>ERZ1034871.105-NODE-105-length-45929-cov-30.271505_pt1 | contig 45929 bp, 36 predicted proteins | sample MGYA00520631_ERZ1034871 | MGnify/ENA primary metagenome ERZ1034871 (study PRJEB33766, sample SAMN09781721) | gut metagenome | biome: gut microbiome | host: Homo sapiens | place: Madagascar | study: EMG produced TPA metagenomics assembly of the PRJNA485056 data...
AATTACTTCTTCTGCCATAATTCCTAAAGAAATAAAAGTTGTACATTTTGTTTATTCACACATGTAACCGATTACGTGTGCAAAAATACGAGGAACTGGCAAATTCTTTAACAACTCTATCAAAAATTCTTTTATCAACTGATTATCAACGTTTTAACATGACATAGACCCATATCAAAACCATCGTATATATATTTTCGCAAGAATATTGTATATAATTGTATATAATTTAAGGCAAAAATTGTATGTTTTAGAGCATAAAAAAGAGAGAAGCAATCTCTCGCCTCTCTCCTTTTCTACTTGTTTCTTTTCAGTCTTTTCTTGATAAACTCCCTAACATCCCATTTCTTAAAGAAATGAGAATGGTCCCCGGCATTCCCCACACTCTCCAGCTCCCCATCTGCAATGGCCCTTCTTAGAGTAGATTCGCTGATATGAGCCTCCTTCTTTACCTGCCCGGCAGTCATATAAGGGTTCAACATGTCAGGAATCTGCTCACAAAGATTGTCCAGATCATCATCGGTCATTCCACAAGCCGTAATCTTCTCCCCATTCTTCTGCTGCTCGGCAGCCTTGAAACAAGCATCGCTCAATGATTTCAATGCCCATCCCAGGGTATCATAATTCAGTACTTTCTTCATAATTCGCTGTTTTTCTCTTATTATCTCCGTATTTCTCTATTATTTGCAAATTTTCCTTCCTATCTTCGTTCTATTGATAATCATATCTGCAAAAGCATACAGATAAAACATAGCTGTTATAGCCATCACCGTATAGCAAGAATCTACCATAGATTTAGTGGTATACCAGTTCCACTGAACAATGTGAGCTGCATTGATTCCAAAAAAGTAGTAAAAAGGTATTCTATACCACCAGCACAAAAAGAAAAATCTACTAGCCAGAATAGTCACCATCGGAAGAATATAGACCATAAAATAAATGAAAAGATAACATGGAAAATTCTCTTCATAAGGAATAAACATTTCACGAGGATGCTGCGAAAAATCCCAAATACCATAAGCGTGAAAACACATAAGCGTAATTGGAACATACTTGCAGAACCAGCGAAAAAATTTCAGAATCCTCCTGGAATACCTGTTGCCATGCTTCATAAGCATTCCCATCAGTTCAGTAACATCTATATCCTTTATCAACCGTTGGACTTCGGCTTCTTGTTCTTGTGTCATTGAAAAACCTCCTTTTGTCTATAGTTAATTGTTCTACGTTCTTGATAAAATTAAAATCTGTGGCAAAATTACAATTTTTTGCTCAAATCAATTCATTTTGAGCAAAATTTTAAAGTTAAGCTTTGATAAAGTAACAATCTGTAAGCAAATTATTCGTATATTTGCATTCAGAAGGCCAACTCAGGTAGGTGACATCTTTTATTCTATATCCTTATATTCAGACATGGCATCAAAACAAGGACAATACTTCTTTCTATTTTTCTCATTTTGTTTAAAAAATAAAGTAATTAATAATACTACCGAGTACAATCACTACAGAATACCTAACCACATCCTCCCATTCAAACTTTGCCAAGTGATAGTGCTTGTACTGGTAATATTCCCTTACTACCATAATAGGCAAAGCAAGCAGACCTATCAATATGCTGATAAGCAGCCAACAAGCGAGACCAATGTAGTCTCGCTTGTTCAATTTAAATATATTCTTCATCATACATTATTATTTGTTATACACTCAGGACTACATTTCCTTTATCCCCATTTCATCCCCAATGGCGAGAAGTTCTTTGGCTCTTGCCTTGCACTTCTCTCTGTATTCTTGAAACTCATTGAACTCATTCATCTTCTCATTGGATTCCTCCTCACTCACACTTGAAGGATTTTGCATAAGCATAAGAGAGTTACTTACTATTGCCTCAACCTCATTCTCTGAGTACTTATGTCTGATAAGGGCTGATACAATGGCACCATAGTTCCAGACTGCAACAGGTAGGGTAATGAAGTTATCACTACCCATGCCCAACGCTATTGTCATTACAGGTCTACCAAGATGATTGGATACCTGAATATCATTTGTATTTACTTTATCCTCATTCATATTTCTTTATATTATTTAGAATGCGTGTTTCTTGAATGTGATAACAGGTCTAACAACGCCATATACACCTTTTAATAATGAATAACAATAATATTTTCCTGTCGATATATGTCTCACTCCTAAAGTGTTGTCTCTGTTTATCTCACTTGAAGTTGCATAGTTTGAAGTGATAGGGTTAAATACTTTATCCTGTACCCCCTGTGAAAAAATGGAATACTTACTATTGAACTTATATCCCTTTTCATGATACCAAATAAACCTAATTGCCTCTCCTGATGATGGCAGATACCACTTGTGAAGTCCAATTTCATCATTATCTACTGAGACAGTATGTGCAAAACTGTAAGATGCAGTAGGATAGTAATATTGCCTATATTCATCCTTATTCATTGTAACAATATTTTGGATATACTGGGATAGAACTTCTTTTTCGCTCATGTTTGCCGTCTTTTGTGGAATAGGCATATTAATATTCGAATCATTAAGTATTATATCTCTATGGGCTATGATTGTCAATGTTTTATACTGACCATACGAAATTTTGTCATTTATCTTTAAGCCTGCTTTGTCAAGGTAGTTTTTTAGTCTATTATAGATAGTACTTGTTATTGTAATAAAACCAATACTACCAAAAACCTGAACAGTATTATAATCTTTAAAACCATCATTTCTAATATTTGTTGAATCAAGGATTTTACTGTCGTTTATTTCTGAATCACTCATAATTTGATTCTCTAAATCTTGTATGTCGTAAACATCTTTATTAGGGCTATCTTTTAAACTTAAATTAGGAAGAGAGGAGGCTTGTATACCCCAACTGTCCATCTGTAAATCCTGTAATGCAACAGCTATGGCATACTCCCTGCCATTCGGATCTATATAGAAGCAGATTCCAATAGGATGCTTATCACTGTCCGATAACTTTGAACCATAGGAGAAATCTGAGAAAAGATAATCTCCCAGCTTTATAGGTCTGACAAAGAGGTTCACCTTCTTCTCTGACTTTAAGGTACTGCCATCATTAAGGTGTGCTGTGATATGAATGGTTACTTGTGTGTTGCTATCCTCTGTTCCTATCTTCTTTACCTCTAACTCACCTGTACTTGCATTAATCTCAGCAAAGTCATTTTCATCAACCTTCCACTTTATTGAACGTAGGTTGTTGCCTGATGCTGGCTTGGTTGATACCTTAAACTGAAACTTACCTGTCACACCAATGTACTCCCTTCCCTCTATAGAAATAGAAGTAATTGGAATAGAATTATAGCTTATGTAAAGACTATTGTTTTCATTGTCAATGTCACCCCATGCAGAAATGAATGCAGCTTTGTCATCAATAGTGACTGGCACAAGACTTTCAATAAAAATCTTACCCTGTAGCTTTGCACCCTTGGCTGCAAGAGATAGCAACATGGTAGTATCATCAATTCTCCAATCAATACCCTTCAATATAACATTTGTCAACTTTGCTCCTGCATCATAACAAGCCTTGACAATCTCATAGCTATCCAAGTTAGGGCAATCCTCAATATGCAAGGTCTCAATGTTTGAGTAACCTGCCACTTGAAGATAACGAGCTTGCAAGTTTGTATATCCAACAAGGTTGAGTTCCTTGATAGAATTAGGAAGCACCAGTTTTGTGAGCATATCAGTAGGAGGTGTCGTTACACCTATAATAGGAGTATTTGTGAAGTCAATCTCCTCCAAGAGGTCAGAGGATAAGATAATACTCTTTTTCAGATTCTTTACATTCCTGACAATCACCTGTCTCAGCATACCCATGTTACTGAGGTCAAAACTCGTTCCTGTCTCCCTCGTGTTTGGCTTGGATGCGGTATAGTTCATGACGAACTTTGTGAGCCTTTTCAACAAGCCCATATTGAGGTCGAACTTAAAGTCACCAAGACCTTCCAAGCCATAGATGGTGTAATTTCCATTGCTCCCCCTGGCATAGGTTGATAACTCTGTGATAAGGTCTGCATCATCAATATCGAAGGTTGCATCCTGTGGGTTAGAAAACTTGAACGGCATATATGAATAAGTGCCTGGTTTGATATTACGATTATCATCAAAGTTGCCTACACCCCACTGTAAGGTACAATAGATAGCTTGGTAGTGCTTGATAGCAAAGCCCCTACCAACTTCATATAAACGCAAACGAAGGTTATTGCCAACAGACGAGCCACAATGATACTTACTGTCAAGGTATCTCTGACGCTTGCCATAGAAATAGTCCATCACTTGCACCTTGTCACCATAAGCCTTCGTAAAGTTGTTGGTGTTTGCATAGCCGAAGGCATCTGCATTATACAGATTCTCGCACCAATACTTCCAAAAATCCTTATACTTTGTGAGCATGTCTTGATAAGTAAGACCATTTCCTCTCATCTTGACATACATCGCTTCCACCTCGTTAGGGAAACAATTTACAATATTATCCCACAAGGCAGACAGTCTGCCATTGAATACAGGAGAGAAACCTTCTGGACAATTAGGTTTGTATGAGTTCGTTGTTTCATCATAGACCTCGCCAGCAATCTGTGCTGTCTCACCTGTTACCTGATTGTAACAATCATTCCACTCATGGTAGTATTTGAATGATAGCACACCAGAGTTATTAAAAAGAGACTGGCTGTCTGTGTCCCTCAGAAATATATCAGCCTTAGCTTCTTTTACCGTCTTTGCCATAATTATTCTTCATTCCAAGTTATTGAATCAAATGCTAAACTCATGTTTTTATCCATGGAATCCATGCCGATAATCCATTGACAGAAGTTGAAATAGAATATTGCACTATCACGTTTCAGATATGTACTTGCCTCCGCCGTAAACTTCGCACGTCTGTATGCAGGATTATCCTTTTTATAGGTAGTTCCATTATAGACTACTGGAGTATCAAGTGTTGCATAATCGCCATGCTCACGCTTATATCTCTCGGCAAGGAGTACATTGGTGGAAACCACCCAGTTGTGGAAACGCTTGATTACCGCAAGCTCCTGATTGGTAGCATCGATGTTATCCGTTGTTTTCTTTGCTACACCCAACTTATTTGTTTTATTGTTAGGCGATTTCTTCGGTACTCTCGCATAGTAAAGTGGTATGCCAGTCAGCACACTTTTTTGTAAAGAATCGCCAACAATGCTATAGTCTCCAGCCTCCTGATTGAACATATTGACATTCTCATCTATCTCCCATATCTGAGCCTTCATGTAGTCCTTTGCAGGGAATCCAAGGAAGGACGCAGAATATTTGTTGTTGATGAAATTGTATATACTGAGGAAGGTAGGTGCAGCAGTTCCACTTGTTGAGGTTCTTCGGAATCCTATCTCAGGGAATCCACTAAGTGACTTTCTGTATGTGACAGCCTTACCTAAATCTGCCTGTTCTTTCTGATAAGCAGTATAGAGAGAATCATTACCTTTAGCACAAGCAAGAAGTATCTGCTGGTACATATTCATGGCATGAATATTGAAGATACCTTCGGATGAAGCAAAGTTTACCTTGTGAACCATTTCCTTCTCACCAGTCTCTACACCGACAGTAATTGAGTAAAGTGTATGGTTCTCTGTTTCACCAACCAATCCTACGGTAATATTTACAGACTCGCCATTGCCAATTTCAAATATCTCGGCAAAGTTCTTGTATGGCAGAGGGTAGCCATTTGATGATGTACCATCGGCATTAAACATGTGTGCGCCTACGGTGAAAGGAGCTTGTGCCCATCCATCAGTAGCCTTATTCCAAAGTGGATTTTCAAAGGTCGTACCATTGATAGGAACATCATCATTATTCTTGTTGTAAGGCAAGTTGTCGATATTCCATACGATGATAGGAGATTGAGGTAACGCCTTTTTCACCTTCTCATAGGATATAATCTCATCAGGGTTATGAATATTGCCACTGCTGTTTAGAATATCGTTGCGCTTTGCGAGGTTAATCTTTCCATAGTGGTCAAAGATTCCGTTGCTATCATACACATCATTAACATCTGGTGTGTCGTAAGCAAAATTATCCAAGGCTTGATAAGGGTTGATGGATTTCTCATATCCTCTTATCGAATAGAGGATGACCTGTGCCATATCCGAACCTATGACTATATCCTTTGGAGTTCCCTGCTTCCAGTTTGCGTTAGAATAATCGAACATTCTTACACATACACCATTGATACACAGATAAGCCAAGTTCACATCCTTTTCTGTTGCATCACCACCACCAAGGTTGTTAACCGTATGAGTAGTAGTTCCATCAATGGACAGAGAGAATTTCATTCTCTTGGTCTCTGGATAGTAAGTCATTACACTATCAGTAGAACATTTTACCTCGATTCTATTTGCGTATATGCGGAAACCAGTTGTCTCATCCATGCAATCTACGATAACTGCATTCTCATCAGAACAGATACCTGTCTCAAACTCAATCTCGATTGTTCTTCCCTTCTTGTTTCCACTTACACCGAAGTTCTCTGCAAATGGTTGCCAGTCTTTCAGTGTAACATGCTTTCCAGCTCCAATGGTCATACCCTTTCCATCCAGGAATCCGTTGTAGGCATTCAGCTTAAAGTTGGCAGAACGCTCTAAATAGGAAGTTCTTACTCCTTCGTAATAACTCTCCAAGTTCTCAATACCCTTATCAGAGTTTGTTTTACCCTTCATAGAGTAATATACCTTGCATTCGCTGACCGGCTGCAAGGTAACTCCTGCACCCTTGATTACAACATCATGAGTTGCACTTACATCACCAATGGATATTACTACACTAATCTTTGGAGCATAGTCATTTAAATCCAATGGAACAGTAGCTTTTAAAGGTGTCTCTCCTGATGTATGATTATCATCTATGGTGCATAACTGGTCTGTCAGAACAACCTCCTCTGTATTGTTATTATACAATACCTTAATTTCTATTGCAACCTGTGAGCCAATTTCATTGTCAGGAAGGTAGAAATAATAGGGTACTTGAATAGTAGAATACTGAGTAGCAGATACAGGGGCATCTTTTCCTATGGCAATAGCAGAGATATTACCCTTCTTGATATAGGAAGTTCTTATCTTTTCTGTTGTAATACCATACTCTGAATTGACAGCCCATACTTCAATTTCATGCTTGCCAGCAATATAAGTACCTTTTGAATCAATGATAAACTCACCAGATGAGTTATTGATTGTCTTGGTCATGGTTTCACTGCCATTGCCATTACTTACCTTACAATAGACGGTAGCATTCGCACCTTGGCAATTCACACGCAAAGCCCACTTTCCATCCCTTACAGAAGTCTCTACATAACTGGCATCAAAAGAGAGATTGATTGATACCGTTCTGATGCTAAAAGCGTAAGTTCTGCTTTGACCATGTGTATTAGACACAGTAATCTTTACAGTATTCGTTTCTGACACAAGATAGTTGGTCAGATCAACATTGTAATTATTACCAGTTGCCGTACCAGAAGCTTCAAGTGTCTGTTTTAATTCCGGAATATCAACACCATTTACTGATACCACAAGAGTTCCGCTTATCTCATCTTTTTCGGAAGGCTCTCCATAATAGCTATTGTAATTGATGGTCACAATACACTCTGTTCCTTTTACGATAACATCATTAGGTCTCTTTGTTATAGAAGTTCTCAGAATATACTGGAGTTCAGCTTTTGCCGTAACAAAGTCATACGACTGTTTGACGTTATCAGCATAGGTCTCCTTGTCATTATACCACTGGCGATAACTGTCCTCATCTGAGAAGAACCTCCAATAGATGTGCGAGTTGTTTCCCTCCGGCACTACCTCTTGGTCAATGTAACCGAACTTCCCATCTTTTAAGGAAATCAAGTTATCCTTGATGAGCTTCTGTACCCATTTACCCAAGTAACCTCCCCAATCGGTATTGAGGTCAGTTATTTCCTTGTCTATTTTTTTTGTGGCCATATCTTAATTAATTTTTCCAAGTTTCATCATTAATCCAAGGTTTCTCATTTACCCACCATCCACTGCCGAAACAGCTTCTGATAGCTTGCCAAATAAGAACACTTCCCTTATACACTGCCGAAATCACATTACTTCCCAACCTGATAGCAGAGATTTCTTTATTCCCCAACTTGATCATAGGCTATTCCTCCGTAAGCATATAGTAGGTATCGGCTTCCTTTGTTTCCAAAGCTTCGTAAGCTGCTTCCGTCATGCTCACGAACTTTGGGATAGTAGCAGGGATGGCCTCTACTTTTTCCTTCAACACAGAAATATCAGATGTAGCGGTATCCAAAGCCTTTTTGTTTTCCTCTGCCGTCTTGCTTGCCGCCTCTGCCTTTGTTAACGCATTGCTTGCATCAGTAGAAGCAGTATTGGCATTCTCCTTGATTTCTGTGATAGTGGATGATAAGTCGCGGAGTTTGTCACTAACAGCCTTCTGACTCATCACCTTATCCTCAGCTTCTCCTGATTCCTGGACAACACTCTCCTTGGCGAACTTCTTAGCCAATGCATCATTCAAGGTCTTCTGGCTTACAACCTTATTGGTGCTCACGCCCAACTCCTGAGCCACTTCCAGCAAGGTTGTGTTTACCCAGCTGCTGCCATTCTCTGAATAGAGTATATTGATGCCCTGAGGAACTACGAGATTATCAAAGTTTTTATACGTACCAGCTACGGTCGCAAAATAATACATTTTGGCATCAATAACCTTTGTAGGCACAGTGTCAAGATTAGCCACGCCCATATACGTAGCACATCTTACGAGCTTAAACTTTTCTATGATATTTGTTATCAACTCGTCCCAATAGCTATCCCTCTTGGCATTTACACACCAAGTTCCTCTGTCTGCATTCCAGTAATGAGCCCAACCGTCTATCACCACAAAGTCACCGGCCACACCACCAGTAGGGAAATTTCGGTTCACCTCATAGATGCTGCCATATTCTCCCTTGTAATGAGGATCTTCTTTATTAATATCGATAGCCATAAAATATTATATTTGAGATAATTGGTTATATTTTTCTGCCAAATCGCTTTCCTTCTTACTTACCAGGAAGATGCTGATGGCACGATAGATAAGATATTTCTTGCATTCATCTGTAAGGGAAAGGATGATCTTCTGGTCGGTCACTTCGTTTTCATGCCCAGTTTCAGTAGAAAACACATCCTCTAACTTTTGATAAGGGATATACGTGAACAGTTCAACCTCATGATCATATACAGTTCCAACAGGTGCATGGTTGGCATCATACCTTCCGGCAGTCCAGTACATCAGCACTCGCTTTCCTGTAATTGGCGATGTGGTAATCATGCCCTTTGGTTTCTGTGGAGTTCCCCTGGTCCACCGGGAGGCTTGCATCTGAGCCTCCTTGCTGCCTGGTTCCATCAGCATCGTCAGCGTGCTTTGCCAACTTTTTAGTTTCAGTTCTACCAGTCTCAGCCAATCGTCAGGAATTGTCAGGCACCCATGACCATCTGTAAACTGTGTTTGGATGGCATCATAATCTTGATTGCCACTTTCATTCAGCGAAACTTCCACCCTTTTTGGGAGAATCATTTGCGCTGGTGCTTGAAGCAGAATCTGTTGTGCTGCCGTTTCAATGGCTTGCTTCATTTCCGTGTCCGAATCATCCGTAATGATGTCATTCACCTCATCATGGATCACTTCGTCCATAGCTATGCGCATTTCCTTCACAAGGTCACTCATAAGAACTTCCATAAGCAAGAAACCTATTAACTAAAAATTATAAACTAAAACTCAATCACCACACCCAACTCTTTAGCCTTCTCCTTCACACTCTCAGGTGATTTCAGTTTCCTTACATCCACCTTATAGGTCTTCTGGAGATAGTTCTTGGCCTTGGTGATGTTCTCGAAATGAAGGGCATTCTCGTCCTTCACCTGCTCTTCTTTTTGTTTCTGAATCTCTTCCGGCTGGCTCTCATCAATGATACGGCCAGACTTCGTAAGAGGATGTTTCCTGATGCATTCTGCCACCTGCTTGTTATCCGTAATGTACGAATAGGCATCGTTGCCACACCGCTCAAACTCAATGTTCTTGATCAGTCCGCTCGGCAGAGTCACCACAAAAATGAGCATGCTCTTAGCTACAAATCTATACATATCTATTTGTGTTTATGGTGAAGGGATAGCGAGGCTGCATTAGCCTCAACTATCCCCTAGATTGATATATGTAGAAAACTATCAGTTTCCTATACGATGATTACGCTGCCTCCAGAATCTGCTCATCTGTCACGCCATCACCAGTGAAGACAGGTCTCGCAACACGAGCATGAGCATCAGGGAAGGTCAGTACCCAGCAGCTATACTCCTCCATAACAACACCTGCAGTGTTACGAATCAAGAGATCCTTGGCGTTAAACTCATTTCTACTCCACACACCGAATACGTATTTGTCAAGATAACGAGCATCCAGCAAGAACGCCCTACCATCCATACCCCAGGAGTTAAAAGCATCGTGACGATAAATCAGAATCTTAGTACCCATACTCTCAAACTTCTCGAAATCTAGTTTCCAACCCTGATAGTCCTTTTCTGTCTGGGTAATGATACGCTTGTTAGAGCGAAGGTTAGCAAATGCCTGATAAATCAAGTTGTCAACAAAGAGGAGTTTGGTACGGCTGGAGTTACCTGCACCCTTCAATACTGCTGCAATAAATGCAGAAAGTTCCTTCTCGCTGATCACATACTCATATACTGTTTTTTGCTGCTCTACAGTTTCGCCATCGGTACCACCTGGCTTAGGTACTTTTACCTTTGCCTTTACAATTTCACCATTCTCATCTTTCTTGATAGCCCAATGGCCAATCTGCAAGTCCTTGCCTGCTTCCCAGTAAATACCGCCCATGGTATAGGTCAAACCAACTTTCTCGCCACCATTCGACATGCTCTTTACACCGAACAGACCACTTCGCTCCTGGCCATAACGCATATCGTCCATAGCCATTTTTTCCTGTCGTGTGAAGTCCCATTTTACCTGAGTCTTACTCATGCGGTTGATAAGAGACTCCTCAACCTGCATGATAAATCGCTGGCAATACTGGAAGCTCTTATCTGGCATAGAGTAATAACTACCAGTTTCAACCTCTTTCTCGCCTGCGGCTCTTCCGAGGCGCATCAGAGTTGTACCTACCGGAATATTGTCTTCAAAGTCACGGTTGCCGCGCGAAGGGTTTTTCTTTCCATTCAGAGCGTAGGCAATAGGGTTATTGTCATTATCATGGCTGATTACACGGAACTGAAGTGGAATCAAAGTACTCTTATTCGTACCTGTCTCATCATAGCCATAGATGCCATCTACCATAATAACATCACCATTATCGAAAGCTGCCGGATTCTCTACCACAAAGGTTACAGAGTTACCATTGGTCTGCTTATTAACCTGAGTAGTAAGTTTTGACATGATAGGCTTCTGACCGATAGAATAGTATTCTACTCGGACAGAATCGATAGGAGTCATTTTCTTAGATGCACGTAAAATCTGATCAATAGGACAACTCTCCAATTTCATTTCTACGACTGTCGGGTTAACATGAGCTACATAGTAATCCCAGTTACCCATAGCTTCTTGCTGCTCCTGACTGCCACCCTGCCACTGAGGACCAGAGCCACCTACACCGGGACCATCCAAAGGACCTGTCGCACCACCGCCACCTGCACCTTTAGGAATACCACCACCTGGTACAGCTGGAGGCGTTTCTGCCATCGCATAAGAGCTTCCACCACTAAGGATCATGACGAGCATCGCCATCATGAAACCAAACCATTTCTTAAACTGTTTCATAATCTATACATTTAAAATTATTAATTATAAATTTCTAATTCTACATTCCAATCATCTTGCTGTACACCTGTTCTGTACGGCTCTTTTCCTTTGGAAGTGAAGGTGCGCCACCGCCTCCATCGATGTTGATGTTCTTCTTGCCGCCCTGCTTGCCATCATGCAGTTGTTTCTGCTGGTCAATCTTCTCGTTCTTACCACGCTTGTAGCCTCGCTCCTCGGCATCAGCCACAGCTTTGTCGAAGTCCTTTATCTGGAAGAGGCGCAAGAAGTCTTCCTTCTTCAAGCCATACCGAGCTGCACGCCATATGAAACCATCATCATCGTGATCCTCGCCATCATCGCTACGCTTGTAAAGCCATTCTATCAAATCGGTAATCGCCTCAGGCTTCAATTTCGCTTCTTTAATAGCAGCGTCAAGTTCGGCATCTTCCTGCTCCATATTGGCAGCAAGTTGCTCATTGTCCTTTGCTAGTTTCTCGCTGGCTTCAAGTTTTTCTTTTTCACTAGCCTTCAAACGAGCCTTAGCCTTCTCGTCACCATTGATGGCATCAATATAGTCCTGCCCCATTTCATCAATCATGAAATCGATAAAATTGAAGTCGCTGCCATCGGCATTTTTCTTGGTCACAAGACCTGTCACCAGACTTGGAGCATGAGGGTTGTCCTGCAACATTTTGTTGAAGTCATCCATTTTCTGCTTATTCTGGTCATACTGGTCGTAATCGGTCGAAAGTTGACCATAAACAGCCTCATCATCGTCAATATTCAAGTCCGGATAACGCTGAGCAAGACGCTCTCTGAAAGAATCTCGCTTTGACTTAACTTTCTGATTATCAATAGTTTCTTTTGCCATAAATATTCATTTTTAATATTTGTGTGCTAAATTAAGGAAAATTTCGCATTACTTTGTGATAAGTTCTGCATCTTGATGAATTAATTTTGCTGATATGAAACATCTAAATTCCATATCCGAAATTTACCTTAAAAGAGACCAAGAAATGTATCTGCTCTTTCGTAAGGCCAAGAGGATGGTAGAATATCCTACCACCATGGCTAAGATATGCGATTACATCGCAAAGATGCCTGCATCTTGCTATTATCTTGCAGATAGTACAGCCTATCGGTATGTATGTAAACGCATCAAGGGGGATAAGCCTAAATTCGGCAAATACCAAGCCATGAAAGAAAAACTCTTTGAAGATTTCTATCAGGATTTCTTGCGTCTCCGGCAAATGGATCAATACAAGGAATACAATACCAAAAATCTTGTGTATGAATGCCTGAATCTTCCTGCGCCCAATTTGGGTATGGCTCCACGCTACATACAGATGAAAATAAACAATTATTTCCGCAATAAGAAAACATCATTCATAACTCGATAAATCACTTCCATTATGCGTACATTATATATTACACTTCTCATCATCCTCCTGATGGCTTTCATCATTCCGCTTCATGCCTCGCTGGCTGTGTCTCCATCATCGCCATTATACACACATTTCGCCTATATGTTCGGTCATGCCAACTTTATACACTGGGGTATCAACGGCTGGTGCATATTGATGGTTCATCATCAGTTCCGCTTCCATCGCCTACTGGCTGCCTGGCTCTGCTCCGTGTTGTTGTCGTTCATATACTATCCGGCATTACCTGTATTGGGTGCATCCGTATTGATTTCTTTCTTCATGGGATTCTCTGCGCAATGGTATTATCGGTATCACCGCATCTACTTCTGGCAGATGATGCTCGGTATGGCTATAGGTTTCCTTCTCCCTTACATAGCTGGTATCTTCCACATAGTCCTATTCTGTTTAGGTTTCATTTATGCCAAGGCAGAGAGATTTATCCGACATGCCAACACACTTAACATTTAACATTCAAAACTTTACATTATTATATATAACGAATGCCAGTAGCAAAGTCCTCCTTAAAGGTTCGACCTCAGCAGCAGATTTCTGATAAGGAGCTCAAAGAGATTCTTGAAGAAGATAAGAGAAGACTCAAAAGTCTCCTCGCTAGTTATCGTCCCATTACTGGAGAGAATGCCCCTGGACTTCGATTCGAATGCGTCATCACTGATTTTCTGAATGGAAAGAAACTCTGGCTACCAGTAGAAATGTTGAAGGAAAAGAAGTTCTGCGCCATCATCAAATGTGGTTCTATAGAGGCCTTTTGCGATAAGTACATGCCAGACTTCGACCAAGAGAAGGCTCGCGATGCTGTCTTCCGCTATCTCATACGCCTGCGTTGTAAGCACGATTTCTATTTCTTCGCCTACGCCTACGCCCGAATCAAGAATAAGGATGGTGGTGAGGATATACCTTTACTCCTCAACCATGGACAGATTGGTCTCATAAAGGAATTTGAAAGACAACGCCTTCATGGAGATTTAGGCTCTATCCTGCTCCTTCTCCTTAAATGCCGCCAGTGGGGTGGATCTACTGCTACAGATGTATATATGGGATGGATTCAGATATTCTGGATGACAAACTGGAATAGCAACATCATTGGTCACCAGTCATCATCTGCCACCCAGGTGTTTGATATGTACGAGAAATTGATGAATGCCATTCCTACATGGCTGTTCTATGATATTGGAATACCTTTTAAAGAGGATCCTCGCAAACTCAAAACATCAAGCACACAGAATAACATCAAGTATCTCATACCACGCGATTGCAAGATACAGACAGGTTCCGCTCGTAACCCAGAATCATGCCGTTCTGCCGATGCAGCCATGGCACATATCACAGAGGAAGCCTTCTTCCCGAATACTACCGAGTGGACACCTCAGAAGGTAATCAATGCTGCTGTTTCTTCTATCCGTGTCACCGTGCCATTAACATTCATCGTCCGGGAGTCAACGCCAAACGGACGTGAGAATGAGTTTCATGACGAATGGGTCCGTGCCAACTCTTTCGATAAGGATGGAAAACGCCTCTCTATCTATACTCCATACTTCGTGCCATGGTTTTATATTGAGAAGTATATCCTTCCTTTCAAGACAGAGCAGGAGAAAATTGACTTTGTTATCTGGTTATACAAGAATCGTGAAGATGAGCAATATCATGGCTCTTACTTCTGGTGGCTTTGGGAAATCAAGGGTGCTACGCTCGAAGGAATCCATTGGTATGTGAACGAGTGCAAGAAGTATAATGATTTAGACGGTATGCGCCAGGAATACCCTTCTGATGACGTAGAAGCCTTCCTCTTCTCCGGTACTACAGTCTTCGATCCATACAAGTTGAAGGAAATGGAAGAGGACTGCAAGGGTATCGAGCCTATCATGGTGGGTGACATTGAAGGTGATTCTTATGACGCTGCCGATGATGCTTGTATGAACAACATCCGCTTCATAGAACGTTCAGGTGGACCATTGAAGGTGTGGGCTGGACCAGACAACTCCGAGATTGTCAGACATCGGTATATCGTAGCCTGCGATATTGGTGGTTCTCATAAAACCTCCGACTTCTCAGATATAGTAGTCCTCGACCGCTACGATGAAATCTATGGTGGTGTTCCGGAAATCGTAGCTGAATGGCATGGTCACTGCGATGCCGATCAGCTAGCTATGCGCTGCGCCCAGATAGCCCATTTCTATAATGATGCTTATCTGGTCATCGAGAACAACACTGCCTACTCGCGCATGAACAATACTGAGGGCAACCAGTCTGAGCTGTTCTTCCCTATCCTTCTGCCTCTATACGATAATCTCTATAGTGCATCACAGTCCAAACTGAAAAAGGTGAAGAATATCGAAATGAAATGGGGATTCAATACCAACAAGGCAACCAAGGTGGCAGTAGTGAAGACCATGGCCCGCATCATCCGTGATTCTGGCTATATGGAGCGAGAACTTGCGGCAATAGACGAATGTACCTACTTCCTCTATTACAAGCAGAACGACTGTTATGGAGCCGTAGCCGGAAAGCATGATGACCGTGTCATGGCGCGAGCCATTGCTCTCTACGTAGAAAAGGATATGCCAGCACCGGAAATCGTTCCATTCCGTTCAAAGGCAGAGATAGAACGTGAACGTCTCCGCAACCGACCACCAGTAGTAGCTGATTTGGCCGGAATAGGTGGTGGCAGCTAACCTCTATCTATCCAGCAGCATAATCCGTCCCCTGTATAGTCACCGTTTCAGGCGATTCTATCGCCTGTCCATATAAGTTAATAATTAAAAGTAAAAAGAAAAATGAAACAAAGTTATTCAAACCTGCTGCGTAAGATGCTCATAGCCATCTACCAGCCTATCGTCACTCGTATCGAACTCTTCCGTGCCACACGCATGTGGCAAAAAGGAGTCAAGGCAACCATTGCCAAGTATAAAGAATGTGGTGCGCCGAGATTCTACATGCTCTACGACCAGTCGCATACAGATTTTGCGATCATGACCTACGATCCTAACAGAAAGAATATGCTCGCATATCGAAGATTAGTCCAGATGGGCAAGTGGAAGGCAACACGCTACTTCAAGAACGTAGAAGACATCAAGGCTGCCTCCTACTACTACACTCCTTCCAAGTGGGGAGCCATCGGCTGCGATGCCGACAACAAGGTAAGAGCCAAGAAGTTGAAACAATGGCAAGAATACTACATGTACCGAGTTTCTACCCCAATGTTTAAGTTACGCATATACAAGAAGAAACATGGTATTGACTAAACAAAAAGAAGAGGAGACCATCACGGCTTCCTCTTCACAATCAAATTACCTTAAAAACTAAACACCTATAAAATAATCTAATCTAAGAACTGAACTACATTTCGTTCAATATTATGAATTACCTAAGAACTTCTTTTCTACATAGCTGCCGAAGGAAGAGCTGCCAAATCATTTGCTCCATCGTTTACATCTTTCAGATGTGCTGCAGGCGTGCCAGTCTGCTGTTGTTCAACTCCTGCTGTAGGAATTTCGCCATTCGCTTGCTGCTGCGCTTGCATGGCTTGTAGCTTCTCCAACTGTTCCTTGAAGTACTTCTTCATTCTGCTCGTACCAGGGAATTGCCCTACTGTAAGCATCGTATATGGGTCCATCTTACCGCTGGTCATGAAGTTCCAAGCCATATCGTTGTTGGCAGCTCTGATAAGTGGACTGTATGCATCCAAGTCGATAGAAACATCTAAATCCATATCCCTCATGGTCTCTGAATTGAAGTGAATTTCAAATTCATCACCTGTCAGTTTCACGCTGTCAGCATCGGTACAAAATTCCTGTATCAGGTAAAGTTTCTTCTTGGCCACACGTACCTTAAAGTTGTTGAAACTCTCAACAAAGTCCTGTATGGTGGTAGATGATGATTCTCTTTCCAACTGATATTGCTTACCGCTGGTATTCCGGTGCTGTCCTTGAAGAGCACCCTGTACACCAGTTCCCTCGCTTGCCATCGTCTTGGCAAAGTTCACCATGAAGTCAACACCTGCCGGAATACTCTTGTTGACCAGTGTCTGAGGTGGTTTACCTCCATTCTTGGAGTTCCATAAGATTAAACCATCCGTCTTGGTATAGTTCACCTGCATTTCATCGATGCTCTGTTTCTCGCTCAGAGCATTCTCGTCCACAAGCATCGTTCCCTTGGCACCATTGGCTACGATGAAGTTAATCATCATCATATAATGGTTCAAGGTGCGCTGGTTGTTCTCGGCACGCATAGAGAAACTTCTTATCTCACCATTCAGGCAAGGATAAGCCACGAAGGTATATGGCATGATGGAAGTTCTGAAACCGTCTCTCAGCACATAGTAGGGCGATTCCCTGGCATCTAACAGATAGCCATTAGGGGTAAGGTATCTTCTGAACCAGTAGGTCTCAGCCTCATCCTTAATCTCGATGGTCTTAAGTTCAGAAGGGTCTACATAGTAGATAGGCTCACCATTCTCATCGAGCACAGGTAGGCCATTTTCATCTTTCATGATGTTGGATTCCTCTATCTTGCGCTTCTTTTCCTCATAGAAGGCTCGCTGGTCAGGAGAAGCATAGCCGCAATCTCCACTCTCCCAGTCATGCACCCAGATGGCTGGCCTGGTTTCTTTTGTCCAGATTTCCAGTACCCGATACTTGCCTACTACTGAAGAATGGGTGAAATCATCTATTCCGGCATACTGGGCTTCACCAGTCGGGTGATAAGTCTGTTCGGGCGCAAAATGGTGCTGCGTCTGTAGATAGATCTCACTGAGTTTATTAGCCTCTTCCTTGCTTCCATTTGTAAAGGTGGCAATAATCTCTCGCCAAGTCAAATCATGAGCCTCAGCAATAAATTCCACATCGCTCAGGTCATACTTAAAGAAAGGTGGTAAAGCTAACTTAAAGATGTCTACAGAATAGTCAAAGATGCCATTCTTGCCATCCCTTCTGCCATAATAGGTTTTCATGCCCACAAAGGCGAAGACACAGAAGGAATAGAACATTCTCGCATCCAGCTCTTGCCTGTCGTTCAAGTTGTCGTTCTGACGAAGATATTCATTGAAGAAACTGATATAGTCTTCCTCGTTTGGATCCACGGCACTACATGTAGCAGTACTGCGCTGTTGGCGCACAAGACCTACGAGCGAAAGAAGTTTGTCTCCGATTACATCGTATTCCAGTATTGGCATACCTTTCAGTTCCATATACTGCCGGATGGTAATCTTTCTTCCGTTCCATTCTATCAGCTCTTCCAACTGTCTTCCCATCACGAAGTCTTGCGCTCGCTTCCACTTCTTTCTCAGTTCTGCACCATCATAGAAGTATTGGCAAGCCCATTGCAGCAACAGAAGATTGCTTTCGCTCTGCGTAAACCGCTCCCGACTCACTCCTTCAAGTGAGTCTGGTCCAGGCTCTGCATAGTTCGATATGTCATTTATTACATGATTGTCAACCATAATTCTCAATTTTTCGCCAAAAATACCGCATTTTTCTCGCTTATTAGTGATAAGTTGCGCAACTTAACATTACTTTTTCATATTTTCTCCTTATTTTTGTTCCGCATTTCATTTAAAACGTTTTAAATCTTTTAAATCATGGGTAAATCAATCAATGTGCATGAAGCCTGCGTCATTACTAAAGATGATAAAGGCAACCTCTCCATGGTAGGCAAGGCGAAAGAAGCCCTCACCACTTTGAAGAAAAATAAGGTTTCCGTCTGTATTCTTCTCTGCGACAACAAGAAGGAGGATGTGGAGAAGTTCCTTAACGACAATAACGTGCCTTTCGCCTCTCTCAGTACCAAGGAGGAGACCGATAAGGATGGCAACACCAAGCATGTTGACCCACCAAAGGCAGATGTCACCATCATGCCAAGTTCCAAGGTTATCACTCTTCGAGACGATTGGCAGTGGTGTTTGGATGATATTGCCAGACGCCTTTGGGGAAAGGAAAAGAAGGAGAATCCGAAGAGTGAGCAGCAGCGCATGGATGACAGCATGGCTGATTACATACGCTGGGCAACACCAAAAAAGGAACCAGAGAATGCATCTGGTACTTCTCTCGGATAACATCGCTCCAACATCTTCAATTTTTAAAATACGATTTTTATCTTTTTGTTAAAAATAAAATTTATTTGGAATTTAGAATTTTACAACTATCAAAAAGGGACTCGCTGTGAAGCAAGTCCCTTTTTCTGTTTGTAGAAATATAGAACATAAAAATGAATTGGCCAATGCCTATTTTCGGAAATATAGAACATTTTTTAGAGTGAAGTAGCCCGAAGGCTACTCCATTCCGTTCAACGTTTTAAGCAGCTCCTTTCTGGTATTCCGAATCTCTACCAGTTTGGCAGCATCGTTTGTACCATCCATTTGCTTCTTGGCCTTATTCATCTTCCTTCTTGCAGCAGAGATAGCCTTTCTGGCCGCAAACAGTCGCTTGTTGGTCTTGCTGTTCTTAAAGGTATTTGCCTTCGCCTTATCAACATCCTTCAAACGCTGATACTCCTGATAAGTCTCCATGGTTCCGTTCCAGACGTTCTGTATTCTCCAGTCCTCCGTCACGTCCTCTGCCTTAGCCTTCATCAGGTACTTGCTTTCAGCCTTCTCCATTTCCTTCAAGTCTTCATCACCGTTCAGATAACCCTGCACCATGTCCAGAGCCTCCTTCTGGGTGAAAGCCTTGTACTCACTTTGCGAGAGGAATTTCTTAATCTTCTGGCGCATCTTCTTCTTTTCAGTGATACTCTTGGCAGAATCAAAGCGTTTACTTGCCTCCTGTAAGGAAGTCACTCCATCGCTCATTTCTGCACTCTCCAGTGCCTTCACGCTTCCAATGGCAGCCTTAATCTGAGCCTCAGGATCAATACCATTGCGCTGGCAGCTCTGATAGGTCATCACCACGCCTTCCATGTCACCGCTCAGGATGAAGTCCTTGAAGTAGCTCTGAGCCTTCCAAGGAGAGAATCCCTTAGAAGAAGGGAAGAAGATATCAGCTGCCATGAACTCCTTGTTCTCTTGGCTCGGTATCAAGAACGGTGCCCAGTAGAGCGCATCCTTGTAGAGCAGACCGATGGTCTTGCCATACTTTCTCTGTATCTCTTGGTCGGCATGACTGGCTTGGAAGTCGCTCAGATAGTTTATATCATCCAGCGCCATTCTCACCATAGGGTTAGCCTTACCTATCATACGCTGTACCATAGGTCCAGGGAACTCTAGTTCTCCCTTATGATTAAAGAAGTACTCAGGTATCTCTCGGAACTGCTTACCATGTCGGATATACATTTCCGTTCCGTCCGCATATCTGCCCATAAAGATCTTGCTCTGTTGTCCTAGGCTGTTTCCCATCATCAGATAGTCATACCATTGCATACCCTTGTCACCATAAGCAAGTTCATACATGCTCTTATAGTTTGGGTTGGTCTTCCTTATCTCCTCAGCCTTCTTGCGCTCCTTCTCCTCGTCCAGGGCACGGAAGGCAGCATTGTGAGCATTGGCATAAGCCTCATAAAAAAGAAATCCAATAAAGTAACAGATTAAAGCTGAAATCTGTCTTTGCTTTCTACCAAAATATTCTGGTGGAAGAGATTCTTTTCCACGCGCTGCAGCCCATACATGATTATAATAGTTTTTGAAATCTTCAAATGTCGCCTCGCTCCAAACTGAGCCAAAACCAGTCATAGCCATAAAATGGCGAGTTGTGGAAACGTTCCAGTCTGGAGAAAGAAGAACTCTACCAGCAATTCTAAAGGTTCTCTGACTGACACCAAGTATATCCCAGTGCTGACCGCCAAACATATCGTTCACAAACTGTCCGTCCTCGTCCAAGGCTTTGCTCAGTTGCTCGTCCGTCCAGCCATATTTCTTAGCACGCTCCTTGGTTCTATCAGCTCTCATGCGGTAAGAAGCAAGTTTCAGTCCATCATGAATGAAATCCCACAAAGCCACATCCATACCTTTGTTCAACATAGATACCATCTGAGTAGCAATCTCAAAAGGAATAGTGGCTACTCCAGCTGCAGTTCCTATATTTCCTCTTTCTTCCAACTTTTTTTGTAGCTTTTGTGCAAAATCACGTAAGTTATCAAACATGTTCTGCACATCTGCTGCAGCATAGTCGTTTGTTGCTCCAAACTTCACCAGATGGCTAGCTGCCTCTTGGAAGTCCTCAGAATTGGCAAAGCAAGGCAACTGATGATTCTTCATCGTATCTACAAAGATATACTTCATAAAGTTGGCCATAGCCTTCTTAGGACCAAACTCCGCCATGTTCTGCACCATATAAACCTCGGTCAATGCTCCGGCATGGAAACCACTAAAGCCCAACTCCAGCTTCTTGGCACTCGAAGCAGCCGTATCAAACGCCTTCCAGAAAGGAGAAGACTGATAGGTCTCGAATACAACCCCGAATCTGTCCCCGGCACTCGCCTCGCTATAAAGCACCTTCTCCTTGCCAGTGATAGGATTCTTCACCTTCATCTGCTTAGGCGATACATTATATACCCATACAGGGCCTACGCCCGGAATCTCGAAGTACTTATATTGCTCCAGGTTAAAAGGAGGCGTAGAAGAAAGCAGTGGGTCAGAAGAAACGATTTCTCCGTCCTCATTCCGCTCTATCACGTTCAATCCGCTCAACTCCTGCAGCATGGTCTTGTTTGCCCAAGCTTCGATATTACTACGGCTATAGTAAGCCATCATCTTCGTGATGTCGGTAGTCTTAGGTACAAGTCCCAAACCAATGCCTTCCATCAGGGTACTGATGGTTCTCGGCTTCTCGTTAGGGCTTTTTGTGCGCTGTCTGTTCTCCACATACATGGCGTAAGCCTTTTCGTCCGACTTCTCCTTGTCCCAGATATGGTTTACGTAATCGACATTATATCCAGCATCCTCCTTCAAGGTATGATTATCCTTCAACCAGTCGTAGGTATAGTTATACCAGTCTCTGATAGAATCAATGGCAGCCTTCATTTCAGGCGAGAGATTCTTGTAGTCGATACCCTCCGGCACTATCTGCTGCTTCACCAGTGGCAATACATGCTTGCTCAGGATGTCCGTACCATCAATAGGGACAAAGCCTTCCTCGCTCTGGTGATTGGCATTGATAGCCTGAGCCAGCTTGTTAGCCACCTCGCTCACAGCCTGAGGATCATCATAAACCTTCACCTCCTTGTCGTCTTTCAGTACGGTATGCATCTTAGCAGTCTCAGCAATCAAGTCTGCCACGAAAGGCTGGATAGCCTCTACATCATCTGGCTGGATATGGATATGTCCCTTGTCAAAAGCATCAGTGGCATTCAAATCATGCGCCAGGTCACGCAGTCTTCTAGGAGCCTCTATTATATAAGGTATAGCCTCAGCCAGCTTTTCTGCCCGGTTCGGCTTGCCCTTGTAATCAGAAAGCAACTTGTCAAAAGCACCGCTATCTGCCATCTTTTCTATTCTGTTCTTCACGTCATTGATATAGATGGCATCGTCTGCGCTCGCCTCCTCCATATTCTTTCTACGATGGATAACGGCATGCTTCACGGTCTTTGCTGCACCTTCCTTGCTCACGTCCGTACTGGTAACTTCTGCCAAATCCTGCATCACCTGCTGCTCCAGTACATCAGCCTTCGGATTGGTCTCTGCTGGGTAAATCTTTCCCTCATACAAGTCCAAATCCGCTTGTTGCTGCTCCAGAAGCTCATGTCTGGCCAACCAGTCCTCATACTTGCGTTTCACCTCCTCCTGCTTCTTCTTTTCAAAGGCAAACATATCAGGCATAGGGTCTTCCTGGTCCTTCATGGATTCCTGCCATTTCTCATATTCATTGATACGACTTTGATACTCATCGTTTGTTTCTCCTTCTTTACGTACTGGTAATCTTGATTTGCTAATTGCCTCCAAATTCTTACCTTTTGGAAATACATCTTTTTCCAATATAGGTAACACATGTTCATTCAAAATGTCAGCCGAAGTCAACGGAGTATAGCTTGTTTTTAGTATATGAAGCGAGTTTATCTTTTTTGCAATTTTATCTGCAATAGACTTCTGACTTACTATATTACCGTCAGCATCTAGCTTTATTCCGTCTATATCACTTTTCAACTCATCAATAAGAGGTAAAACGGATTCCAAATCCTTTGAACTTACTGACAATTTTCTTTTCTTGAAATAGTCTGTATCATTCAATCCTTCAGAAACTTCACTCAAACGTTTTGGAACTTCCACTATATAAGGAACCGCATCCACCAATTTGTCTTCTCTATTATGAATAGCAGCATATAAATCTTCATTAAGCTCATGGCGTTTACGCCACTCCTTGTTAAGGCGTTCCCATTCCTTCTTGCCTGCTTCATCCTTATCAATGTCATAGAACATTGGTGGTTCAGGGTCCTCTTTATCCTCGCGTGCATTCTGCCATTTGCGCCACTCCTGTACACGTTTCATGTATTGAATTGTGCTTTCGCCCTTCTTCTGTCTCGGCTTGCCCTTACCTGCACCATCAGATAGCGAGTCCTTGATTTCAGCATTGCTAGCCTGCTTCATCATGGCCTCCTGCTTCTCCTTAGGCATATTGTCCCAAACATGGAGAGCCTTGCCAGCCTTCATCAGGTAGTATCTCAAATCCTTGTCATTGAGAAGTCCCGGCACACGAATACCCAGCTTCTTAAGCACCTTGATAAGATAATGCTTGATCTTGGTCCAAAGAGAAAAGTCCTCAGCAGTCTTAGGACCCTCCTCAGCCAAATGAGCGATATACTCCTGCGTTCCCACATTCATGCGGTCAGGGTTCTTCCAGTCCGGATCATATTTATTAGCAAAGTCAATAATCTTGCCTCGAACATCCTTACCTACGGAACGATAAACGAAGTTGGCGAACTTTCTCACGCCATCTTCGCCACCAAGAAGTACTTCCATACCCTCATGCCCTATCTTTTCATGGAAGACGGTTCGCTGGGCATCATTGCCATCCTCACAGTTCGGCAGATACACATGCACGCTATGAGTCTCCGGGTCGTACCATCCCTTGGCTCCCTGCTCTACCTCTGAGCGATATTCCTCAGGCACATCATCCAAAGAAAAATAAACAGTAGCCTCAGCACCACCCAGCTTATTTGCTGTATTCACCACCGAATCAGCGATTTTTCGCTCATTTTCTGCTGTTTTTTCTTGCTCAATTGAGAAAAAGTTTATACCTTTGCCATCAGAAAGGGGTGAACCAGAAGACGCTTCGGGCGTAGGGAGAAGGGAGTTCTTAATCTCCATGACTCGCTGGTCAACCCCCTTTTTCGTCTTATAGTAGCTTTTGGCTGTAAGATTACCCTTCTTATCACTATAGATCTCTGCCAGATTTAATGTACCATCCTCAGCTTGCTTCAAGAAGAAGAAAGCCTTGCGATTATCCATCTTCTCGATGCCATACACCACTTGCTCAGGATTCATGATAACATCCACCATAGAGCGCAAATCTTCCTCTGTCAAAGGAATATTTCTTCCAGGATCCTTCTCATTATCTCCGAAGTGGTCTTTGTTCATGTGCTTCAAGTCAGAAGGATTCAGAACAAAGTCTATCTTATCTTTCATCTTCAAGCCCGACAAATCTTCTAGGAACTTCTTGCCCTCTTGCGTAAGAGTACCTATAGACTGAGGTTTGCCATTAAACTCGCCACTCTTAGCCTTATGAAACAGTTCCACCACTTTATCCTTTGCAGCCTTCAAGCCAATTGTGGCAGAGCCGAGACGAGGTTTCACATTAGCCTTCTTACCATACACCTTGGAATAATGTACACCATCATTCTCTCCTCCTACGATTCTGCCTCTGTTATCGGTCTCCACAAACGGCACACCTCGCTTCTCCAACTCTTTTCTCAGACTTGGAGTAACCACATTCGAAGGCATAGTGATATTCTTACCCTTGAACATATCATTGACGATAACATCAGCCACCTCGCTGTCAGGCACGATACGCACAGGCTTATCCCAACGAGAAAGCACCACTTTGCGCTTGCCAGTCAGCTGTCCTTGTATGATACCAGCCTTCCACTCTACTTCACCCACGGCATCCTTGGCTTTATCAGCCTTGTAGCCACTGGTCAGCTCGCTCTTTGGCACCTCAACCTCTACGGTCACGATATTAGGGCGATTCTGAGCCTCGCTAAACTGGTCGTTCAGTGGAGTGCGAGAAGTATGAAGATAAGGATTGTAAGCAGCCTTAAGCGACTTACCATTACCCTTGTTGAGGGTAAACATACCCTTATCATCAGCAAGCTCTGGTCGCTCATCTGCCTGTTCCCACTTACCGAGTTCAATAGGTTCCACAAACTTGCCCTTCACCTTTGCAGCCATTGGTGGATAGAGTTTTCCATCCTCGCCTACCTGCATGGCACGATAAACCTTTACCGTGTCTTCCTTATCCAGCTTCTTGATGGTCTCAGGGTCTTTCACGATGCTATAGCTAGCATCATTACCATTCATCACGATCTGCTCGTCACGGTTCACATCCTCCGTCTCGGAAGCTAACGAGTTTCTGCGCTCCTCATCGGTCATACCCAAACGCTTCTCCACGTTACGAGCCTCAACCTCACCTGCCAACTTTCTATATTCTTGGTAAGAATCAAAGTCTGTACGTTGGAACCTATCCAAACGGAAACGCTTAATGGCATCATCCATACTTCTGTCTGCATAGCCACGTGCGAAGTAGTTGAATCCCTTAATTCGGGTTTCCTTGTCAGGAATGAACTCAGGCATATCCATGTCCTTATATTCTTGGATAAGAGCTTTCTCTACCTCAGATTGGTTGTACTCACCACCCATTTCCTTGGCTTTCTCTTCCAATTCAAAGGCATAGGAACGTGCCTTCCATTCAGCCTTAGCAGCATTGAAATCTCTCTCCACCTGCTCGGGTGTGCCACCATGCGCAAACCCCTCTTCACGCTGAATTACGTGCTGAATTTCATGATTCAGAATGCTATTCAGATACTTTAATTCATCCGCATGAATGGTAATAGTCTTTGTTTGTGGATTGTATTCCCCATTTGAAGGCATATCGTTCATAATGGCATCCGTATCAATACGCACATCCTTCAACTGAGGATAAGCCTCAAAGAGTCCAGGCGCATCAATGACATCAGCAAGTTTACCATCAGTCCAAAGCATATCCTCTTCAAAACGCTTAACGATATTTCCACCACCTACATCAATGGTGTCCTTTATCTTGGCATCAGGCATTTCGTATCTCCACTTGCCATCTACACCTTTCTCCCAACCTGTAGCCATCTTGATAATCTTGGCATCCTTCTTTGCCTTTTCCATCTGCTTGGCTACATCAAGATTATCCATGCGGATAGTTTGCTCATCAGCCTTGTCAGCCTCAGCCGCACCCTTCTCGCCAGCAAACATGAATCTCACATCGCTCTTGCGAGAATTGAAACGCTTAGAAGGAGGAATAACGTCACCCTTATTATCATAGGTAACAAGGTCGTTCAACTTTCTGTTGTTCTTGGCATTCTTATATTTATATGCCTTGCCATCATCAAAGCCAAACTCGTTTGCGTCATTACCGTCCCACCACAGTTGAGTAGCCGGAACTTCATCTTCAATGATACGATATTTGCCTTCCAGTCGGTTCGTTCCATGCATTTCTGCATATTTCTTAGAAGGAGTAACCCAATCACCATTACGCAACTTGCCTTCCTTCACCGAAGTAGGAACAGCACGATAAACCTTTACCTTAACATCCTTCTCACCATTCTTAATGGCTTTAATAGCCTCATTGATAGCTTTCACAGATTCCAATCCATGAGGAGTGTTCTGAGAATAACGCTCAGGATGAGAGAAGTAATCATCCGGCTGAGGAGTATAACCCAAAGCCATATCCTCCAGGTTCACATCTGAGCCACAGGATTCCCAATCGTCACGTCTCGCCTTGTCACTTTCATATCCAGGGTTTCCCGGTGCAGCCCACGCTCCTACACCTTGGTATGCGCTTTCGGTATCATCATACCCCTTGCGTCTGGCAGCCTCATCAAGCATTTCCCTGGCAGTAGCATCATCACCCTTGGCAAGTGCATCCATATACTGCTTGTCAAGTTGATCATCAGGAATCACAGAAAGTTCCTCCAAGTGCTTTTGGCGCTTGGCCTCCTCTTCCTCAGCTCTCTTTCTTGCAGCTTCCATGGCGTTACGCTGCGCCTCCATCTGCTGTTTGCGCTCCTCTATCATGGCATCAACGTCACCAAAGTTCTCCTTCAAGGCATTATTTACAGGCACGGTGTACTTAAGAAGTTCCTTTAAAGAGGAAATCTTATCTTCATTTGCCTGCAACAAGTGACGCTTAATATTGGCTCTGGCACGTGCAGCCTCAGCAGTAGAACCCTTCTTAATAGCATTGGCATACATCGCCACATCTGCCTCATCAACCCCAAATTGCTGAGATACAGCCTTTATTTTATCCTCCACAGATAAATTTCCACCATTTTCCTTGGTGGTTTCGATATTATTTCTTATATTTGCATCGCTATGAGGATTCAGGACGCTATCCTTTCCGCTTGGGTTATTTGCGGATGGAGTTAATGCCGAACCTTGATTCTCGCCCAAGGAATTAGAATCGCCTCTGAAACGATTCCATAGCACTTTTGATTCCGTCAATTCTTTCACAACTTTCGAAGGATCTATTTGATGTGCGCTAATCGCTACTTCCTCTTCACCCTGCTTTACTGTTATGGATTCATAGTTCAGAATCTTGTTTCCATCAGCCTTTTTAAAGGATTTGATGAACAGATATTTAGTCTGTCGTTCCGCCCTCTCTTTTGGTGCAGACTTCTCCAGGATAACATCAGGACGCTCCAGGGTAGGCTTCAACAAACCAAATCTTTTGATTCGGTCGTTTCTTCCTGCCTTCTTATATTGGTTTTCACCAAGTTTGATACTTCCAATAGGAGTAGTAACACGGCTATCCTTGCCAAATTCTTTCAGCCAGTTTTCTTCCGTATGCTCTAGAATCCGTTCTTGCTCAGCATTATCTGCCATCTGTTTACGAAGAGAAACTGCATCTTCCTTAGTCATACGAATCTTCACGTTGCGTGGGTCCACCCCATTCGCCAGGTCTCTCAGTACAAGATTACGAATATCCTCCAAGGTCATTTTCTTAATGTCCTCAGGCTTCCATTTCGTAAATGTATCAAGTGCCCAATACCAGAACTTCTTCAGCCACTCCTTCAACTTATTGATAACACTCAGTTCCTTGGCAGTATCAAGCGGATTCTCCTTAATGGCATCCTTCGCCATCTGCTCCAGGATGGCAGCTCCATCCTCACCGGTCAAACGAGCAAAAGCCTCATCGCAAATCTGCTCATCTGTCAGATGATTATAGTTAGGATCCTGCTTCAAATCGGCAAATAGCTGGGTCTGCATGATGAGTTTATCACCATGCTCTATAAGTTCCGGATTCATGTTCTTGGCAGCAGTGCGCCAAAGATGCTGGTACTCATGGATAGGAGTATTAGGATTCAGATGCTCCTGGTTCAGCACAATCTCCTTTCCGTCAGTGTAGCCATAAACCACACCCTTACCCTGCGCCTCAGCCACCTTCTCCATATCCTCATTACTAACAACCTTCACCGGGATGCCAGCCTTCTTAAGCATAGTAGATACGGCATCATAAGCCACCTTCTGTGCCTCCGTCATTTCAGATGGCTTTACCTCCTTCACATCGCGATCAAATTTTGCCTGTTCCTTCTGCACCATAGCATAGTCCGCAAAAGGCTTAGTCTTGCGGTCAGAAGACTCCAGCCACTTGTCAAAGGTAGCCTTAGGCACAGAAGTAACCTTACCAAGTCCCTTCCAGCCCTTGGAGTAGTTGGCAAGATAAGCCTCTGTAGCAGCCTCCTCAGAAGGATAGCCATACATCACCTTATGCTCGTCAAACTCACCAGTCTCTGGGTTCACCTGGTCAACAACATAAACGTTACCATCAAAAGTATCAAGGTCTGCATCGTCATTGATGAACATATCAATATGGTCACCATCAACGCCAATTTTACCAAGAATATAGCCGTAAGTATCGTGCATGGTCACACTCCAAGGCTTGCCATGCTCGTCCTTACCGCTACGAGTCACGCCCTTTGGTGTTTCTACGGTATAATCGTAGCCACCAAAGGACAAATGACCCTTTTTGTAGTTACCAGCCTTCTTCTGAGCCTCTGTTGGTTCGGTCTCAGTTTCGGCAATGGCACTCTTTAAACGTTCTCCGAAGGATGCTTCTTGCGGTAGGTGTGAGCCTCGAACAGCTGGGCTTTCGCCACGTTCCAGGCTGCCAGTCTCTTGTCGCCCTTTGCGTCCGCTATCAGAGCCTTCTCCAATCTCGGACTCAGAAGATGCTTCTCCGTTACCAACTTCTTCGCCTTGGCTATTTCCTTCATCAACTCCTCTCCGTGAAGAGTCGCTACCCAGGCTACTGCCTCCTCCATATCCTTCTTCATTGCTTCTGTCATCATAATCTGCTAATTCTGGTAAAATTGATTTGACATATTGTTTGTACTCTCGTTCACGATCCTCAATCTCCATCATGCGGTCATATTTCAGTCCGTAGATATGATCGAGTTCGCTTTCTGACGGCAAAGATAACTCTTTGTCGTGAATATACGATTTATATTCGTCAATTTCTGCCTGTTTTTCGTAAATTTCACGCTCTTTCTGCTGCTCGTACCACTCTTCTTCGCCCGACAATTCGTTTTCCGCAGCAGCAATACGGTTAAGAAGCGTCACATTGCGCATATCCCGAACACTGTCATAAGTCTTGAACATATCAAGAATAGTGTTGCGTATATCCTGGTCTGTATACGTAGACTGTAATCCGTCACCAGCACCTGATTCCATTGTACTGGAAAGATCTTCCCAGACTCGCTTTGCAAGTTCGCTAATAGTTAATCCCTCGCCATTATTGGCCAGAAGATAGTTGAATTTATTCGTGTCGTACTTACTGCCTATACCACGCCTAAAGTTGGAAGATCCTAACTCTTGCGCCAGTGATTCTGCATTCAGACTATGAGGAAAAAGTCTTTCTGACACAAATTCCTCTAATGTTCGCGGAGCCAAGTCCATAACATCAGTACTTGCATCCTTATATATTTCCTTGATAGCCTTCAGATCTTTCTTCTTGAGGGCATCAGCCACAAGAACCTTGCGCTGCTCAGAAGGAGTCATACCCAGTTCCTCCATTTCCTGTTGTCTAACTTCTGTTTTATAAAGTTTGCTGAGTTTATTAGCCTGAGCCTTCAAACCCTTTGCTGCAACCGACAAATTAGTCTGCAGAGCCTCCAGTTGAGCCTTTGTAGTATTCAATTCCATGAGTTGGGTAGGGTCCTGCTCTGTGTCGCCATTGATATACTGCTCCAGCATGTCATTCACACCATTTATCTTACGCTCCACATCCTCCTGGGTATGATAAATGTCCTTGCGCTGAGAGGTAATATAGTCGGTAGCCTCAGCCATAGTTGGATATTGCTTCTTCAACTCTTTATCTTCAAGTACGAGCACATGGAAATCATCAGATGGCACGATGGCAGTTTCATCAACACCAGCCTTCTCTACCTCAGCCTTGCGCTCCTCCTTCATAGCTTTCACCTCGTCAGGAGTCATCACACTGTTGCGGATAGTATTCCAGTTCTTGAAACGAGCATCAAGATCAGCAATCTGCTCATTAACCAGACTCAACTCATTCTCCACCTTCTTAGCCTTTTCCGGGTCAAGATCGGCATTTGTATCAAGCCAGTTCTGATATTCAGCAGCAGCCTTCTTTTTGCTGGCAAGTTGAGTCTTGATGTCATCACGGCTGCCATTAACCAGATTCAAAAGTTTACCATGGTCTTCACCAAACTGCTCTTGCAGATACTCAGCCGCCACATTTGGATCTGAATCCTTAGAAGAATAGTCTGGCTGGCCCTCGCTCAGTCCCACGATGCCATTGGCATAACGCTGCTTCTTATCAGCCTCAGCCTTGGCTGCATCATCATTGGCACGCTGTGCGTCCTCAGCATCCAGCTCGGCATTGATGCTATTTCTCAATGCATATTTTTGGAACTTGTTGAATGTGTCTACTGGTACAGTCGTTACATTTTTAGAACCAGCTATATTAAAACTTATGGTTCCATCAGGATTAACTGACACAATCTTAGCTTCTGTTGGCTGGTCTTTGTCATTAATAGACAAGCTAACAGTATCATTTGGTTTCAGACTGGTGCCATCAAACTGGCTGATAAACTGCTTATTTCTTGCATCCTTCTGCTGAGCCACTGCTTTTTCAATGTATTCATCAAGAGGAACAGGAGTGCCCTTCTCTATAATACTTGCTTTAGATACTTGCTTAATCGTAGGTAGTCCCTGCTCATCTGGAACAACAACAAAGGCTCCACCATATTCGTTATCTTTTTTCAAAAATACCTGTTTCCCGCTATCCAGAGTAGCTGGCACGATGTTTCCGTCTTCCGTTTGGTATGGCCAGAGCTGCTGCTTCAACGCCTCACCATAGCCATCATCGGCATGCTGTAGAGCATCAATAGCACCCTTCTTGGCATCCATTGCCTCTACATACTTACTGATAGCCTCTTTCTGTGCTGGAGTCAAACTACTTGCACGCTGAGCCACAAACTGCTCCATATCTCTACCTTCATTATAGGCATTGGCTACAATATCAGGCATCTTCTCATTGTCAGCAAAAGCACGCTGCAAACGTCCTGTAGCTAAATCACTATTATAGCCGATAGCCTGCAAAGCATCTGAATCCCCATTCTTATAGGCATTCTGTCCCATAACAAAAGCATCAGAAGTAATAACATCAGCAGATGAGTTATCTGAATTTTCTGTAGAAACGCCTTTACCTTGACCAGATGAAACATCGGTATTACCTTGATAAGGAGAAGGACCTTCTGAAACTGGAGGCTCCTGACCACCAGCAGAACCTTCAACAGGAGCTGTAGGCTTTTCACCCTCAACACCACCCTGCTCAATGCGCTTCTGCTCATTTCCATGGGCAGTATTATAGAGATCATCCATCGTCTGCTTCATTTCACGTTTCAGTTCGATGGAATTGTAAAGTTCCTTAAGATAAGATTCCACCAAAGGTGCATATTTCTTATCTTTCGACTCCAAAGCCTTACGGAGAGTACCACGTTCCACACCATGGGAATCCTCAAACGTGTTGACAAACTCCCTCATCACAGAACTGTTCTCCAAAGCACTGTCATAATAATGACGATAGGCATTAATCTGCTTCTGCTCCTCATCAGTAAGGATAATACCCTTCTGCTGCTTATCCATGATGTCCTTGATGGCACCAGCATTCTGATGAAGATAAACCGCTGCCTTATCCTCATCTGTCAATTTCTCACCCATATTATATTTCTGGGCTGCTTTGTTGTACAAGCCATCCAGATGCTCCTGGGTAAACTCATTATGGAACTCACCTTCCAGCACAGAAGCTAAGCCAAGAGTCTTCTCATACTCCAGCTTCTTGTCTGCCTTCTGAGCCTCATCAAGAGAAGAAAACTCCTTTCTGTCAATGATACCGCCATCCTTATTCAAGGTTTCGAGATACACCTTTCCGTCATGATCCATCGGCTGAACGATGATAGAATCAACCACAGGCGAGAAAGAAGAAGGTCGCTTGCCTTCCACCACAGCCATCATCTTAGCCTTCAACACCTCCGGCACGCTCTTGTCGTTCATCAGGTCCATATACTTCTGGGTAAGCTGCCCATCAAGTCGCTGAGCATTCTCACCAACCACGGCATACTCCCCGATGCCCACCTTCTCAAAAGCATCACGAAGACCATCATAGCCGAATCGCTTCAACTCGGCAATATCCTGATCTGTGAAGTCAAACTTCTTGTTAAACTCCCTCGCATCCTTGAATCGGGCATACTTGCCCACCATACCAGGCAAACCGATAGCTGTAAGGTTCGCCATACTCTCCAAGAAACTCTCGGCTGCATCCTTGCCTGTAGGCTTAAAGTTAGGATCCTGCGCCATACGCTCCAGCAACTGCTGACCGGTCATGATACCGGAATCAACCACCTTTCCACCAACATCAGCCAGAATATTGGTAGCCAAGCCTCTGCCCTTGCCTACCATATTAGCGATGGTTCCACCCTGCATGATTGCACCTACGGCACTCTGTTTAGCCACCTCGCCCAAAGTATTAGCGATAACCTTACCCACAGAAGGATTGTAAATCGTGCCATTCTCATCAAACTGACCAGTACGATAAATCTCATCTATAGGCTTCGAGATAGCAGACTGACCGCCAAAGGTAACAGCACCATGCGCGGCTCCACTCTTCAAAGCCTCGGCCTTACTCTTACCAATAAGTACCTTGGCAGCTCGCTCAGCCATCTTGCGCTCCATACCCTTAGCCATGAGGTCACCAGCCAGTTTACCCTCTGCCTTGGCTACCATGCTCTTAGTCAACTTGCCACCTGCGGCACCAGGCAGCCAATAACTCCAGGCATCACCTGCAAAGGTCAGAGCACCACTAGCTACGTTCTCCCAGAAGCCCGGCTGATACTGCTGATTGGCAATATCCTCCAGCCAGTTCTGGTAGTCCGTCTGCATCAATTTTCTTGATACCTTGCCGATGATGGTATTCTCAATACCAGTCTTCAAGATATAGTCTGCGCTACCTCTTGGTATCATACCCTTCACCTCCAGCTGGTCAAGTTCATTCTTGATGGCAGCATTAATCATCGGCTTGAACTGCTTAGGATCACCATTCAGAGTGCCATTCAATCCATATCGCTGCATCACCTTGAATGCTGCATTGCTCATATCATTCAGGAACTCAGGATTCCTGTAGAGCTTGCCAAACTTCTGCTGCAAACCGCTCAGAATCTTCTGCGGGTCACGAGTCTTGTTAGCCTCTGTAATAGCCCCGATAGCAAAAGGAGAAGCAGCATCCACATACTTAGACTGCTCATTATACTTCGCCATCTGGGCATTAGAAGCCGCCTCAGCGTCCTGAATAGCCTTGGCTACAGATGTGCTGGTATATTTGGCGATAACATCAGAAAGAGCCTCATCAATATCCTGATTCATCAACTGGTTCTGAATAACCTCATCATTTGAATAGAGGCGAGTGGCGAGGTCTTCCGCTATCTTGCGGTAGTTCTCTCCATACTTCTTCACAAGACTTTCTACCATAGCTGGCTTCACCATACCATTAATAAACTGGTCATAGCTATTCACATGGGTGATATACTGTCCATTCTCGTCCAAGACAACACTGTTCATGATGCCTAACTGAGAAGCCATCTTCTTCAAGTTGTCCTGAACAGCATGAGAATGCCATCCATTCATTACAGCTTCGTCTACACCTTCTACGGTATCACCTAACTTTGATACAAACTCATCAGTAGTTCGCTGAGCGAGGCGATTGGCTGCACGGTTCATGGCTCCCATGGCCATATTTTGTGCCTCCTCTTGATTCTGAGCCTGTCCGCTAGCCATCAAGTCATACATAGTTTCAGACAAAGCATCGCCCTTGCCTACATATTTATTATAGATAGCATCTACCTGCTGTACTGGAGCTGCACCTGTTGTTGCATCCACATCCTTCACAGTAGGCTTAGGTTGCTCGATAGCTGGTGCATTCTCTTGATTAGGCTGCTGCACCTGCTGATTATTGTCTTGTGTCTGCTGCGTTTGTTCTGTCTGCTGCATGTTATCACCAAGAAGCATATTGGTAATCATTCCACCCACCTTCTGCTCCCTGCCGATATTTCCTGCATCCACCTTCGGCATCATGCCGAGTGCTTGAGAAATCAAGCTAGGCTTCTCTTGCGGATATTGAGACTGTTCTTTCTCTTTAGAAGGTGAAGGTTTCTTTCCAACCTCATTGATCGGGGTAGCGTTTCCACTGGTATCATACCACATATAGCCCTGCTTACGATACTCGCCCACATCCTCAATAGGAACATCTACCTTCTGCTTCTTATCGTCAAACATGGTGATATAACCACCTTCGAAGTCCTTAGCGAAGTTGTCCATGCCTCTCTGCTGAACAACCTCATCAGGGATGTCATACTCATTGTTGTCTTTATCCCATACATGATAAGTCAACTTAGATTTGTTGTCTTTGTCTGCCATATACTATGTTATTTTCTTATATACTTTGAATAATCTACCTTTGTGCTAGAAGTTCTCTTGGCTGGTTTCCCACCATAAGGGCGAACGGTTCGCTTCTTGCCTTCCTTAGCCATTTTTGCTTTAGCGTAAGCGGATGCCTGCTGTCGGTTATACTTATTTGCCCAAGTACCGCCTCGGCCATCTATATTTCCACCGATGTTCATACCATTGTGGGTAGCCCATTCATTCACATGCTTCTTGAAAACAGGGTCGTTCACATAGTTGGTATTGAAATCGTCCGCTTCCTTGTTATCAGCATTTTCCCTGTTTGTCTTCTGCGTCTGGGCATTATTCTTGGCAATAGTAGAGTTGTTCACACCTATATGAGAACGTTTATCATCTGCTCCGGCATTGGCATTATTAGTTTGAGCATCAAGTAATTTTCCCTTCTTGCCTCTCAAAGCATCCTCTGTCTCCTTCTTTGAAATATTCAAGTCTGCACCTGTAGAATGCTGTCTTGCCGATTGATTCACTTCCTCAACCTTAGCTGGAGTAAGGGCATCCACCTGTGCCTTCTGTGAACCACGATAAGCAGCCAGTGCCTCATTTGCCTTTGCAGCAGCCTCTGCCTGCATCTGTGCTTGCTTGTTCTGTCTATCCTTCCAGATATTCACCATCATCTGGTCATAGCCTTTCTGACGAAGAGCATCAGTACTCTCTCTTATCTTGCGCTGGCGATCAGTAAGTTCTTGTGCTGATTCAATTTTCTGCGATGGCGCACCTTGTGTCGTACCGATGAAATTGCCAAGATGCATCAGGAAATTGCCCCATTGCTCCCATTTGGCTTTCCTCTCCTCTTTCTTCTTTAAGGCTTCATTGGCTGCTACGGTTTTATCTCCATCACCCAGAGTATTGAGCCATGGCAAAAAGACCGACCAGTTTCCATCACCATTCTTCTGGTAGTCCCTCATGATGTCATACGGCTTCATCTGCTGCAAGATAGGATTCTGCTCTATCTCGGCATAAGGTTTGCTCCAGTCGATTGTGATACCTGTATTAGGCGTAATTTTAGTAACAGCTTCTGTTGGCTGTTCTGCAAAAGATTCATGGCCGACATTCCCGGTAATACCAGTAATATCAATAGCTGTATTCTTAACTGGTTCTGTAGCTGTAGTATCAATAGCCGTATTATTCACCTGCTCAGTAGTCGTATTCTGAACAGGTGTTTCTTCCGGCTTCACCGTATTATCATCAGGGAAATCAGTAACAGGAGTAACGGCAGTAGCCGGACGCTTAGGAGTTAAATCATCTAATGTAAATCCCATAACTACCTCCTTCCTTAAAATGGCAATTTACTTGCTGCGCCAGCCAAGCCACCAGCAGCATCCGTAATACCCTGTGCTGTAGAAAGAGCTTTCTCCTTCTTGGCTGTGGCAATGTAGTTAGTCATCTGGTCTATCTGCGAATCAGCAGTATTCCACACATTTTCTTTGGTCTGAGCACCTTGCACGGCAGCCTCTTGCACCATCTTACCAACCTGCTCCTGGGCAGCCTGCTTACTCAGCGCAACCGATTCATCAGATCCGCCACTAACAATATTGGTGTTCTTTGCGTTCTCAGTTGCATTGTCCAATACCTTCTGGGCATTGGTTACGGCTACCTGATTCTCCGCTGACTGAGTTGGATCCTGGTAATACAAGTTGTCCCGATGATCCTTCACCTGTTGCATACGGTCTTGAAACATTTTGATATATTCATTATATCCCTTGTTTCTTGCTTTGGCTGCTAGAGCACCACCTGCAGCAGAGGTCAGTCCACCAACAATACTTCCAATTAATCCCATAAAATTCGAATTTTAATGTTTAAACTGTTCAAAAGTAATGCGTTTTTCTTACCTATCTGTGATAAGTTCCGCAACTTGAACACCAAGTTTCGTAATTTCTTCCTATATTTGCACCCGAAAACTATCAGTAAACATTAAAAATCAATAGAATATGGCAGTAAAACAAGACAATAGTAATGAGCCGAAGCCAAAGAGGAAGAAGACTGGCGGACGTAAGGCTGGCACACCTAATAAGGTTACCAAAAGTGTTCGTGAGAGCCTACGTGATGCCCTTACTGGCTACATCAATGGTATCAATGAGAAGAACTATTCACTTTTCACGGATCTCATGCAGATTGACGAGCCTGCCGGACGTCTGGCGATGGTGGCAAAGTTCCTTCCATACGTGGCTCCCAAACTCCAGTCTGTATCGTTCAATAATGATGAATCCAGAAACTTATCTGTGGAGGAATCTTTCATGCAGTTGGAAGAGAAATTTGAGAAACAAGAAACCACTATCAACATCAAAAATCTCAAAATTGTTAATAATGGCTAATTATAAAAAATGGGTAGCCCTCTCTAAATTTTCTTCAACTTTAGAGAAGACTACCCTTGACTTGGCTATCGAGCAAAAACGCTCTATTTTAACTTATATTGGGTCAATTTTAGTCTGCATTAACACAAAATAGCTATTTTATGTCCCTGACTCGTTCAAAATACTTCGTCTGGTCCTTGGTGATATTCTTCACCTTGATCTGTATCGTGCAGTTCTCAGGCACAGTATCATTTATGCTGGCCATAAGCTGTTCTATTATCTCATCTGTGTTCCGATAGCCCTTGCCATCCACATGAGCCACAACCTCACCCATGAAGTAGGCATCAGCAGACAACTCAAAGTTTTCCTCTACCTTATCGAATACAGGCAGATGATGTTCCTCCAGGCGTTTACTCTTGTCGTTAGTGAAAAATATCTTCTCCACTACCTTCTCATTTAATTCCCATGCTCTAGAGAAATCAGGTTTCACATAGCCCATTGTCACCTTGTGGGTACTGATGTGATTCAAGGCAAAGCCAATTTCCTCGTAACTTGCTCCTAAGTCATTTTGAGCGATAGTAGCCCAAGTATGTCGAAATGTATAAGGAGTATAGTAATGTCCCTTTTCAAAGCCCAACAGCTCTTTGCAGATTTTCTTTAAATAGGAAGAGAGAAATGTATCTAATGACTTTTCCCCCATCTTGGAATGAAAAGAAAAAAGATATTCATCATTTGGGTTACTAGATAAATATTTTTCGATAGTTGGAAAAAGTATATCAGGAACCTTCATTTCTATATAGGCATTATCTTCTCTCCTACCTCTGGTTTTCTTGCGCTCATAATGAAGGATTCCATCAAAGTAGTCCTTCTTTTTCATATTATATAGGTCGGCAACATTTATTCCAGCTAAGCACAACACCATCTTACAAATATCCATAACTCTTTGATACGATTTCTTTTCAGAGACTATAGAAAAGAACTTTCGGCATTCTTCCATGGTTATAGCCTTCTTCTTTGCTTTATCTACCCTTGGTATCTTTATCTTCACCCAAGGATTATTTTTTATTCTTATGATGTCATTGTCGTAGTCATTATATTTTTTTACTCCCTCGTTGAACAATCGCTTGATATAAGTAGGGTAGGTAAACTTAATTGCTTTCTTCGCTGATAAGGATTTTATCCAATTTTCAATGAATGATGTAGTTAGTTGGTTAAACATAATCTTAGTGCTACCAGCATAGGTTTCCAAATTGTTCAATGCTTGCCCGTAGGTTAATACAGAATGATATTCCAATATATCATAAAGTGTATCTATATATTCTCTAGCAAAATCAGAAAAACAAACACCCTCCTCGCCTTGTTGAATGAATCTTCTAACCTCCTCTATAGTCCATTGAGAAGAATCTACTCTATTCAATCCATCAACCCATTTATTGATATTTGGCATCAAACTTGTAAGCACGAAAATATCTTTCACCTCTTTCGTACCCTTCACGATACCCTTATCGTTTACCATCTTATCGGTCTTTAGATAGCAAACCTTTCTATTATGAGTCAATCTGATATAAACAGGATAGAAACCATCACTTCTTCTATGCTGAACTAAGATTTTAAATGTTGCCATACTCTAAACTATTTATAAATTTCTTGTGACATTTGTCACGTTAAACGTGCCAAACATATTATTTTAATTCTTAGATAACTTAATAATTATTAATTGCTTATCTTTAATTTGCTCATTTACAAGAACTTACAAAAACCACAAAGATTATTGTCGCTACAAAGTTGTAAAGCCTTATATTTACTAAGCTTTTTACTTGCTTCTCTAAACAGTTCTTGATTACTTTATAGCCTTATCATACTTGGCTATTTCTATAATTTGTTTATAATTGTTTAAAATCATTTCTTTCCACACCATCCACACAAAGTTTTTCCTTGATCAATGGCATTAGCCTCATCTGTAGCAGTTATATGGCCTGTACTTCGCTTTAATGCCTGACAATTCCGATCCTTATGGTATCGCTTAGAACCTGGACTGTCTGATACATATACGTTGCCTCCTGCTGTTACCTCAGTTTGACCAACCTCAGCATTATTAGAAAAGGAAGACAACCTACCTATTGCAAAGCCAATCATCAAGAAACCTATGCAGAAAGTCACTAGACCAAAGCAAAAGAACTTCTTTGATAGCCTCAGCTTTCTGTCTATATTAGCATTCTCCATTTCTATCATTATATTTACTCTTTACTATTATATTTTTTAAGAAATGAGATAAATAATATCAGCCAGATAAATATTGGTGATATATCAGTAAAATATTCCCAAAATCCATTATCTGTAGATATTTTCCAAGTAATACACCACAAGTAAGAAGGTATATTAAAGAGAAAACATAGTCCAATCAATGGATTTACCCCCAAACAAGACAACTTACCTAATTTTACTCCATGCTTCTTTGCCTCAATCCACATTTTAATGTGATTTGCTTGGACAAAAAATACGATTGGTGACAAGCATACCACAATTGAACATAATAAAACACGAAGCCAACCTTGCGTACACAAGGAAACAAAAGCACATATTGGAGCAACAACTAAACCTAACAAATAGAATACGTATAATAAACGAAACACGGGATTAAGACTTAGTTTAACGTCCGAGTTTGTTTCTATATTCTTATTAGTTGGTTCAAAAGCCATCAAAAATAAAAAGTCACCTTCCAGCTGCATTGAAACAGCATATTTGTCGTTACATAAATATTCACCTTTTATCCCTAATTTTCTTTGCAACTTTACATCTATTTCTTTCAAGTTCGACTTTCTCACAATATCATCGAACAAATGAATTAAGTCCAATTTTGCCATATTGTATTGATGCATATTAGATGGTGCTGCACCCAAAGCAACAACACTAACATATTCAGTTTTATACACTTCTATTTGTATAAAGAACTCATCATAAAGTTCGAAGGAGCGAAGCTCGCATATCGTAATTGTTGTATGGTCAGGCTCATTGCTAGGAGATTCTTTTATCTCTACATTTTTGCGAGATAATATTTGCCTCATTTCCGAATAAGGCATTCCAACATAAAAGTCTGAAATCTTGATTAGACCATCATCATTAATTTTTATATCAAATATAAGCATATTCAATTTAATTTTAGATTTATATCTATTATCCTACATGTACCTGACTTCTTGATGAAAGACCCTGAATCTCCCTGAGCACCTTATTTTCTGCTCTTAGAGCAATCAACTCTTCATACATCGCTGAATTATTTATAGGCATAGCCTCAACAGCAGATGATGCTCCATTGATAAGTTCAGCAGGCTGGACACCTAAAGCCTCAGCCATTTTTTCAACGAGCCTCAAAGAAAGATCACCACCATCAAAGATATTAGCAAGCACGGAACGAGTAACACCAATTTTAGAAGCAAGGTCTATCTCGCTTATTCCTTTATCAAAAACAAGCTGGCGTACAATCTTAACATTAAGCAGAGTTGTTTTTTCGCTTCCATTCGAACCATACAACTGAAAGAAATTAAAACCGAGTGCATTTGAAATTTCAACCAACTTATCAGTTTTTATATTATCACTTTCGAGAATGCGACCAACATTTGGCTGAAGTACACCTATTTTCTTTGCAAATTCGGACTTAGACATGCCAAGTTCGTTAATTCGCTGCTCTATACATTTTCCTATAATTATATCCTTTACCATAACGTTTTATTTAATATAAGTTAATATTATATGTATAATGATAAAGATATATTAAATCTTATATAATTTTGTATATAGCTATTATTATTTTTAATATCTTTGCACCATAAAGTTAGTAAATAAATAAATAAGTACCAAATAAATTTGAAGAATAATGAAGAATGAAGATAAAATATTTCCGGAATCGGCTAAGGCAGAGGATGGATAGAAAAGAAAAGTGGGCATCCAGCTGCTGCCCACCGAAAGGGATTGATTAGTTATCGCTCCGCATCAACCCACATTGGAATTGGAGTAGAAGAATGGCGAATTTTACCATTCGCCTCTCTCTTAGACATACGGAAGATAAGAACCTTTCCATCTTTCTGTGATTTGATAGTTGTCATAATTTACACCTCCCTCCTGCTTTGCGGTAAAGCGACATTGCTCACCGCTTAGTGTGCTCTTCCGCAAGAGCACGAAAAAAGCCCAAGGGTGCGGAATCCAAGGGCTTTCAAATCTCTTTCGAGTAGTTCCCACAAATTGCGGACTTTGAGGGAGGTGCTAGTATGACACTAACCAAATCACGCTGCAAAGTTAGTAAATAAATACATAAGTACCAAATAAATTTGAAGAATAATGAAAAAATATAATGAAGCTTTCGATTTCGCTGCCCTTGAAACACTTCTTAACGGCATGGGTGTTGACAAGGAAAAGGCAAAGCAGGTAAAACGCTTCTGGCTAAGAGAAGAACTCTACAACTACTACGAAGCATCACATACTAAGGAAATGGAAGAAGCCTTCGAGTGGATATACAATGCGCCACTGATAGATTGGGAAGGTATGCTGCTATGTATAAAATATCCAGACAACAAGACCTTCCCAAAGCCATTAGAAGATGCTAAGAAGTTATTCGCTTTTCTCAGCTAGAAAAGTCACGGAGATATAAGAATAACCATTCAATGTAAGGGCGTTTTGAAATACTTGCTTAATAACCCAACCTTGGTTAGTGATGTTGGAAACCTCTTCACTAAAGTCAAAGGTCATTGATGAGTTAACTGTATCTACTTTCTTGCAAATTGTAAAAATGTTTTGTTCCATAATCTATAAAATTTAAAATTAGTCGGTGCAAAGATAAACATAAATATTCAATCGGGCAACGATGGGTGAGGAAGATTTAAAATTAGTCGCTTTCCATTGTGTACCATATAACCCATCGTCCCGATTGCTTTAAAGCAAAGCGTATGAAAAAGATAATGTTCAATGACCAGTACGGTCTCACCGAAGCAGTTTTAGATGGCCGCAAGACTCAGACCAGAAGAATCGCTTATGAAAAGCCTTTCAAGCATATCCGTAGCTGCGGTTTTATCACGGAAGGTAAAGATAAAGGCAAGCTCGCCATCAATGATGGAAATGAGATTGTAGCAAAGTCCAATTATAAAATAGGTGAAATCGTGGCAATTGCCCAAAGATACAACGATATTCCGTTTACCAATGAAATATTCAAAGGGACAGGCCTTTCCATAGGATGGTCAAACAAGATGTTTGTGAAGTCGAGTTTGATGCCTCATCAAATCAAGATAACAAACATTCGGTGTGAAAGACTACAGTACATCAGCACCGATGACTGCATGAAGGAAGGAATCTTCTGTAGCCACATCGATGGTTTTGACGATGCTTATACATACGATGCCACATTTGATAGATTTGTGAAGAAATGGTGGTACAGAACTCCTATCGAAGCATACAAGATGCTTATCAGTAAACTCCACCTCCACTGGGACAGCAATCCTCTCGTTTTCGTTTACGATTTCAAACTAGTAAAATAATAATTAAAATCAAGCAATATGTCAGAAGAAAAAGTAAAACTCAGACCTCAGATCAGAGAACTGGAGCTGGGTAAATCAATCAGTTTCCCTATCAGGAGAATGAGAACGATCAAGACAACCTGCTCGGAATTAGGTGTAATTTACTGTCGTAAGTTCAAGACCAAAATAAACCGGGAGAAAGAAATCATCACAGTTACAAGAATCAAATAAAAACAATAGTCATGAACGAAGTAGTACAAATCCAGTTTGCAGATAAGATGCTATCCTTTGATACATTCCTGGCAGCAATACGCAACGTTGTGAAAGAAGAAGTCTGCAAGGCTGTGGGCAAACGTCCGTTCCTCACACAAGCCAAGGCATACGACATCTACGGAAGAAAAAACGTAGAGCGATGGAAACGTGAAGGAAAGGTGAAAGACTTCGCAAGAGGCAGAAATGGCAAGATTACTCGCCACGAATACAAAGTATCAGAGCTGGATGCATGTGCCTGCCAAGTTCAAGACTATCTGTGTCCCAAATAAGATGAATCCCTTTACCTACCGCTAATATAAACAATATAAAAAGATAAAGTTATGAAAACAATTAAGATCATCTTCTGCATTGCCATCTGGCTCGTCTTTGGATGGCTCTACCTCAGTAAACTCTCTCAGGGCATTCATGATGAGAATCTCATTTTACAGATGCCTCAGAGTACCTATGATGAGATAGTAGATACTCTTACAATTCGTAATGGCTTTCAGCCTACCGAGCATCAGATAGTAACTTACTATTATGAGCGATTCCAGAAGTAAGAGCACCTATGCAGCTCGCAAGTGCCTCCTCTGCCATGATGGGCGTAACTGCATCAATGGCAAGTATTGCCTTAAGCACAAAAGATACGTGCAGCATCAGGAGAAACTACCATGTGAATGAAAAGTAGATTTCTGCAAAGGATATAAATAGATAGTAATATATGAGTTTTGAAGTTCCTAAATATCGTTTGCTGGCTTTACTAAAAGCCGAGGCAGAACTTGGACTATTAAAGGATTATGGAGTTGACAACTGGGATTGGTATGAATATGCAATAAATGATACATTTAATGATGGCAAATATGCCGTTAATAATCTTTCAGATAAAGAACTCCTTAGTGAGTTTAAGGAAATAGAGTAACTAACCTTCCTCTCCTGCAAAAGGGAGAGGGTAAAAAGAAAAGAATATGGCAAAAATGAATGTAACAGAAAAGGACTTTGAAGCTTTCTTTCAAGCAACAGAATCCCTTATGGCTATGTCTGGTACTTTAGATGAAGGCTTTGATGAAGAGGCTTATGCAATAAACAAACAGTTCAAAAATTTCGAGCGAAGATACTTAAAGGCAAAGGAAAAAAATAAGAAATGAGCAAAAATAAAGCTATTCACCTACAGTGGCTCCTGAAACACAGAAACGCATAATAAATAATAGATATGGAAAAGGAATTTTGGAAAAACATTCCACATTACGCCAACCTATATCAGGCATCCACCTTCGGCAGAATCCGAAGGCATCCAAGGATGGTGGACAACAATGGCACACTATGTCTGAAAAAGGGTGCTATCGTTACCCAGAGCATAAATGCTCGCGGTTTGTTCCGTGTTCGTCTTTTCTATGGGGGAAAGATGCACGAAGAATTGGTTCATAGGCTAGTGGCTGAGACCTTTATCCCCAACAAGGCGAATCAACCATTCGTTAGGCATAAGGATGGAAAGCTCACCAACAATCATTTTTCTAACCTCTCTTGGTGCTCCCGACTTAGTGTATATTCCGCCAGTCGCAAGAAGACTAAGACGCTGAATAGCAAGGCTATAGTTATGGACAATGGTACAACCACACGTTGCTATTTGTCCATCAAAAATGCCGAAAGACGTACTGGTATATCGGCATCAAACATTTGCCAAGTGTTGCAAGGCAAGCGTAAGACCGCAGGAGGTTGCACCTGGTCCTACAAACAATGATTTACAATATAATAATGTAAATTCTATATTCCAAATAAAAAGAAACAGCAAATGAAAACAGATGGCTACATTCTTACTCCAGAGCTGCTGCAGTGGCGTTACTTTCATCGTCCGGTGGTGGTACAGGTACTCATCTACGTGCTCCTGTCTTCCACCCACAATGAGGCTTCCGCTGCTACGCTCTCCTTACGTCTGTTGGCTGATCGGCTCCATACCTCGGTCAAGTCTATCCGCTGTGCCATCGATGTTCTCATACAGGAGCGAATCATCACAAAATGCAGCTCCCCTAAAGCCTCAACAATAGTGTATGTTAACAGTTCACATCCCATCTCCCACTGCATACTACCCTATCAAAACCCACTTGGGGCACAGAATGGGGCACTCTTTAGGGCACAGATAGGGGCACAATCAGGGGCACAGATTTTAACTTCACAAGTTACTGATACACAAGGTTGTGCAGCGTATCTACAAGGCAACAAGGGCACAGATAAGGGCACGATTAAGGGCAAAGATGGGGCACGCTCCAGGGCACACCAAAAACAAGGGGCACACAAAAAGGCACAACATAGGGCACAGATTAACAATCCCGAAACCCCTTTAAATAAAGGTGATTCCGAAGATTCTGCCGAAGTTGAGGGCACAGATAAGGGCAAGGGTAAGGGCACAGAAGTAAGAGGAAAGAAACAAATAAAAGAAAACATTTCCCCCGAACCCCCTATAAAAGAAAACAAACAAAGAAAGGAG
>ERZ1034871.106-NODE-106-length-45781-cov-16.701155_pt1 | contig 45781 bp, 50 predicted proteins | sample MGYA00520631_ERZ1034871 | MGnify/ENA primary metagenome ERZ1034871 (study PRJEB33766, sample SAMN09781721) | gut metagenome | biome: gut microbiome | host: Homo sapiens | place: Madagascar | study: EMG produced TPA metagenomics assembly of the PRJNA485056 data...
AGAGTCGCCTGATGAGCCAATCTGAGCATAGTCGCCTGATGAGCCAATCTTAGCATAGTAGCCTGATGAGCCAATCTGAGCAGAGTCGCCTGATGAGCCAATCTGAGCAGAGTCGCCTGATGAGCCAATCTGTTTATTTCTGTCTCCGTTATCATTCAACGCACCATCTGTCTTAAACTTTGACGGTGAGGTGATATCTTTCAGCCACTCGACACCAACCTTAATGATGTCTGCCAGCTTCAACTCAGCCTTAATCTTGATATGTGAAGAACAAACCTTTGTCGAATTTCCTTCTTCATCAATCTTGCCAGACTGTTCTACTTCCGCAAAGCGAGAATTAAGCATATCGTAATAGTCCCACACTTCTAATGGATTTTTGCAAGCATGAAAACCTCGATTACAACACTTTATATCTCCATCCATTTCATATTCTCTTCCAACTTCGTACTGGAAGTCACGGCATCGCATATTCTTGTCGAATGCCTTGTACGATTTGATTACTTTTTCACTCATATTCTATCTATTTATATACTTTGCAGGATGATTAAACAATTTTCTTGATACTATTTCTTTCGTAACCAGTTAGTACAAATACTCTGTTTGAACGAGTAGCATCCTTCTTGGCAGGGTTGACTCTAACTTCAATATTTTCAGTATAGATTCTACCGTGTCGTTCTGGGACAATACGTACTATCCAGCATATATCACATCTAGAACAGCTTACTTTGTCATCAACCTTATATGGAAGGCTTTTTATGTAATCATTTACACAAGAACGAATCACATCGTTAGCATCATTGATAATGCCTAGTAGGTTGTTAACTTTTACATTTAATTCTTCTTTCGTCATATCTTTAAATTTATGCCCGAAGGCAGTTAATAATTGCGTCTTATCTCAACTTTCCACTCCTTAGAAGAGAACTTCTTTTTGAGGTTTTTAATTAAACTCTCAATCTCTTGAAGAGATTCAAAGGCATTAACTAAATCCCCTACTTGATACCCAAAGCCCCATCTATCTGGTTGCTTATCTTTCTCCTTTTGAGTGAGTGGTCTAACAAACTCCCCCTTGATGGTTTGATATTCATTTGGAATTTTAATTCCTCCCAAATATCCACTTACCGAGCTATTATCACACACATTGTTTACATCAATATACAATGTTGCGTAATAATGTATTGCGCCACCACAAAGACCACAAAAAGAACTAATTTCGATATTCATGAGTCTTTTTTTGTCTTTAGTATAGCTACCCATAGTTGTATATGTTTTACCAGAGAGATTAAACTGAAATCCTTCTCCAATATTCTGAGGAATAACCCCAGTTATCTTAGATATATCGAATCCATTTTCTATTCGTAAATAGCTGTTTGTATCCATACGCTTTACTTCTTATGCCCGAAGGCGGTTAATCACTATTTCCCTTGATGTATAAACTGACTTAAATCCACCTCATCGTGAACAAGGACGTTTACAGCCATTAAACCATTTATGAGAAGTTCTAACTGTTCTTTGTTGATAAAGAACAATTTTCTTGTTATCTTCCCACCTTCGTAAGCACCAAGAAGAACTCTATCGTTTTCAACTTCTATGTTTATAAATGGTTTATTCTTTGACGTTATATCCAAACTATATTTACCCATACCTACACCTCCATTTCTTGTTTAAGTCCCAGACCGAAGAGAAGATGCTGGAGTTCATGGACATATTCTATGCCTTTCAATATTCTATTGCCACTAATATAAATATCATAACAGTTACGTACATAACTAGCTATAATATCAATACCTAATCCTTCTTTAAAATAAGCAGCACCACTTTCATCTTGTCTAAATATTTTAAAGCTATTTGCTGAAAGTATCTTAGGAGTAATAGAAATCGGACGAACAGCATTATTACTAATAGAGTATGTTGTACTACTATCATTTAACATGACTACCTTAACAAAGCCACCACTCAATGAAGATATTACTTTAAATATTTTATCTTTAGCAAATTGAAATGCTGACTCCTTTACCATCACCAAATCACCTGGTATATATTCTAATTTATTATCCATACGCTTTACTTTTTACGATGATTAAACTTCTTGATAGCATCTTTTTTAGAAGCTGCCATGATCTTAACTCCCTTGATGGTGAACTCATGCTGCGTCTTTGGCTGACACTTCTGTTTGTCAGAAGGAATGCTGCCTTTCAGCGTACCAAGTTTAGGACTTGGACTTCCAAAGATACTATCTTGTGCATAAGCAGCCGTTGCAGCCATCATCAATGCCATTCTCATTAAATTACTACTCATATTCTTACTCCTTAACTTCTTTAAAGACTATATCTTTGCCGTCTGAACGAACAACATTACTACATTTAGATTTTGAAGGTGCGAAACAACGGTATTTACCAAAAAAGAAACAGCCTTCACAACCATTTTCTTCAACGACTTCAAGAGTAACAGTAATTCTTTCTCCTACTTTAAATTCTTTCATCACTTATCTCCTTTCTTTTTAGGAACATGCTCGTCAAACTCATAGCAGTCTGTGCAGTAGTGCTTATCACCTATCTCTATCCATTCACTTTCCATTGCTTGCTCTTTTGCAGTTCCTTCGTCCAACCAAGCCCCAATACCATTAAATTCATCAATGAAGGTCTTTCCACATCTGTCACAAACGACAGAGTACATAGTAACTGGCTTAATCATGCTTGCCTCCTTTCTTTGGTAGTATGTCAGATAAATAAGCCCACTTGGTGATTTGGCATCTGCTAATCGAATGTCTCCAAGATTCCTTATTCCAAAGAATGGATTCTTTAAACTGTAGATAAGCATCGTTATCAAAACCAAGAGTAATAATATCGCTCTTGCTCTTATCTGGCTCTTCTGTATTTGGATGCCACAAGCCCTTCAAAAACTCATTGATAGCCCAGCGAGCACCATCCTTGAAATCTTCAATACTTCTAAGCTGAAAATATGCAGTTTCGTTGATATGCTTGCTAAGTGCTTGTGCCCTTGCAGCAATATCAATTTCTTTATCGTCTATCATACTACTTCACTCTTTTGAAATGAATATTTTTGCCATCCTTACGCTCAGTACTACCGCACTTAAATCCGGTACAAGTTTTTGCGTACATATCGCTTGCAAACTCGTAAAAGAAGCATCCGTTGCATTCTCCTTTCTTATCCTCGACCACCTTTAGGGTAATCTCAGAACCAATAGGTAAATCTTCCATAAGCTTAATTTCTCATTATATGTAACTTTACAACCTTGTTTTCCGCAAGATGTTGTGAGTTGTTGATGTTCTTGATAAACTCTCGTTCCATCTGCTCAGGAAAGATGGGTTTGGTAGGCTTTGGGATGGTAGCTTGAAACTTGCTACCATCACTCAATGTCATTAAGCATCTTCTTGAAATCTTTTCTATTCCAAACATATTCTTTCCTCCTAATATTTATATCCGTGTAGATACGGACGGGTTTCGTTGTACTTCATTTTCAACCTGATATGTTCAATCAGGTTGATATTGTTATTGTGGGCAATCGCAAAGATGTCTATTAGCATTTTCTGAAGATGTTTGGCGAGATACCAGTTTGGGGAATCATTCAAGTCACAGACTCCCATCTTTTCGATGAGTCTGTATAGGTCTTCTACTATATTAACCCCAAAGATATATCGAGCCAATACGTATTCATCTTTTATGTCATCGTCTCCCATGAGCTCGATTTTTGCGATATTCATGATACTGCCCAAGAGTGAGAGAATACGAATAGCGATGTCGGCAAACTCAGACTCTACTGTGCCTTCCAATGTGTTTTCGTAGGCGGACGGAATGTCATTGCCCATTTCAATATCGCTTTCGTATTCTTCGATGGAACCATGTCTGTCCTTTCTGTCGGCTTGTAAAGCTTCGCTCATTTCCACGATGATGAACATCAGGTAGAATGTAGTATCAATACCAGTATCAGAGTAGAAGCCCTTGCTCTTTGCAGACTCAAAGGCTTGTTTAGATAATACCTCCAAGTCTTCCTTTGTAATTATTCCTAACTTTTCTTCCATATTGTTTTTGATTTATAAATTCTGATAGTATTTATTTGTTTCAATCCACATAGTTTTGCTATGACTTGATGGTGAATGCCGTATCGTTGAGTGTTCTGCACCATTCTATCTTTCCTTCTGCACATAACTCGTTGAGGGCTTGCTGCGGCTGATGAAATCCTCGGTTGATGATTTCTACGGCAAGAACATGATTTGGAACGATGTGCGCTGCCTTGCGCTTTTCCTGAATCTCAGCGATGATGGTTAAGATTTGTTCTTTTTCTGTCTTCATTTGGTGGGGAAGGTAAGAATGATACGTGAGTTACTTGTTGCTGGAACATTAATTGCTCCCACTTTCCGTTCATGTCTTGCTGGTACCACAAACCATCGTGCATTGTCCCGATGATTGGGTTGCCTTTGTACCATAGTACCATGGTCTTGTGGGTAAAGAGGGCTTTGTGCGCTTTACTGATGCGCTTTCCTATCTTGATATATCCGAAAATATTCATAAGCTAAAAGAGTGAAAGCTGACCGCTCTTGTCGTGATAGTGATTCCCAGATGGAAATATCAGTTCCTCGAACATGGCAGTCAGGCAGTTGGTGACTATTGAGTTTCCTGCAAGTGCGTAGAGTTTGCTCTTACAGATAATGAGTTGACCAGACTTCTCCTTGCTCAGGAGTTTATCTATGTCAGCTTCATGTACTCCCATCAGTCGGAAACAATCTCTTGGAGTGTACTTCCTGATTTGGATGGAGTATTTCTTTCCATTAGGTGCGGTGTGGATAATTTCTTTGTTCATGATGGTTACGAATGTCATTGATGAAGAATCAATGGTTGTTAGCATTGTTGGAGCAATATTGTCATAGACTTGCTGGTTATAGAGGTCTAAGACTTGCCCCCCATATCAGGCTTGACCTTCCCTGATAGGAGTATGGATTTCATACGTTTTCCTCCAGTTATCATATCTCGCTTACGATTAATACTAAGTTGTCTGTGAAGAAACTTGTGATGGTATTACTGAGTCCGTCTGTACGTGGTGTTCTATGTTTCATCTTTGCGTGGAAGCTGCACTTATGAGTGTCGTATGCTTTTCGTAGCATCCTTCCATCGGCTGTTCGTTCCTTGTAGAGGATGGCTTTTCTCATATCTCTTTGACTATTAAGAATAATGGAATGCAGTTACCTCCGTGACCCATAGCAGAATTGAGAGTAGGAGAGATTCCCTTTGTGGAATAGACTCTGGTCTGCTGCTCTATTCTGCCTTTGATTTGGAGGTTTGCCAGCTTTATAATTTTGTCGCACATTAGATTTTCTTGATAATTAAAACTCCGCTGGCACAACTTCCTGTTTGTGAAAGAAAGTTGGCTAAACTTGTCTTGTAATAGCTACTGCGGATGGTTCTACTCATGCCTTCTACGTCTGAATTAATGAGTAGTTTTCTACTTATATTTTTTTGATTATCAGTACCCCCCCCTTAGGAAAATGGTCAACACCAAGAAGATTAGCTATGCTAATACCTGCACCAAACGATGATGTGATGGTAGGGGAGCATCCATCAGCCGTTTTCGGTATCGCTATCTTCTGGGTAGAGTTTTTGGATTGCTTCATTGATGTCTGCTTTGGAGAGATACTTTTCGAGGAGTTGTTGGGACATGAAATATTCGGGAGAAACATTGTCTTCTAACATATCCTCAACCGTAGTCTCTAACTTGATAGGAGAAGGGAAATGATACTCAGGGTTCGGCTCGTCTTCTGTTCTTAGGATAGAGATTACGAAGATACGTTCACGATTCTGTGGAATCCCATAGTCCTTAGAATTAAGAACCTTGTAAAATGACGTGTAGCCGAAAGAGTCGAGGTCTCTGAGATATTGGAAGAAGTACTTTCTCATTTTCTCGGATAGGAGACCTTTCACATTCTCAAGCATTACATATTTCGGTTTCTTGACTGTCAGCATCCTCTTCTCCTGAAAGATGAGGGATGAACGTGTGCCGCTCCCTTCCTCGCCACCTTGCCTGAGACCTGCATTTGAGAAGTCTTGGCATGGAGAAGACCAACTGATGAAGTCGAAGTCGGGGACCTCGTTCCAGTCAATTCTTGTTACATCACCGAAGTTAGGAATATCCCACCCATGCAGAAGTCTGTAGGCTTGAATAGCAGAAGGTTCTATCTCAGAATATCCTACTACCTTGAAGTCAAACTCAGGATGAATTTCTTGAAGGTACTTGAAGGCGAGACTCTGGCTGCCATATCCAGCGAATGCCTCGAATACTCTGAGAGGATGCTGCTTGTTGTATTTGCTGATTGCTATCATTTTATTTATGTTTGCGGATTCCATTCTATACCCAAACGCTCTAACGTTCCATTGTCACGATATATCTCCAACAGAGATTTACAGAAGCTCTTTGGATTCTTTTCAAGAACCTCTATCATGCCAAAGATGCGTTGTCGAAGGGCATTATCCTTTGCATCGTCCGTATTACGCTCCTGTTCTGCCTTTGTTTTGGCGATAAGTTGGCTTATCTCAGATGGTTGCTCGTTGATAACTGCTGGCGGTGGTGTTGCTCCGATAAGTTCGTCTTCCCATCCTCGCTGGTTGAGGAATGTCTGGAAGTTCTTGCGATATTGCTTGTCGGGTTTGGAGATTACATAGAGAGGAATATACTCTATAGCAGCCTTTCTGTCTGCCTTACTCATAGAGTTCCATTTCTTCTCCAACTTAGCCTTGCAACCAACCTTCTTGTCGTACATATTCCATGCCCGAGCAAAGGTGTATTCGTCTTTGACTTCCTTTGGAGGAGAGGTAACCTTGTAGCCGTTATCTTCAAGCAGTTGGATGGCTTGTCTGATTTCTTCTGTCATAATTCACCATTAAGATATTTGTCGATTGCTTGCATAAATTCATCTATAGAACGGACGATAATGTACTTGCCGCCATGTCGTTCTACCTCAAACTGGAATACTCTCTGCGCTGGCTCCTGTCTGCCTTTCGGGGTTTTATTCTCTATGCAGAGGAACCCGTATTGAGAGGTTCGCTTCAGGAGCAGCATATCAGATACTCCTGCCTTCATACCTTCTTCTTTCAGCCATGATGCTTGTCGGGAGGTGCGCTTGCCACCATTAGGAACGGCAAAGAAGACACCTTCAAGGTCAGGATATACCCCACGGATATACCTGACCTCTGCGGCTTGCAAGTTATGCTCATCGTAGGATGAACGCTTGCGTATCTTTTTGTCTTCTTGCTCTAACTTTGCCTTGATTTCTGCGTATGATGTCATTACAAGTCTGTTGAGAAAAGGTCGTTGAGAGAATCTTCACCCATGATGCGGATAGCTTCTTTTGCGAGTTCTTCTGTCTTGAAATAAACGCACGCTTTATTCGCTGTAGTTGTGAACATTATTACAAAAGTATCATCATCTTTAATGATATTCCAGTTTTTCTGATTTCCATTGAAATTAGGTTTCCATCCATCGTTGAGATACTTGGCGATGTTCTGCAACTTGTTGAAAGCAAGCGTGCGTTTCGCCTGAGCGAGACTGGTGTAGTTGTCTATATCGTTATAAGAATAATTTACAACACCTTCCTTGATTTTGTTATTATAAACCCAGTATGCGGTCTTTCCAAAGAAGAGTTCCTTGCAAATATCATCATAAGTGATAGGCTCTCCATTCTTATCGCCAGGAGCTTTCTGTACCATCAACTTGCCTTCTTCGTTGAAGAAGAAAGTAAGACCATCAGGGATAGGGTACTCAACTGCCGAACCATCAGCAGGAATACGCAACTTAGATAGGGTTGCATTGCCGTTGTTGATGTTGTTGATGTCCTTGTTGGTAATTCCTTCTATGTGAATATCAGGAGTTTCTTTCTTTGTCATTCTCTTTGCAATCATTTCTACACCATTACCAAGTAGCGCTCCGAGAAGCATCTGGCTGAATGGTGGTAACTCTGTTTTGTTGCTGCGCTGACGATTACGTCTGTTGTTGCGCTTTTCGTTTCTACGTGTCATATCAACTATAATTTTGTAAAATGTTATTAAACTCGTCTTCTGTAACACCATTGGCTACCATGATGGTAAGAATGGTGTCTAAGACTTTGGAATATACTTCATTAAAGGCTGGCTCATCCATCTTGGCGAAGGAGATAGACTTGGCTCGCTCCAAGAACTTCTGTCCGTTCAGGTCGTAGAGCGGTTCGCTGAATCCTGATGTTATCAGAAGCTGCTCTCTGAATGTATCTACTGAGCGTAGATTGGTGCGCTGCTGCTCTGTAAGACAATCCCATGCTGCTCTGATAAGAGCGAAGAACTTGCGATGAAACTTCACATTGCGTGGACGGACAATATTCGCCTTGACGATGGTTCCAACCTTTATCTTTTTCATTTCCTCGTAATCATCATCCGAGTATGGACGAAGACCAGTGGTTGTTCGTACAAGATGGATTTCCATACTTTATTTATTAACGTTGAGGGAATGGGATATTTCCTTGCTGACCTCCTGAATATTGAACACCCTGCTGAGTAGGTTGACCGCTCGCATTAACCTGTGGGGGAAATTGTTGCTGAGGGTTCTGAGCAACCTGACCCTGCTGCTGACCATTAGGTCGTTCAACTTTCCAGCAGTCTAACTGATTGAACCAGCGTCCTTCCTTGGACTGACGTGCCTTCAATCCGATGTGAGCGGTGATGATTTCGCCTAACTGGATATTGAACTGCTTCAACTTGTCTGAACCATACACTTGGATAACGGCTCTTGAAGGGTATTGCTCGTTCAACTCTTCGATGGTATATTCACACGAACTCCATTGAGTTCCGTTTTGGGAAGTTCCCATCTGAACTTGCCCTACCGCAATAATCTTGCCTGTAAACTTTACGTTCATATTTAATTAATTAAGTTTGATTCTTAACGATGGCTTGGTAGCCGTTTCTTTCAGATAATACTCGTAATGGTCTGGCTCTGTATCTTTGAACAGCTTCGTGTCGAAGACCTTCTTGGTGGTAGCTGCCACATAAGAGTAAGAGCCGATATTAGTCTTGATGGATTTCTGCTTGTTGGCCTCCATCATCTTCATTATCTTTTCCTTCAATCCGTCCTGCACAATTTTCATTGCATCAATACGGGCAGTTATCAGGCGATACTCTTGCTCCAGTGCCGAGAACTGTTCAGGTACTTCTACCTTATATTGGTACTCTGCATCATCAGCGAGATAAGCGTTGATTAAATCGTCAATCTGCTCATCCGCTACCCTTGGGAGTGGCTGGAACTTGCTCTGTCCGTTCTTGAACCACATGCAGACAATCTCCTTCACCTTCAAGTCGGGATTCTGCTCCTCGAACCATTTGGCATAGATGGATAACTGGAGAGATACATTGTCGTAGTGAAGGGTGGCTGTGGTCTTGTAATCTACCAGATAGATATTGCCTTCATCGTCCGCAAAGATACCATCAATGGCAGATGCGAAGTTCTCACCATCGGTAACAAGATACTCTGATGCAATATAATGTAAGCCGAATGAGACTAACATAGCGTGGAAGGCTTGAAGCTCTTCTGTAGGGTTAGGGTACTTCTTGATGTCTGCATCGAAGATGGAGCAGAAGGTCTCAAAGGTGTTGTGGATGAGACCTCCACGTTCTGCTGCCTTCATCAGTACGGATTCTGGAATGTTCTTGTAGGTGTCAGGGAAGGCTTTTTTGATGAGCGTTCCTGTTACACCTTTCAGTTCCTTCTTGCCGAGGAAGTACTGATGAGATTCTTCTATGAATGTAACCCTTGGCTCATTTAATGTAATTTTCTTTACTTCTGTCATTATTGTATTCCTAATTGTTTCTTCTTAGCCGATACTGCTTGCATAAACTGAGGATTGGCGGTAAGCGGCTTGTATGTCTGAACTACCCATATCAGATTGTCTTTGTTGACACATCTGCTCAGATAATTCAATCCTTCATTCACGTCATTCGTGTGATACTGAGCGGTCTGCTGCTGTGTCTTGACTTCTTGCTGCTGAGTTTTTGATAAATCCTCTTGCATAGCGTATTTTGAGGAATAGTCCATTGACTTTCCTTTCTCGAAGTAAATGTCTGCTCCAACACCAAGTGCCTTCATGGCAACAGAGAGTGCGTCTGTGAGTGCCATTTTGTAGCATTCGTCAGATACGTATGAACCATTTCGTTCCATCGTAACCTCGGATGAACCTCCAGTACCCTGAATAGCATCAGACCATTGACCGTCAACCTTGACGAAAAGGTCTATATTGCAGTACGCTTTAGTCTCTGTACCATAAGTTTCAGTCCATTGCTTTGTAATAACATACTTCCAACCAATTCCGCAAACACCAAAATGTTCTGTCATCGTCTTGATGCGCCACATTGGATTGATGTCGCTCTTGCCTTTAAGTCGCCCATTCTGGATAGGTTTTATCGCTTCCGATGGTACAACTTTGAGCTTGTTATATAAATCTAAGGTGCCCATACCTATATTATTTAAATGTTGTCAACACAGATGTCACAGTCACACGTCCAACCATCACACTCCTTGATGAGACTCTTGATTGCTTTGTTTGTCGGGTCTAATTTCAACTCGCCTTGCAGTCTTTTTTTCAACTCATTGATGAGGTCTAAAGGTGTCATGTAGTCTTCAATGAGGTCTTGCTTGATACCATCCTCATCATCAGAAGAAGAGGTAACTGTAAACGACTTGTTAAGTTCGAAGGATGCCGTAACATCGTAGTCCTGATACCCAGGATATTCTGGCTGATTGTAAGGTGCAGACGGGTCGTTGGCTGCGCCTGGTGGATAGTTTCCACTTGCTGAGTTGTTCATAAGCTATATAATATTTAATTGTTTGACTTTCAAAATAACCCCACGATTCTCACGAATGGTGGGGCGAGTGTTTTCTTTATCACCTGAGCGGTCGCTACCGCAAAATGTATGGAATCTAATGAAAAAACTTCTATTGAAAAGGGCGCACGTCCGAGCCTTTAATCCAATTCGTGCGCCCAAGTTCCCTTCTGCATTCATGGAGGCTTAGGACTCCCAGCACTATTTCCGCATACATTATTAATATTATAACAAAATCAAATATGTTGGTTGCGAATATGTATCATCTATTCTGTTTCGTGCTGGCTGCATTAGAACCGAATTGTAGTTGTGCGCTTCTACCTTTCTGCTACATTATCTTTAATGGTCACGGCATCAGGTCTGCATCTTCACAAGTGAACTCCAAGACGTTCCCAATTCCACCTGTTGCGGTGTAGGTAATAGTCTTGCCACTTCCTCGTCTAATCGTATGTTGTGGTTGCATACGCTGCTTTTGGCTACGAGTACCTCTTCAGGAAGGTTTATCCTATCCGATATGAAGCCTTGGAATCAGGCTATTGGGACGCAAGGTGGGACTCGAACCCACGACCTCGAAGGATGGGGAACCTTCTATTCTACCAACTGAACTACTTGCGTCTAACGCATCAATATAAAACATTTCTGGCTTGTGGTGAGTGGAAGTAGTGAACTTCAAAAAACCTCCACTTAAACAATATCAATAACGCTAACTAATTTTTTATCTATTATGAACTTTATTGAGGTTCACTCACCATATATATTATTTGCCCCATTCCTTGAATGAGCGGTAAATCTCATTTGTCATTACGCAAAAAACGATAATTGACAATATTAACATGACTGTTGAAAACATAACTTATAATTTTTAATGGGTTGCACAATAGGCTGTTGCCTCTGATTCTATCTCTGCCATACTCTTCGAGCGGTTCTGCATCATCCAGTCTTCCAACTCGCTCTTTTTGAAGTAGAGTCGGTTGACGTTCGGTTTGTAGCAGGGGAGAATGTGGTTTCTTACGTTCATCCTGACTCCTTCTACGGTCATGCCGAGTATAAATGCAGCTTCCTTGATGTTGAGCATTGACTTAGCCGCTATCATCGAATACTGCTCGATGCGGTCTAACTGCTCTTTAATCTCTGGTTCTATCATATCAGTTGAATTTGATGGTTTACTGACAGGCACCAGTTGTCTTTGACGACTCTGTTCTACCAGTGCCCTTAACTCTGGGTGTACATTCCTGCTCTATTAAGGGGAGAATGCCCTTCGCTTTGAGTGCATCATAAAGGAAGATTCTTCCCTTGGTTGTCCACTCGGTGTTATACTTCACATCGTGCCTTCCGTCTGAACGGATGATATCAACTGCTCTGCTATGAACGTAGCCGCCAGTAAGGAACTGTCCGTACAATATCCACTGACCTCGAACCTTATGCTGGATTCTCATAGACTCCAACTCTTTGTTCATTCTCACCGCACTCATTCCGTAGTCCTGCGCTATCTGAGTGATGGTCATGGTGGCATTGCTTTGCAGGATTTGGTCGTAGTAGCTTACCTTAGGCAGCATTTCGGTAATCTTGTTGCCAAGTTCCATATTCTCCTTGCTGATAGTGAGGATGGTTGCTTGCTGCTGTTTGTTCTCCAAGGCTAACTGCTGCTTCTCTTCTTCTGCCTTGACCAGAGATTTGAGAGCTTCGAGATAGTTTTGTGGGACGGATGGCTTTTGATGTTGCTCCTCCAGTTCCTTCCATCGCTTAATCAACTTGGCTCTCGCTTCATCGTTGAACTTGGTGGCGATGTAGAGACACTCTTCCTTGTTGAGGGAGTAGCATGGTCTTGTCTCGCCTTTCTTGTCTTTATATTCAACCAAGGAAAAATTTCCTTCGTTGATTTTAGACCATGCTGGCTCCATCTTTCTGATGGCTTTCATCACGTCTGCGTGTGGCTTGCCAGTAATCTCTGCAATCTGTAGTGATGTCATTCTGTCACCATCTACAATAGTTGAAATTTCATTCATAGGGTTCCTCCAGTTTTGAGAATAACAATGTAGTTACTTCTTGATAAGATTTAAAACATCTTGTGCTTTACTTATGTCAACTTTGAATTTACAAGTTTTGGTATCGATTCCATCGAATCTCTTCGCTAAGTAGAGCATTATGTTCCATTCCCATATTGGCGAATTATAAATCCATTCAAAGACTTCCTCGAAGTTGAGTTCTTTATCTCCAATCAACTTTACAAGCTTATACCTCAGCCATGTTCTGAATAATCTTTTAATCATACTCACCTCCTTCCTAATAAAACACAACCTTTTCGGTTTTAACCCCTCCGAAGTCATTCAAAGCATCTTGTCTGATGTCCTCAGACTGCTTGCTCTGACTCCTAAATGCAAGAGCGTTGAAGATTGTCTCTCTGCAACAACCATATCGCTCTGCAAGTTTTTTTCGTCCTTCAAGCGGAACTTTGATAATTTTTATCTTTTTTACTTGCATAACTTAATTTTTTGTTGTATTTTTGCTTTTAATAATTAAGCACTTATTGATTACGAGTGCAAAGATATGCAAATATGTTTAGATAGCCAAACAAAAATGCATATTTCTTTAGTCGGTTATGTTTATTTAAGTATGGTTTAAAAATGTAAAATGTATGGAAAGTCTTGTGGCACAGAGAATTAAGTCTGTTTTGGAGTCTAAACAGATAAGTATAGCTGCTTTTTCGAAAATGATAGGAATGCAGCAAGTAACTTGTAATCGCCAACTTCGTGGTGACCAGGCGGTATCACTTGGTCTTATCGAAGGATTTCTTAAAGAATTTGATGAGATTTCAGCAGAATGGCTTTTTCGTGGTAAGGGAAACCGAGTAGTAGAGGAGCATTCTGTATTAGCGGCAGAACCTGAGCCAGAATATCGTGAATACAAAAACGATTTGTTAGACGATTCTGTTTGGAAGGCGAAGTACGATGAGTTAGAGAAACGCTACGACCAGCTACTATCTATCTTGGGTGGTGGCATGAGACAAGCGAATGTAGGATAATTAAAATGTGGTAGGTATGGATAAATCTTGTTTGATTTGGATTGTTTTGATATTAATAATTGGTGTTGGAGGTATTACTTATTCTAAAATAAAGAGTAATGAAGCTGCTGAAAAGAAAAAAGTAGAACGGCAAATGGAGATTGCTGATTCTATTGCACAAGTAAAGAAAGATGCAGAAAGCAAAAAGCCTTGCAATAGAGTAGGTAAATACGTTTATGTTGACCAAGTTGGAGTATTGCATACAGAATTACGTTGTGGTGCAATAAATGAAGGTGGAACTCTTAGTGGATATGCTACAGATGAGGATGGTGATGATGTTGATGTTTCAAGAAGCATTAAATGTGGCTCAGGCGTAAAGAGAATACTATTAAAAAATATGAATAAGTCTTTGCTGAAAAAAGCATGTCATATATGTATTGATGATGATATGTATGATTACTTAGAGAATTTCAAATATCGTAAACCTACTGGGGTTAACTGGGCGGCAGATTTGCAATTTTAATGATTTGTATGAAACATATAGTATTACTTTTAGCCATCATCCTGATGGCATCATGCAGTAGTTCTTCCAAGAAGTCTGCTGATATAGAACCAGAAAAGAAGGAGTCTGCCGTAAAGTCGGCTGGCTATGGTGATAATGTGTATATCTGTACTGGTGGCTCGTCCAAGCGTTATCATTGCGACCCTGATTGCAAGGGTCTTTCACGCTGTTCAGGAGAGATAGAGGAGATAAGCGAGGAGGAAGCTGAGGATATGGGCAGAACTCCTTGCAAGATATGTTATTAACTTTCCTAACTAAGAAAAAATATTTTCCCAACTGGAAAAATAAAATGGCTGAGATAACTAACGAACAGAAGTTGTATGTGCTGCTGGATAATATTCGAGACAAGTCTGAGTACGAGCAGGAGATATGGGGTATCATTTATGATAACGTGTCTCCTGATGGTGTTTGGAAAGAGAATGTAGCCAAATTATTAGTAGATAGTGAATATCTTAATCGAGGGTATGGCTATGGCAATCATGAGTCTCGGGTGGTGTATAGCGTTACAAAACAGGGCAGGAGACAGATACCTATCCTTTGGAATGGCAGTATGTTAAAAAAGGAGCATGAGGAGGAAGTGAAGGCTCTAAAGAAGGAGTCTTCATTCAAGGAGAAACATGGTATAACCTACAAGGTTATATGGATGGTTGCAGACGCTTTTATTGGTGCTATTGTCGGTTCTATAGTTACATATATAGCAATGAAACAACAATAGCTAAAGAAATACCAATTATTGCGCCTAATGCTATCTTATCTTTTAGAATATCCATTTTCTGATGACGCTAAAGATAGTTAGACCAACGAAGTACATTATAAACGCATAAGGTAGGCTTTCCCAAAGGATATGTAGCTGGTCTCTTACAACTCCATATTTTTTGGCGAGTCTTCTTATTTCGTAGATTGATGAGTGTTCCATGCACTCTTTGATTTTTTCTTTTCCTTCTTCTGTTACCCACCAATGGTCTCTGACACCTTCATCGCTGATTCCGACACCATGAGCAAGGTAGCCAAGTCCAGTTAGACTTCTTACTCTGTCTTTGTAAAGAAGTTCGCTAAAAACTCGACTGTTTTTGTGCAAGTAATAGTATGCCCTGATTTCTTTTTCACTTTTTGGGAGCTGAAAATCAAGAAGCACGTATAAATCTACATCTAAAGCATTCATAAGCAAAAAATTATAAGTTTATGAGGCAAAGTTACGGTTTCCTCCTGAGAATTAGACGCAAATTACATAGTTTAACACAATAAAAGGCATCGGGAATTATACTCGATGCCTTTATTGTCATTTGTCGAAGAACTTATCAATAAGTCCCATTGCCTCGTCCTTCTTCTTATCAATAATCTTAGCATATATTTCTGTTGTCTGTATTTTAGAGTGTCCAAGAAGCTTACTGGTGGTATATATGTCAGCTCCAAGAGTCAGCATCATTGTGGCAAAAGAGTGTCTGGCGGTGTGGAATGTAACATACTTCTTAATTCCTGCTGCTTTTGCCCAGTCCTTCACTACCATGCTCAACTTAGACTTCTTAGTAAGATGCTCGAATACAAGTTCACCTTCACCTCTCTCAGGTAGCCATTTGACAGCTTCTTTGGATAGCTGGTAGGTGATGGTCTTCTGTGTCTTCTGCATTGTCGTTGAAAGGCGGTAGTGAGTATTCCCATCGCCATCTGTCGTCTGCTCTATATCTTTCCATTTCAGCTTCCTGATGTCTGATATTCGTAGCCCACAAAAACAGGAAAACATGAATGCTCGTTTGATAACTTCTTTCTCGCATTCTGTATCTGCCATCTTTCTTATCTCGTCTATGGTCAGATATACTCTTCCAGCATCATCATTCGCCTTAGGCTTTTCTTCTGTTTCAATCTGATCCAAAGGATTTTTCTGTATGACTCCATCCTTTGCAGCCTTTATGATAACCGAACCGAAGTATCTGTAGTATGTCTTGATTGAGTTCTTGCCGAGTGGTTTGCCTCTGCGAGAGGTTGTTGTATTCAGGAACCTGATGTAGCCTAAGCACCATTCTTTGTTTATATCCTTCATAAGTACATTGTCGCCTTTGTATTCTACAACAAGCGATTTCGTTCGGTTGAGGAAGGAATCATCATAGGTAGGGTTTACACCCTTCTTGTATTTGATGAACTTGTCTATGTAGTCCGAAAGTTTCATCTTACCTTTGCTCTTGCTTTCTATCCCTGCCATTCCGTTCTTGATGTCAAGGATGCGCTGCGCCTTGATGAGATTGGCTACTTCCCTGGTTTCCCTATTCTTCCTCTTGTTCTCTATTCTGTCCTTACCTGTTTCAGGAAGGATATAGAGTTTGAGAAATTCGTATGCTCTCTTGCCATCCTTGTAGATGTCAAGGTAGATACTGAGGTTGCCGTTGGCTAACTCTTTGTATCTGATAGTGACTGGTTCTTTTGAATTGTTCTTTTCTTTCATAAGCCTCCTTGTTATGGTTTTCGCTGCAAAGATAATCGTTTTTTTTGTTACTTGCAAGAAAATGGGGGATAAATGTTAAGAACGAGTAACAAAATAGTAACAAGATATACTAATACCTACTATATAGCTACTAATATCTAAAATAGAGATATTTACCTTATTTCTATTTGTAAGTGATTGAAAATAAGCCTTTTAGGTGTTATTAGCTATGTAGTAGGTGTTAGTAGGCGATTTTTCTTTGATTGCTGAGCGGTAAATTCCATCAATTTATATTTCTATTGTAAAGTACTAATAATCAAATACTTACGTGTTTTATGATTTTGTGCGAGTAACAAAATAGTAACACTTAAATGTTAAATTTTGAAAAGTAACACGTTTGTATCATTGCAAAAGTAGTGCTTTTATTTTATACCGACAACTACTTTAACTAAGATTAACTATACTAAAATAACGTTATACTACATATCCACTACATATCCACTAATATCAAAATCTCAATGTTTTACAATTTAGCGATTTTTTACATTTGGTAGTTTCAGAAATTGCTTCTATCTTTGCATCGTCAATGTTACGGTTGTCAGACTAAAGTAGTCCTCCTTTCAAGGCTTTTTTTTATTAAGCCTACAAGATATGAACCTCTGAGTCGTTGTCCGTAACCAACACTCGGGGGTTCTTTTTTATATGCTATGCAGAATATAAATATAACTATAGAACTTTTGAAAGCATACTCTTCAAGCAAGAGCATGAAAGAACTTCTTGCAGTTGCTATTTGGATAAAGATGCAGCATAGTAATTCTGTAATGTGGAATGTTACGGAATATAGATTAAGAAAGGAGTTACATATTGGAAAGCCAAAAGCAGAAAGACTTATTCAAGATATGAAGGATGATGACTTGTTTACCGTTGACGGAAACAAGGTTATTGTTCATTCATTCCGTGACAACACGATAAAGTGGACTCGTAAGGGGCATGAGTATCGTGGTGCTATGGTCTGTAAGTTTGAGGTGAAAGAATATACATTGAAGGAATTATTCAATCTTATTAATGAGAAGCTTTTTGAGTTTCAGATTTGTGCTGCCGAGCATAAGGACTGTTGCATGAAAGCACCTGAGGGTGAAAAAGTCGGTGCCAAAGGTAAAGCAATCACAATAAAGCAATTTCAGAAGGCTCTCAATACAAGTAGTAGTTCTATTTCAAGAATCAAGAAAAGGCTTATTGCCAGTGGAAGAATTAATTCTTCTCTTGCCGAGAAACATTCCTTTGATATAAGGAATAACGAAGAAACAAAGAGAACTTTGCTGAGAACGAGAAAAACAAAAGCTGATTTCATTATTGGTACTCTTGGTTTTGTAGTTCTTGCCTGTTCTTATTCTATCGCTGATAGAGCGGTTTCGGATGGATTCAGACATCTTATCTATGGCAAGCAGAGTGAAAAGGTTATTCAGAGAGACATGAGTATTGGAGGAATCCCTGACGGATTTTTCTGTTAATTCTTATGTGTTTATTCTGGTAACCTACATTGAAAGAAAGAAAATGTATTAAGTAAATTATTAGTTATGGATAAACCAACTTATGAAAAGTTCAAAAGATATTGTGTATCTAAGAACTATGGAACTGATAAATTCATCAAAAGTCTTTATGATTATCTTGATGAGAGAAAGTGGAAGAAGGCAAATGGAGAAGAACCTGTAAATTGGATGATTCTCACGGATGCCAATTATGGAGTGTTCAACGCTAAAGGGAAATTTTCTAAGACTATCAGAGAAAAAATGGCTGAAAAGTCGGATGATTTTGACCCAGTAGAGCCTTTTCCAGATAATGGCATGAACTATGTTGCCTATACGGATGGAAGTTGTGATAATAACTCTAAGTATAAGGCTGGAGGTTCGGCTTACATCGTGTTGAAGGATGGCGATATTGTCAAGATGAAGAATCATGGCAGACTACAGACTACAAATAATCGTATGGAATTGCTTGCTATCATTAGTGCAGCCAAGTCTTGTCCTGATGGTGCTTATCTTGATATTTATACTGATAGCCAGTATTGCATACTTGTATTGGGGAAGAGTACTCCTCCGAAAAAGAATCCTGACCTCTATGAGTTGTATAAGAAATGCTCTGCTCATTTGGCAGGAGTTCGTTTTCACTGGGTGAAAGGTCACAATGGTGACAAGTATAATGAAATGGTTGATAATTTGGCTTATGGTGCATACTGTGACATCTGCGACCAATATAACATTGAAAAATCAAAAAGACATTAAAATTTAGGCTTATGGAAAATAAAGAAAAACCAAAAGTCCTGATTGATTTGGATAAATATCAGGAGTTGCTTGAAAAAGCAAACCTGAATGATAAAACTATCCAAGTATATAAGGATGCTTCTTATAATGAAGGGTATAAAAAGGGATATAAGAAAGGAAATGATTTATGCCAATTAACTGTTCGTCAAGCGTGTTCAAGGTTGCAGAAAAAGTTGGATGATTTTTTTGAAAATGTTCCTGGTTGTTCCATGTTCGGCTTTTTACGCTTTCGTGTTGACAGTTTCTTCCGAGAAAAGATAAAGTCTTATGTGACTGAAAGTTTTTATTCTTTGCTTGAAGGGATGTGGACTGATTATAGTCAATCAGGAGGAATTAATTGTAAGGTCGGACAATGGAACGGAAGAACTTATATCTTGCCGAGTGATTGAGAATCCGATAGAATCCTTAAAATAAATAATTATGGTATCAGAATCAGCAAAATATTATCAGACTCATCCTGAGGCTCGGGAGAGAAAGAAAAGATATGATAGCAAGTTTGAGAAGAGTCCTTCCCAGATGGCTAAGCGTAGGGAGTTGGCTCGTCATAATGCCGAACACGACAAGAAGTATGGGGCAGCTTCTCGCAAGGGAAAGGATGCTTCACATACCAAGTCGGGTATCAGATACAAGCCATCATCTGTTAATCGTGGCTCAAAAACGGACATGGCTGGAGATAGAAGGGCAAGAGGCGGTCGCTGATTGTAATAAAAAAGGGGAGTGCTCACGCATTCCCCTTTGTCGTCCTGATAATCTTTTAACCTTAATCAAAAACCTATAACTCTAAAAACTTATGAAAACTTGTATATTGTATTAAATGAACAACACTAACCTTCTTCTTCTGACATCTGTCTCAACTTCTCGGTGAGAGCATTGTGAACCTCACGCTTATCATCAAGAGTGACAGTCTGTAGCTTAGGACAGTTGAACTCCAATATCTTGATAAATGACGTAACTTTATCTTTGGGTTCGCACTTATACCATGCTGACATAAAATCATCCCAAGCCTGACGTGAAAAGTCAGCACACAACTCACGAAACTCCTTCGTAATAGGAGACTCGTACCCTTTCTGTTTTCCGCCAGTCTTTGCTCGACCTTTCTCGAACTGACCTTTCGTATTTCTGTCTGCTGCCATTATAAAATTATTTTGCTGCAAAGATAGCTATATCCTGATATGTGCAAACCTTATCCGTTAACTTTGTGGAATTGCATATACCTTAATTAATAGATAAGGTTTATATAATATAAGGTATGATTATCTTTGTATCATTATTAATAATTTATAAATTCATATATATGATAGGTGCATTAATAGGTGCTGGGCTTGGGCTTGCAAGCAGTATCGCTGGCGGTATAGCTAACCGAAAGGCGAGAAAAAAGCAGGAGCAGATGCTTGCCCAGCAACAGAGAGATAATCAGGCATGGTATGACAGAAAGTATAACGAAGACCCTACCAAACGTGCCGATACAGTAAGATTGCTCACTCAGATGCAGGAGCAGATTAAGAACAGAAACAGAGCAGCTAAGGGCAGACAAGCCGTAATGGGCGGTACGGAAGATTCTACTACTGCGGTGAAGGAGGCGAACAACAAGACTCTTGCTGATACGACCTCTCAGATTGTAGCTGCAAACGAATCTCGTAAGGATGCTATTGAGCAGCAGTATCAGCAGAATAAGCGTTCTATTCAGGGACAACAGATGCAAATGGAAGCCGAGAAGTCTGCTGATACTGCTAACGTTGTAGCTGGTGTGGCTGGTACTGCTGCTAATATCGCTGCTTCGCTTGATAGTGGCAGTGGAAGCAGCAAAGCTCCTAAGCGTCCTGACGTGGCGTCGCCTACCGATACTGACATGGCTAACTTGGATGCCAAGGTTGGTGCGGCTCCTAACCAGCATCAGGTAGCGAGTGACTTGAATAATATGGTTGGTGACAATGCACAAAAAAAAATCAAAGCATAGCCTATGAAAGCATCAGATATGTTACGTAACAACACTGGCTTGAAGACTACACAGAGTGTAGTCTTCAAGCAACAGGGTGGTGTGGATGCTGCACAAAAGGCGAGTCCTGAGCAGATGAATATGAACACCGCACAAGCTATGTTGCAAGGGAAAGGGGAACAACTTGCTCCTACAAAGGATGCACACGAACAGGCTGCAAGGATGAACCAGCAGACTGCTGAGGGTATGCTTAATGGCTCTATTCCTACAGATAAACCTTCTGTTCCTATCGTGAAGAAGGATGAACAGAAACCTCAGCCTAAGCAGTTGTCTTATGCAGATATGTATAAGATGCTGAATCCTGAGCATGAAGAGACTGCTGAACAGAAGGCGAATAGAGAGAAGAAAGAACGCACGAAGGCTCGTATCGCTGCACTGGGTGATGGTCTCCGTGCGCTCGCCAATATCTTCTTTGCTACCAAGGGTGCCAAGGTAGTACACAATCCTGAGTCGGATATGACTAAGGCGGTGAATAAACGCAAGGCTTATATGGATGAGCAGAGAAAGAAGAATCAGGCGGCTTGGTTGACTGGGTATCAGAGGGCACTCGCTCTTGATGAGGAAGCTCGAAAGAACGACCTGACCCTTGCGGAACAAATCAGGTATCACGATATGATGAATGAAAATAATAAGACGAAGAACGACCAAGGACAACAGAGAATTGACCAAGGAAATAGGAGACTTGACTTATCGAAGATGAAGTATCAGACTGATGCTGATTACAAGAAGGCAGTCTTGGCTATCAAGAAGGCTCTGGCTGATGGGCAGATTTCTCATTGGCAAGCGCAGGAGGCTATCCAGCGTATGAATGCTGAGACTGGTCGTATTCGTGCAAACAAGTCTGGTAGTAGCAGCTCAAGGACTGGCTCCTACTCAGGAGAGGTAGATGAGTACATGGATTTGATGGAAAAAGACCCTGAGGGCATGGCTGAGGCTGCAAGGGAAGTAAAGAAGATGGGTTACTCACCGAAGACTGCTGCTGGAAAGAAGGCTCAGAAGATTGCTTATCAGCGTAAGCATGGTAAGGGTAAACAGAACCATAAGCCATCATCCAACAAAGGTGGTAAGAAGAAGACTGGTGTGAACTGGTAGTGTTAATTAATAATATACATATATCATGGCAGAAAGACCATTATACACTTTATACAAGAATCTGAAAGCACAGAACTATGATGTGCCTGACGATTACAATAAGTTTGAGAGTGCCCTGACAAGAGACGGAAAGAGCGGTGCAGATAACAGACACGCTATCTATGAGAACTTGAAGGCTCAGAACTTCGATGTTCCATCTACTTATGAGCGTTTCTACTCTGCACTCTTTGTACCTCGTAGTAAGACTTCATCAAGGGCGAAAGGTGGTAGTGTTCCTATGAGTGCTGCTGACCGTGCTCGTTTTTCGGCTGGAGCAGCAGCTATCTCGGCAAGTGCAAAGCAGATAGCTAATAATGCTGGCAGATATAACAGACTGAAGCAACGCAAGCAGAAGCAACAGAAGGATTTCGGTCGTGTGAACTTGGGTACACACCTGACTCCTTTCGGTGGTGATGCTAACAATGTAGTGAAGGATGAGTTCGCTTACAATCCTGAGACTGGCAAGGCTGGCGCATACGTTACCTCGGACAATAAGAATGCTTACACACAGAGTGATGCAGAGCAGAAACAGGCTATTCTCGACCAGCAGGATGCCGCTTATCAGCAAGCGGTAGATACTGGCGAGATTCCTTCTGCCTTCGATGTTCGTGACAAGAATGGCAACTATGACTTGCAGGAGAACATTGGTAATAATGGAACCTATCTTACTGAGGAGGGTGCTCAAAAGCAGTTTGACAAGAAACTAGCTGATGCCTATGCCCGAAAGAAGGAGATTGAGGCTCTTATCGCTGAGGATAATCGTCAACACGGAAATCCATTGCTCTCTTATGGTGCAAGTATCGGTGCAAGTAACGGAATAACTGCTGAGGAGAGTGACTATAGAAATAAGTTGGCAACCTCCCTTTCTCTGGTTACTGAGCAGATTGGTGCGCTTGAAGCGGTGAAACAATATCCTACAAGTAGCTGGGGTGAGGATGCCTTGAAGGCTCTTGACAATACTGCCTTTACTGCAAAGACATGGGACTTCGGTCTGACAGACTTCGCTACCATGGGACAGATGGAACGTATCAAAACCAAAATGGATAACAAGATTCCTCTATCAGGTTCTGATAAGATGCTCCTGAAGAGTAAACTTGGTGCGGATGCAGCTGCGGCTCTTGAAGACGAGAAGATGGGTAACATCTATCGCTGGACGAAGATTGCAGGTCAATCACTCCCATTCATGGCAGACTTCTTCCTGACCGGTGGATATGGCGGTGTATCTAAGGCTATAGGTCATGGTGCATTGAAGTTTGCTGCTAAGCGTGGTATGGGTAAGGTAAGTGCTGCTATCTTGAAGAATACAGGTATTGTTGCTGGCGATGTTATTGGCTCGTATGCGATGGCTGGAACTGAGCAAGCGTTGAAGACTGGAGCAGACATCATGCAGCGACATCTGGGTAATCTGTATCAGGATGAGAAGGGTGACTATAAGTTTGGCACTTTCGATGAGAACGGAAACCTCCTGCATGAGGGTGGCGAGTCTATGGGTACTGCACTCTATAAGGGGCTGACCTCTGCAATGGTGGAGAACTATACAGAGAAACTGTTTGGTCACAACTATGGTATCAAGAAGGGTGCTATCGCTGCGATGGAAAAGCATGGAATGGATGGGACTGCACAGTTCTTCAAGAATATCGGAAAGAGTGGATGGTACACTAATTCAAAGAAGTGGATGGAGAAGTTCGGTATCAATGGTTTCGGTGAGGAAGTGATGGAGGAAGAGATTGGTATTCCTCTTCATGCCCTGCTGGATGGAGATAATAATTTCTCCGACCTTGGTGATGCTAAACAACAACTCGACATTATCGGTGGCATGGCTATCTCTGTTGGCTCTATGTATGCGATGGGTGCTGGCTCCCGACCTGCAAAAGGTATCTACAATCGTGCTCAGTACTACCGATTCCGCAACAAGGTTAACGTGGCTGATAACGATGCACAGAGTCTTTTGGGCGATAACTGGGCAGACATCAAGGACAAGATAGACAATGCAACCAACGAGCAGATGGGTGGTGTACTGGCTGATATTCTCCGTCAGAGAGATACCATGACCAAGGAACAGATTAATGCTGCTGTTAACTATGGTGTCAACCTGATGAAGATGCGTGGCTACAATATTGCCAAGACTGCTGAAATGAATGCCAAGGAGATTACTAACGAGCCAACAACTCCTGAGGAACAGCATCAGGCAGATATTGACAACGCTTATTCTGAGGGACATGATGCTGATGATGCAGACAAGCATGATATTCAGATACAGCAGGAAGACCAGATGAAAACTCTTGCAGCAGCCTTGGGTATCTCTGAGCAGCAGCTATCTGCCATGAGTGATGAGGAACTGGAATCCCTGACGGGGCAGGATGATAAACTTGACCAAGCTATCTATGATTATCAGTTGTCTTCCGCTCGCTATCAAGGTGTGGTTGATGATGCGCAAGATAAGGTTGACCTCGCTGCTCATCAGGCAGAACAGAGAGTGGATATGTTCACAGACCAAAATCGTGGCTCTGTCCGTAACGCTACCATCAAAGCTTCAGGCGGTTTGGAAGACTATGGTGTGTATATTATCAGCGGTAATATTGCTACTCATGATGATGGTTCCATTGATGTAAGCAATAGTGATGATATGATTCTCTACTACGACCCGACAACGAATAGTGTAGAACATGCTGATGCGTTGATGTTTGCTGAACTGGGTGAAGAACTTCCTGCTGATGATGTGAAGGCTCAGGCGGTAGCTGATGCAAAAGAGAATGCTATCAAGGAGATTGCTGGTATCATTGATGGAACCGTTGAAGTTGGCTCCCAGTTCAATGTGACTGATACTGATGGTACTGAACATACCTATGAGGTGTTGGCTGATTATGGTGATGGTACTGCTGCTATCTCTATAGATGGTAACGTGGTGGAGAATCCTTATTCGCTTGCAGACTTGCAGCAGATGAAAGACTTGGAAGACCAGAAGAGACTGGAAGCTGCTAAGGCTCAGCGTGAGCAGTTGGAGAAGGAACGTGCAGACCAACAGACTCAGGAGACAGAAGAGACTCAACCTTCATTTGATTTCAATCAAATACTTAATGATAATGGAAACGTGGTGCTCGTTGATGTACTTGATGAGGATGGTAACACTAAATACCCTGACTCCAAGTTGTTCCTTATTCGTGATACTGGTGCTAAAGCTAAGGTGATGGAGTTGAAGAGTGATGGCTCTCTTGTTCCTCATGCTGTGAGGAAAGAAGATGTGGCTATAATCTCTTCTATGTCGCTCGATGAATACAAACAAGCTATGCCTTCCTCAATGATAGAGGATAATAGTGGAGAGAATAGAGGTGAGATAGAGGTGGAGACTCCGACAATAGAGGGCGAGACTGCTGCTCCTGCTGAGGAGACTGCTACTCCTGAATCTGCTGAGACTCCAACAGAACAGACTCCTGCAACAGAACAGGATCCTGCTGCTCCTGCCATTACCCTTGAAGATGGAACTATCGTACCTATGCTGGAGGATGGCAATCCTGACTTCTCGAAGCTGACTGCCGCACAGACTGCCGAGTTGTATGACTCCCAGTTTGGTGAGGATGCTGATAGCGTAATCAGCGGATATGTATCTGATGCAAAGAAGGCACTCGACAAGGCTAACAACATGACCGTGAAGGGTAAGACTTTCTTAGAACAGAAGGCTTCCAAGGATGCTAAGGAGAAGGCTATTGCTGATGCTCAGGCGGCTTATGACTCTGCTATCGCTATCCGTGATGCCTATAATGAGCGACAACTTGCCAATGTGGAAGATACTGCTGAGGGCAGAAAGAACCTTATTGAGAAGGCAAGAAGAAAGTTCGCTCGCTTGAAGAGTGCGGTGAAGGATGATGCAGAGGCTGTGGCTCAGATATACAAAGAGACGGTCGGCTCTCTCCTTCATCGTCTGTATGATGGTACTGGCATTGACGTGACAGATACCATTCCGCTTACTGCTGAGGAGTATGTAGCAAGTAATCTCGGTGCTCATTCTCTCAATTACGAGGGAACAGAGACAAGCAAGGGTGTTAAGCAGGAAACTGGATTGAGTAGAGAAGACTTTGCTAAGACCCAGTTGCTCGCTGCTGATGGCAAGGGTACTACCATTGACAACCTTGTGCATAGCTTATGGGAGAATCGTCCATCTAATCTTGAAACACTCGGCACTCAGGATATTCGTAATGCTCTTATTGATGTACTCACAAGTGGGTTCAAGGCTTCGGAAGCAAGAAGTTATGTTGAGAACATTCGTATCGCTCAGGCAGAGAAACTCATTGAAGAAGAAAGGACTGCTGCTGAGAATGCTGCATATTACGAGCAACAGAAAGCTAAGGAGGAGGAAGAAAAGAAAAAGGCTGAACTGGAGAAGAAAGCAGAAGAGGAAAAGAAAAAGGCTGAGGAAGAAAAGAACGAGGATAATGAGAATACTGAGTTCCCTGACAAACTACAGGATGGGAGTAAGGCTATTGAAGCTCCTGAGGATGCAACGGATGAGAAGCCTTTGGGTGAACAACTTGATGAATCTGACCTTCCTTTCTCTGCTAAGGATAACGGCAAACAACAGACAACATCTGAGCGTGCTGCTGACGTGGAGAAGAACAAGGTGGATGATATGAAGGTCGTTGACAATATCGTAGGGCAGAAGACTCGCAAGGCTTTCGAGAGATTGGCTAAGATGATGGGTGCAAACATTCAGTGGCAGTACTCCGACAAGTTGGGCAACGGCTGGATTCAGGAGACCAAGGATGCTGATGGCAACGTGCATCGTACCATCTTCATCACTCTTGACTCTTCTATTACGGAAGGTGCTCAGTTTATCTTCGGACACGAAATGACTCACCAAATCAAGAACCTGAATCCTGCTGCATACAATGAGTTGACTCAGCTTGTGCTTGATACCTATGGCTCTGATGCTTTCGACAAGGCGGTAGATGAGACCATGCAGAGATATTCTGATGCAGGATTCTCTGGACGTTCAAGAGATTACTATGCTGAGGAGGTTGTTGCTGATGCGGTAGGTGAAATGATTCGTGACCTTAACTTGGCTCACACTCTCGCTATGAAGATGTCTCATCCTCTGCTCGCTGCTATCCATGAGATATTGCAGAAGATTAAGCTTGCATTCTTTGGTACTGAGTATAGCGATGTGACCAAGAACATCATCCGCTCTATTGAACAAGCCTATGTGAAGACTGCCAAGGGTGAGGTGACAAACTCCGAGACTGGCGAAGATGTTTCATTCTCTCTTCGTCAAAAGCCTGAACCTAAAAAGAAGGGTGTCGGCTACAAGGTGTTCGTGCTAAAGGATGGCAAACTCTATCCACCTATGGTAGCGAACCCTAATGGTGCTGCTACTCCAGTTGGTGTGTGGCTCGATGCTGATGCGGCTCCTATTGCAGGAGAAAGCAAGACTGGCAGACCTCAGGTTAAGCAGGGCGGCAAGGGAACACAAGGCGGTAGCGGTAAGTTAGCCTATAGACCAGGCTGGCATCTTGGTGTGGTTCCTTACGCTATCCAGTTCAACCGCAAGGATGCAGATGGAAACAAGACTCTCTTCCCTAAGAACTTCGTCTTCGCTGAGGTGGAGTATGCCGCAGATGTTGATTATCAGGAGGAAGCTCGCCAAGAGGGTATCAATCCATCGGGCAAGTATCAGCATTCACTCGCTGGCTTGAAACATCTGCCTACTGATGGCTATTATATGTATCGTACTAACCCGAACCCTGAGACTGACCCTTGGGTGATTACTGGTGCGATGAAGGTGAACCGTATCTTGACAAGAGCAGAGCAAGCGGAACTTGTGAAGAACGCTGGTCGTGAACCTCAGCAGATTCAGGAGGGCGATATTGTTACTGATGATGTTGTGAACAGCATCAATCAGGAGATAGCTGATGCTCCTAAGTTCTCGTTGAAGGATATAAAGCCAGTAGGTGTTGGTGCTTTCGGAAATATATACAATCAGTTCCGTGGTAAAGCTAAAGCAGCTATAGAGTTTTTGAAGAAACTTGGTAGCGGTGAGGCAACTGCTGCACTACATCATCATACTATTGGTGATATATCTTTGGTATGGGGAGATAAAAAGACTGGTCTTGATAAGATTCTGAGAAAGCATCCTGAGGTCGTTGACAATTTGCAGTCTATCATAGATAGTATGGAGGTTGTTCAGGAAAGCGACAATCGTATCAAGTTGGAATCACCTACACACTTTGCTGTTGTAAGTAAGGAGTATAAGGGTGAACCTAGAGAACAATGGTTGTTGACTGCATACGAGAAAAGAGAATCCTTGGAAAATGGCAAGAGTATGGACACTGCCACTTCTTCGTTGGGAGGTGACACAGCTCTCTCCCAATCCAAGGAATCTGCTGCAAAGATAGACAATTCTCCTGAAACTGCCAAGGAAAATGGCGAAAAGTTTTCATTGAAGGACGAAAAAACTCTTGCAGGAGTGCATAACATATCAGAAGAGAAGCTGTTGAAGGCTATCAAACAAGGTGGTCTTGCCAATCCGTCTGTGGCAGTCATTGACTCTAGTAAGCAAGACCATAAGGCGTATGGTGGCATTTCCTTGATTCTGCCTTCCGATAAGATTGCTAAGAGAACAGGAAAGAATGCAGGTACTTGGCAAGGTGATGCTTATACTCCTACTTATCCAGAAGTGGAGAAACAGATGAGCAATAAGGGGGCTGAAAAGTCTTCTTCGGATGTTCTTTCTGTGCCAAAAGAAATGCAGCATGAAGTAAGAAATGGTATCGACCGATGGTTGAACGGAGGTGATGCAAACTCTGGTTTGAAGTATCTCTTCCTTCATGAGAAGGGTGTGGCTCCTGAACCGAGGATGATTCAGCCTAAGTTTGGTGATGAAGCATATAACGAGTTGAAGTTTATTACTGCTGGAGACTTCAATATCTATGGTATCGGCAAGGCTGATTCTCAGAAGGTCTTGGATATGTACATTGAGGCAAAGTTTGATGGCGATAAGGATTTGTATGAGGAGAAGACCAAGGCTTGGCTGGAAAGAAACAAGTCTATCGTTGATGCTGGTGCTAAGGGTGGAATGAGATATGCCATTGCCAAGGAGAATGTTGAACTATATGATGAATATGGTTTCAACTATAAGGGTGTGCAGACCTTCGTCCGTGATGTAGAGTATGACCATCGTAAGAGTGGCGTTGACACGAATGCTACGCTTAATGATGTGGAAGACTACATCAAGACCAATAACCTGACAGATGAGTTCAATACTTGGCTGGAAGGTAAGGAAAAGGAATATGGCATTAAGGAGGTAATCTTTGATGGCTTTACTCCTAGTGGCAATCGTAGATATGTGCCAAACACCTTGGAGAATGTTTCCAAGTTGATGAAGAAGCAAGGGCGAAATGGCGCAACTGGTGCGGCTGTATCTTTCCAAAACTTTGCTGCAAGACTGATGCCTTCTTATGGAACATTGAAGGATATTCGCTCCAAGAAAGGTTTGTTGACTTCTGACCGAGAGAAATTTGATAAATTCAGAGAAAAGTGGTCGAATGTATTCTTTGAACTTGGTAATAAATGCCAACCAGATTCCACAAGTGCTTTTGATAGTTATGGTATGGAAAGACTCTCTGAAGCTGCAATGACCAGTGACCCACAAGCATACTTGAAGAAGGAGTATAACGTGGACTTCTCTGATGCGGACACTAAACGTTTGAAGGAAATGGTTAAGGCTATCAAGGAAGAGCATCCTGCCATGTACTTTGAGACTAAGTTTGAACGTCCAGTTAGATTTGATGAGTTCTCTGCTGCGGTTGTTCCTACTACTACCAAGAAAGAGGTGAAGGAGGCATTGGAGAATGCTGGTGTATCAATCTTTGAGTATGACGAAAAGAGCGATGCAGACCGCAAGCGTGCCTTCAATGAAGCTATCAATAGTAGTGACAATATTCGTTTCTCTCTCGCTGGCGAGCGTGGTGCGGCTGCTGCTGACAAGGCAGAGGAGCGAACTGCTCGTATGAATAATCTCTCCGTGGCTCGCAAGATGGAAGAGGAAAAGAAGGATTCCAAGGCTATCAAGATGGCTACTGGCTGGGAGCTTGGTGCTGATGGCAAGTGGAGATACGAAATGCCTGATGCCAAGATAAAGGACACAATAAATGTAGGCGGTGGACAAATCGTTAAGCGTTACGAGGATGATATGCTCTGGAATGGTGGCAAACTATCTGATGTGATTGATGCACCTGAATTATTTAAGGCTTATCCTCAGTTGAAGGATGTGCTTATTGAAACGGATGCCATTATGAACGATATGCCTTCAAATGGTGAATATAATTCAAAGACCAACATCATAACCATACATGCTGATGAGTTGAAATATATGAATGGCATATTGAATCACGAGATTCAGCACGCTATTCAGGATATTGAAGGTTTTGCCAAGGGCGGTAGTCCTAGATTGGTTAGAGGTGAGGTTAAGAAGAAATTAAACGAGGTAACCAAGCAGATTAGGCAGTTACGAGCAGAAGGCAAGGAAGATGAGGCTAAGGCTCTCGTTGAAAAGAACAGAGGTCTTTATAATGCTTATCAGAAGAATGATGATTTCAATAGTTACAAGTCGCTTGCTGGCGAGGTGGAGGCAAGAAATGTGCAGGAAAGAATGAATATGACTCCTGAGGAGAGAAGAAAATCTCTCGCTGAATCTACTGAGGACGTGGCTCGCAAAGACCAGATTTTCTTAGGTGTAGGCGATGTGTCCTTCTCTCTCCGTGATATGGCTGACGGAAAGGAGAGTGGGGCGGCTGATATGGCTGAGGACTTGAAGAGTCTGAATACTCCTGATGAGGTGGATGATGCTATCAAGACTGCCATTGATGATATGCCGAGCGGCTGGAAGATGGCTAATAAGAAGATGATTCATATTGCTCAGGCTTTGGGCGAGAACCGCAAGGCAGAGATTGCTGGCGAGGAACCTAAGTTCTCCTTGAAGGATGGCTCACTCATTAAGGCTGGAACCTACTTTAGCGGTGGTGGTCTTGTTGAGGAAGGCTTGAAGGGTATCATCGACCCAGTTATTGCAGTTGAGTATGATGAGAAGATAAGCGGTGTATATCGCAACAACTTCGGGCAGCACATCGTTACTGCTGATGTTCGTGATGTTGACCCTAAGGAGTTGGTGAAGCAGATAGATGGCGAGGTGGAGTACTTCCATGCCAGCCCAGTCTGCAAGAACTACTCTCAGGCGAAGAGCAATCATGCTGAGGTGGAACTTGACAAGGAGACTGCTGCTAGTACTGCCGAGTTTATCAATGCTGTGAAACCAAAGGTGGTGACTATTGAAAACGTGAAGGGCTATAAGGATTCGGAAGCGATGAAGATTATCACGGATGCTCTGGATGCTAATGGCTATACTTGGGATGCAGATGTTTATAACGCTGCTGATTATGGCGGCTACACCAACCGAGAGAGATTGATTGTCCGTGCGGTTCGTTATGGCAAACTTCCTGCCAAGCCTGAGAAGATGGCACGCAAGAGCGGATGGTATGAAGCTGTGGCTGATATTATCCCGACCTTGACCGAGAAGAAGAATGGTGTGGCTCCTTGGATGGATATTCGCTTGAAGGCTGATGGTATTGACTGGAGAAACATTGACAAGCCATTGTATGTGATGGGAAGTGCGTATGCTGACGGAAAGATTCCTCATGCCTTTGCTGACGAACTCCTGCCAACACTCAGAACCAAGAGTGGTGATGTGATTGTTATGCCTGATGGCAAGGTATATCGTGCTATGGGCAGAGTACTTGCAAGAGTATCAGGAGTGAGCGATGATTACAAAATGCCATTCTCCGAGAACCTGAGCCATACCATCATCGGCAACGGAATCCCTACCCAGTTGACCGAGCATGTTATTGCTCCACTTTTGCAGAACTCATTGCGCCCAACAACTCCTGATGATGGTAACACCCGATTCTCTTTGCGCTACGACCAGTTTGAGCATGACTTGAACCAGTGGAAGAAGGATAATAATCTGCCAAAGGATGCCCAGCGACCATCCATCCCACAACGCAACGCTGGTGAGAGTGCCGTTGACTTCCTGAGAAGAGTGGACGAGTACCGAAAGCAGATGGCTCTGTGGAAGACTGCACCAACCTACGAGCAACATCTTCTGAGTGATGATACTGCCCATGGAGAGTTCAACCGAGAGTTGCAGCATGGCTCTGTGCTCAAACGTATCGCCTTCCAAGATAGTATGCTGGCTATCCGCAAGGCTCAGGAAGCTATCATGAAGGAAGTGGGTGTTGACCGCCTGAATATGGCTGAGGATGCCTATACTGCCGAGAACCGCAGCCACGGCAAGGGAAAGAACGAGTTTGAGGAGTACAACAATGAGTTCTTGCAGCCACTTAGAAAGGCTTATCATCAGATGAAGAAGGTACTGGGTGATAGCTATGACAATGTACGTATCTACATGATGGCTAAGCATGGCTTGGAGCGTGATGCTCAGATGGCTTTCAAGAAGTCTTTGGAAGCTGACTATGAGGACGTGGCTCAGAGAAGTGCTGCATACAAGGCTTACAAGGGAGACATGAACCGAATGGGCAATGATAGCGGCTTTGAACTTGGCTACATAGACTTCAATACTTGGAGACAGAGAGATAATGCACTCAGAGTGAAATACTCTCCATCCTATATGAACTATCGTTATGATAAGATGGGTATCGCTTATGATTATTCAGGCTTATCGGCTCTCTTCGGTGGCTCGGACTTTGAGGAAGCTGCAAGCAAACTGGTAAGGGATATTGAGAGTAGTCATGTAGTTGAGGTGCAAGACCTCTGGAATGCTACGAATGCGGCTACCAAGAAGATTCTCCGTGATGGCTATAAGGCTGGCATGATGAGCAAAGATACTTATCAGTATGTGCGAGATATGTATAGCCATTATATTCCTCTCCGTGGCTGGGATGGCACTACTGCCGACCAAGTATGGGACTATATTGGTGGTGGCAAGGGTGCGTTCAATCAGACATTGAAAACGGCACATGGACGAACCTCTATTGCTGATGACCCTATCGCCTACATCGAGAATATGGCAGAAAGCGGAATCCTGCTGAACAACAAGAACTGGGTGAAGCAGCACCTGATGCTCTTGGCTCAGAATCATCCAACTTCCCTGCTGACCCTGAGCAAGGCTTGGTACGTGAAGAGTACGGATGCCAACGGCAACGAGGAGTGGATTCCTGCTACACCTCAGATTACTTCTCAGATGGATAGCAATCAGGTGAAGGCTGCTATTGATGCTTTTGAGAAGAAGATGGAGCAGATGGCTCAGACCGGCGATGCTACTCAGAAGAGAGACGGACTGAACATAGCCTATCCTCAGACTCATAGCGAGGAGAGAGAACATGAGGTGCGAGTGATGAAGGATGGCGAGGAATATGTTATCTACGTGAATGGTGACCCTCAGTTGGCTCAGGCTATGAACAATACCAGAGCACACCGAGTAAGAGAGATTCAGAGCGGCAAACTGGATAGGGCTGCTGCTTGGTTGGGTAGAAAGATGGCTGCTGCCTATACCAGTCTTTCACCTCTCTTCATCCCTTCCAACTACTTCCGAGACCTGACCATGACTCTTGCATCTACCGCTATTCGTGAGGATGCAAAGTACAACTATCTGCTCAGAAAGAATCTCGCTACCTCTTGGAATCTCGGTTTCATTCTGAGAGACTATCAGAACGGCAAGTTGAGAGATAAGGTAAACAACGGAAATGCTACACCAAAGGAACAGATGTTCTATGACTTCATGATGAATGGTGGTGAGACTGGCTTTGTCTCTTCGCTTGATGTGGAAGACTTGAAGAAGAAATTCAAGAACGACTTGAAGGATTTGGATAGATGGAAGACGAACCCAGTGAAGGTAGGGCACACCATCATGGATGGCATTGAGTTCCTGAACAGAGCAATCGAGGATAGTAACCGATTTGCGGTTTACATGACCTCTATTCAGTATGGACGTTCCATTGATGAGGCGGTGAATGATGCCAAGGACGTGACTCTGAACTTCAACCGCAAGGGTACTGGCGAATATGGCTGGCAGATGATTAGAAATCTCTATCTCTTCATCAACCCAGCGGTACAGAGTTTGCAGACATTGGGTGCGCTTGTCAAGCATCATCCTTTCAAGTTCACGGCTGTTACTGCATCATGGTTGGCGAGTGGTGTGCTGGTTCCTGTCGTTAACGCTGCCCTGATGAGTCTGTTGGGCGGTGATGATGATAAGGATAAGTACTGGCAGTTCACCAAGTGGGATAGACGAAACAACCTGATTATGTGGGTTCCGTTCACTCATGAGTATGTGAAGATTCCGCTTGCTCAGGAGTTCCGTGCTTTCTATGGAGTAGGCGATATGATTGCATCCAAGATGATGGGTGGCGAGTTGGCTGAGGAGAGTTGGAGTCAGTATGCAGAAGACTTGCTCGGTCAGGTGGTGGATATGCTTCCGCTCGACCCTACTGGATATGATGGCAATATTGCGGTCAGTCTGATGCCGAATGCCATCCGCCCAGTCTTTGAGTTGGCTTTCAATGTTGACTTTACTGGCAAGCCATTATTCAAGGACACAGAGTATAACAAGTATGACCCGAACTTCACTAAGGCATACGTGGGCACTCCAGATTGGTTGGTTCGTGCATCAAGGATGATGAACTCAATCGGAAACGACTATCCTGATGTGCAGCAGAACAAATGGGATGCTTTGGGTGACCCAAGATACAATCTGAATAACCCTGCCGTGGTTGACCATGTATTGTCTTCTTATCTCGGTGGTGCTTACACAATGGGCAGTCAGGTACTCGGTGTTCTTACCAAGTCACTCAACGACCCGAAGGAAATCAAGGTGGCTGATATTCCATTATTCAGCAAGTTCGTCAGCAATCCTGATGATAGACCAGTTACTAAGAAACAAGGTGATGAGTTCTGGAATATGAAGGAGAACCACGACCGTGCAGCCAATACCCTGAGCAAGTTGAAGAAACAAGCCAAGGTGGATGGTGATTACTCTATGCTGGAACGGTTCTACTGCTCTGAGGAGTATAAGCAGTATAAGCAGGATGATGTGAAGGTGAAGAAGTATGAGGAAGACAAGAAGAAGGAACGTGCTGAGGAGAGTGGGGAGGAGTATAGACCTCACAAGTTGAATGCCGAGGATATATACAAGGCTCACGCTACTCCAAAGGATGATTTCGAGGACTTGAAGCTGAAACAACTCTACACCAAGTTGAACGGATTCAAGACTTCCTATGACCTCTTGGTTGATACCGCTCCTAATCAGAGTGAGGGCTACTATAATACCAACAAGGCTGCCATTGATGCCATTGACGAGATTTCCCTTGATAAGCAGGAAATTTCCGAGTTGAAGAAAGGTTTCTTGGATGATGGCAAGGATGCCTACAACGCTGAGGACATGAAACAGATTCGTGACCTGAGAAAGAAGATTCTTGCCGTGCTGGAGAAAGCCAACAAGGTGGTTGTGGCTAACCAGAAGGCAAAGGCTAAGAAAAAATAAATATGGCTATCCCCTGAAAGTATAAGGCTTTCGGGGGATATTTACTTTCATTCTGAAACTTTTTGTTTCTTTAATTTGAATAAAACTTTCAATCTGTTACTATTTGCGAAGTTTAATATTTAAAGTTTTACGTAAATCAATATATTTCATTTATTTTTATTATATTTGCCAAATATAAGAACGTTCATAAATTCTATAATTTGAAAATTCTTAATTGAAAATAGACTAAAAAATGAAGGCTTATGAAGCAAGATGATGATGACCAACGTGTCGAAAAATTGATAGGAGAGATAATTAAACTCTTCCCTGAACGTAGTAAAATAAAAACAGATTTACTTTACTTCAAGTATGCACCAATCTTGGTCATGCTTATCAGATGGTATGGTGTATTTCAATTCTATGACAACAAGATGGAGATTACCCTTTGGTATGAAGAGAACGAGGAACCCGTCTGGTTCTTCTATTTCATCACTTATATCCTTTACCCTATTTCCCTTTGGAAAGGGCAGGTGTTACACAGATTGTGTGTAGAATGGCGAATACCTATCTTGTATATTGCAGGAGTCAATGTGATACACATCATGTTCGGTTCTATTGTTGTCACAAACGATATGTATTATTGTGATATGTTCCTGATTACACTCATTTTAATTCTATATGCTTATGTCGCAATTAGTAAATTACAGAATCATAGAGGCAGGACTTCGTGTTCTTGCTGATAAAGCGCATGAATCAGCAGTAGCGCAAGAAGAAGGAAAACCAATACCTTGTGGTCTGTCAGAAGGGGACTTGGAACTGGTAGCACTCCTTACAGCCATGATGAATGATACGCAAGCCAATAAGGGTTGGTGTGCCCACGAAATGGGTAAATCTATCTCGTCATTCGAGAAGTATGTTCACGATGGCAAGATACCAGAAGGCATCCATGACCAGTTCGGGCATGAGAAAAAGTGGAATAAATCCCTTATCCGATTCTTTGCTAATAAGAAGGCTTTCTTCCGTAAGCAAGCAAAGAAGTACGGTATAACTATTTAGGAATAACTAAACTGATACATATAGGAGAAACTAAATAGCCTCTCCTATACTCTTATGACCTTTTCCGTAATCGCAAATCGCTGCTAATCAAATACTTAAACAACCTTTTACGAGTTTATCAATACCTATCCATATTATTCGTATCTTTGTGTCCGTAACGTTACAGAGTGAATATCATTTTATGTTTAACAAAAGATTCAGGATAATATGGAAAGTAAAACGTATGTATTCGGAAATGAAGGCTCCACATCTAACAATGGGATGCTCGGTCTTCTTGCGCCTCTGCTCCAGAAGCAGGGCGTTGACCCAAATGTCCTCCTTGCCATGAAGGGTAACAATGGTTTCGGTGGCGAAGGTGGATGGTTCATGTGGGTAATCTTCCTTTTCTTCCTCATGGGCTGGGGTGGAAACGGCTGGGGAGGTTTCGGTAATAATGGTCGTGGTGGTCTCGCAAACGAGATTAACAATGACTATGGTCGTGGTCTCCTGATGGATGCCATCGGTGGCAACCGCAATGCACTCAGCAACTTGGCTACCCAGTTGAACTGCACCGAAGGTCAGATTCAGAGTGCCATTTCTGCCTTGACTTCTCAGGTTCAGAATGTAGGTAATCAGGTTGGTATGAGCGGTATGCAGACTATCAACGCTTTGCAGCAGGGTAATATGCAGATTGCTCAGCAGATTGCTAACTGCTGCTGCCAGACCAACAACAACATCACTACTCAGGGTTATGAGAGTAAGTTGGCTATCTGTCAGCAGACTCATGCCATCAACGACAATGCCAATGCAAACGCATTAATGTTGCGTGACAACAATCAGTCTAACCATCTTGCCTTGATGGGCAAACTCGACCAGATGCAGACTCAGGCAATGCAGGACAAACTTGATGCACTTCGTGAGAAGAATAGTGCTCTTGTAGCACAGATTTCCAACGAGCACCAGACTCAGGCTTTGCAGGCTTACCAAGCACAGATTATCACTCCAGTGAATGCTGCCCTTGCTGCTTTGCAGTCAGAGGTAGCTGGCATCAAGTGCAAGTTGCCTAATACCGTATCTGTACCATATCCTCAGTTGAAGACCTACAATCCAGAGGTGTTCCAAGCAGCTGCTATGGGAGCATACGCTGGTGATGTAGCAGCCAACGCAGCATCAACCGTAGGTTGTGGTTGTTAAAGGAAAGGAGGTAACTATGTTCCCTTTAAACTATCCTTTCAGCCCATTATTCCCAATGGTCAGGAGACGGAATCCTATCAAGAGAGTTGATATTGGCGGTATCTATGAATTGAAGACCAATGCACTTCAAGTAACCAACGAGAGTGTAGACTTCGGTATCAATCCTAGCTGCTACAAGGCTTTACCTTGTGAGAGTATCGTACTGCTAAAGATTCATCAGGGAGTGCCTACTGCTGGCGAAGACCTTCCAGTCAAGATTGTAGTGCCACACAATGGTGCAACAACCATCAGCACTACTAGCGGAACTACAAGTGGAACAACAACGGCTGGCACAACTAAGTCTTCCGTGGTAGACCATACTGGTTCTGCTGTAACTGGAGCGGGTCTTTCAAGCACTACGGAAGTTCTAGCCTATATCAACAAGAAGAGCGGAACAATCCGACTGCTTGGGTTTCAGCAACCAACTGGTGGCTAACAGAGTATTAATAATGGGGCAGATAGCAATGTCTGCCCCTATAAAAGAGAAAGAAAATGTTTCAAGGTTTAAGACAAAATTCCCTTTTTTACATATTAGACAAGGGAGGAGAAAAGCCGACTCTCAGAATCGGTCAGGTTATATCGGTAAGTGACCCTCAGCAGAAGTTCCCGACAACTTACATCCCGAATCAAGTGCCGAACTTCGACACAACGGTTGATGTAAAGGTGAAGGTTGGAGAACAGCAACTCAACTTCGAGAAACTGCCATCCACCGCTCAGATAGCCAACTCTGGAACTAATGGCGTGGTGGTCAGTGATAGCCGTGATGCTATGTGTGCTGAGGTTGATTCCATGCTCAGACAAGCAAAAGGTATCTTGGAAAGTGTAGACTACAATAAGGCAGTAGTGGAATCATGTGATGAAATACTAGCCAAACTCAATCCTCAGATTGCCAAGGATAAGCAGCAAGAGCAGGACATCAGTAACCTGAAATCTGACATGAACGGAGTGAAGGGTACGCTATCCGAAATTAAATCTCTTCTGTCTGATGCCTTGAAGCTCAGTAAGAACTAATAAAGGTAAGAAGATTATGGTAATGATTGAGATTACAGAAGATAAGTTCGATGATTTGTATGACAACATCGAGGCTATGCTTGGTTTTGGCAGCAAGGCTATGTCTTGTCTGAAAAAGATGAAGCAGGAGCGTATGGGTGAGCGTATGCCTGATTATCGTGACGATTGGAGAAGAGAGCGTGAGGAGCGTGAAGAGCGTGAGAACAGACGTAGATTCAACAACGTGAACGATGATTGGAACTACCCGAACCGCTATGGTGAAAGAGGTGGTGGCGGCTACAATGGTGGCGGTCGCTAGTGTTTAACTTGGGAGTTTGGTAGCGGCATTTTTGTCGGATCCAGACTCCCATTAATATTCAGCAATATGGGAAAATGCAGAATGCCATTGGATATGTATGACCTCAAACCTGAGGCAATGGTTGCCTATCTCAGATACAATGGCTATCATTTCAGCAAGAAGATGTGTGAGTGGGCGGTGAAGCAGATGTATAAGTACGACCCTTCTACCAAGCGTGATGTAAGTATCTCGTTTTGGGATAAGGAGAAGGTGGATTCACTTCTGCTTGGTCAGGGAGTAGAGGTAAAGAATAAAGCTGGCTACGACCATGTATATGTGGCGAATATGGCGAGGGCAGACTTCTACAAGTCTTCCATCAAGGATGAGGAACAGTTGGCTCAGTTCATCAAGGATATGGTGGATGATGCCGACCAGAAAGATGGTTTCATCTTCAACCGATTCTATGCCGACTGCTGCCACAATGGTGTGCCTATTCCTTGGGAAGATGTGTTATGATGAGAAGAGTGATTGAACTCCCGAAGTACGAATGGAGCATAGTATGTTTCATAGGTTATCAGCCACCTGATGCCGATGAGATATGCCATGCTCTTTCTGATATTGGCTGCAACGGAAATCCGCTATCAGAAGCATACGAGCATTTAACTAAGCAGAGTGCAGACAGAGGTCTTACCTATTCCAACCTATCAGAAAGAAGGAGTGTGCTTGCCATTGGGGAGTGTGAATCAGATGGCAGTATCATCAACACAATAGGTCATGAGCTTCTTCATGTGGTATCGCATATCTGTGAGCAGGACGGAATAGATATGCTGAGCGAAGAACCATGCTATATGATGGGTAGTTTGTGTGAGCAGTTCTTTAATGTTTCGATGTTCAACGTTTAATATAATATAAAATTTTGTATTCTGGGTATCAACCTATTGATATTTTTGATACCTTTGTTGGCAAATTTTAAATTATTTAAACTATACGCTTATGAAAAAGTTAATCATGAAGGCTTCATTGGTTGCTGTTCTTGGTTTGAGCATGGCATCATGTAAAAGCTATTATTACCAAGTGTATGATGTGAGTTCAAACAACACTAAGATGCAAGACAACTCTCTTGTTTATGAGAACGAGGACTGCAAGGTGCTTTACAACTTATGGTCTAACAACGGAAAGCTAAGATTTGCCATCCTGAACAAGACCGACAAGGATATTTTTGTGAATATGGGGCAGAGCTTCTATGTAGTCAATGGTCAGGCTATTGATTACTACCAAGGAAGAACATACTCTAGCCAAAGTTTTGATGAGTTGACATTTGTCGGTTCTTCTGCCAATGGCAATGCCAGTGCAAAAGGATTTTGGGGCGATGGTATCTATTACGAGGATGCCAATGCTTTTGTCAGCGCAAAGGGAATCAAGACCGTAAGGGCTGTGGCTAATAGCGTAACGAGTAAAGAGAAAGAAATCATCTGCATTCCTGCCAAGTGCTACAAGGTGTTTAACTATTATCAGGTTAACCCTGAGTTAAAAAGAACTTGTGATAAATCAAAGGACTATCCAAACACAACTTATCAGGTAGAAACATATACTCAATCTTCTACCCCGATGAGTTTCAAGAATCGTATTGCTTACGGATTCACCAAGAATGAGGTTGCCGACAAGCATATAGACAATGACTTTTGGATAAGTGGCATCACTAACTATTCTCAAAAAGCAGCGACAGAGAACTATAAGGATAAGACTGAATGCTATGGTATCAAGTCTTCTGAGAAGGGCAAACGCTTCAAGATAGGCACACCTAGCAAGTTCTACAAGTTATATACTGATGATGGTATTGGTGGATATGGTATATACTCCAAGTAATACCTTATATACAAAGAGACGAGATAGGTTGACTCTTATCTCGTCTCTTTGTCTATTAAATCAGCGACTTAAAGTTCAAGTCTTATAGCTTTGAGTCTAACATGAAAATCTTGCTCAGTCTTAGTGTCAGAGCAATGAATCATGTTATAGACTTGTGCATTTGAGGTTTCTACCTCCGTCCATCGTCCACTCATTGCTTCCTGTTGCTGACCATCCAAGGAAATAATCACACTTTCCAAAGATATAATTGTTTGGGTCTACTACAGCTTTTTGAAATCCAAAGTCTGATGGTGTTGAACCTATCTGTGTCTCATAATTGAAAAGATGGAATAACACACGTGTAGCTCCTATTTTAACGTTGTCGAACTCTTTGTCAAGACACACGATATTATTTGCACAATGATGAATTGTTACCAGGCTGAACTCCGAGAAATGACCGCCCTTGCTGAATGTGAAGGCATTAATGCACGTCTGAATATCAACACATCTTGCTGTAAGATGCAACCCACTAATAAGTCCATAATTAAATCCTTGTGATATATTAATATAATCAAGTGATTGATGTGGGTCATCCAAATTTGCACCAATCATTATACCAAAACATATATGTCCAGTTGGAGACTTTTTAAGGTTTTTCACAAGTCCATCTGTTCTAATATCCATATCCCTACAGTCCAGTTGTGCCATGAGCGAGCCGTCTATTCCGCTGACAAATGGGTAGCCGAGGTCACTGCATTTGGTACAGATATTAAATGATTCCATCTTTACGATTGTGACATTCTGCGGTATGCCACCATTCTTCCATCCGATTGATGTGATAACGGAAATAGGATTGTCAAGTGCCTTCGATGTGTCATCTGGCAGGTAGTCACTATAAAGAGTTGTTCCTTTATTACCAGTAACACCGGTTCCCATGCGTGAATTAACATAAAATGTTGTATATTGTACTGCTGATTCACCTTTTATTTTAAGTGTAATGCGGTTTTCCAAATTACTTGTCACAGGTATAAATAGATGTCCTGTTTTAGTATATGTTCCATCTGTTCTACTTTGTACCTTGTGTAATCGGTAGATACCATTCGGAATAAATACTGTGCCACCACCTGCTTTACAGCAAGCATCAATTGCTGCCTGTATAGCATCTGTATCGTCAGCAATTCCGTCGCCCTTAGCACCATACGTTTTCACATTAAAATCATAACTTGTTGCAGACTTAACTTTGTCGGCTAACTCGTTAAATCCAGATTGCAATGCACTGATATTTTGCTCGATAGAGCTTTCGATGTGTACCTCACCAAAATGTCCTCCGTATGAGCGGTTATTCAGTGTTAATGTACCATCCTCAGTAATATTGTAAGAAAATTGTAGAGGCTTAGCTTGATAAACACCGTCAAAGATGAAAATTACTTTCTCCTCACCACTTTTTGCAGTAAATATAATTGCATTAGGTTTTGTTGGGTCACCATACAAAAACCCTTTTGCTATTTCACCTTTGAATACGTCAAATGATTTAGTATCCCATGGCAACGATGTTTGTGGAAATACAAAATGTTCACGCTCTTTCGTTGTACTTTGTGATGTAAGGTAATTTTCTTTTTCAATTACAACACATGACGATAGTGCGCTTTCATATCCTCTGTTAGCAACTTTTGCTATGCCATCAAATGGTACTTCAAGGTTGACAAGGTTACGTCTCTCTACAAATGGTATTGTGAAAATATTTGCACTATCTTCCATGCTTGTTATCTGCAACAAATTGTGATTTTTATCTCCTGTGGTTGCAATTGATAAAATATCTCCTTTTTTAACTGAAAATCGATTATATATCCAACCATTATCAGCTTTTATATCATATTCTGTTACAGCGGTATCATTTAAGTCTTCAACCTTATTTTCACTTGTGATATTCACTATCGGCTTAAATACCTCGAAAAGTCCAAAGTTATTTATGAAATTTCTATTATATACAACACACCATCCATCTTGCTCAAATATACCTTCAACATCAAGCTTTACTGAGCCCTTTCCTTCCACAAGAGTTTTGCTAACTACACTAAGTGCTGCATCTGAATACATGGTAATTCCCCACTTACCATTATCAACTGAACCTTGATAATGATACTTGTCGCCAGACTTTACATTTATCATCACGCTGTAAACACCCCCAAGTGTTGACTGGCTTACGTACGGTGTTTTGGAAAATAAGTTGCTGAGTTTATCATTAAAATATTTAGATAAGTCGCTGAGTTTGTCTTCTACAGAAAACCAGTTTGCTGGGTCTGCTGACCATGCATTTGCCTTTAAAGTATAGCGGTAGATGGTATTACCTGATTTGTAGGTGATTGTGAGGCCTACCTTCTGAAATGTGGTAGGAACAGAGTTGATGGCATCTTGGAGCGTAGCGTGAGTTACAGAACCTCCTTTTGAGCAGTCGTAGGTTAGGATGCCTAACTTGCCTACTTCGGCTGAGAGAAAGTCGGTTTCGCCACCAGTAATAGCATCATTGACTAAGGTCTTGTTGCTCGCATCGGCTACACCGCTGTTTCCCTGCATACCAACTTCACCTTTGTCACCCTTATCACCTTTGTCACCTTTGTCTCCTTTATCACCTTTACTACCATTGTAGAACTTAACTTGCTCGGACGTGCCATCATGACGTGTTAGAGTGATAACATTCTCGCCACCATCCTCTGCACTTTGCTTGGTTTGTTTTAAGGAAGCAAAGGACTTGTCGGTGCGAGTCTTCATTTCTTTATTGATGTCTGACTGCATCTTTCTTCTGTCCTTGTCGAAGATGTTGTCGGAATTAGCCAACTTACCATCTTTTCGACCTGAAACGATTGTTCCGTTATATCTTTGTTCTGACATATTTATATTATTTTATGTTATATAATCGTTATTGTGGAATCGCCTGAAATCAATTCTTCGGAATGATAATAGTATAGTTCTCCTATCTTACTCTGCTGCATTTCCAATGGCAAACCACCTTGAAGGAATGTGAGAGGAACAGATGATACTACCCAGATGATGTCATCATTTTCGGTTGTACTGATGGTTATTGTCTGTCTTGAGAGAACACCTGAGAATTTTTGTAAGTCTTCGACATTAACCTTGTTAGGGTCTGTGGTAGATAAAGCACCATAGTAAGAGAAAATGACATCTTCTTTTGTGTTCAGTTCTATCCAGTACTTCGTATTGTACATACCTCCCATTTCACCCTCTACGATGCCGAGAGGAATATGAGACTTGCCATTTCGCTCAACGATACGGAAAAGGCGGTGCTCAATGCTACAGATGTCGTTTCCGTTGTACTTGCCACGAATGGTAATGCCATATAGTCCTTCATCTAGAAATGGTGGAAACTTGACACAAATGTCACTCGGCTCTACTTCACTATTATTTGTTCCACTCAAAGGCATTTTTGCTACACATTCTCCAAAGGCATCAGTAAGGTGTACTTCTAAATTACTGATGGCAGCAACGTCAATATCTTTCAACATCTGCTTATCCTTGCTGATGTAGGCTTTCTGAAGCTTGATGAAAAGGTCGAAACTGTTGCCTTTAACAATCTTATAAATATCCATATACGTATATATTATTAATAATAGACAAAGATAGGCAGAAATTTCTCTACCTATCTCTTATTCGTTAACTTCTAAATTAAGCCTTTCCATCTGAGGAACTTACGCTTGCGGCTCGCCTTACCCTTCTTGCTCTTGCAGTTGGTATGATAGACACAATCCCTGAACAGGTCTCTAACCTTCATGTCGTTGTCAACCAGTTTTGTTCTCTTGAACGTCTCGAATAGTGGGCGGTTCATAATCATCAGGTTGCCCTTCTGTGTAGGAAGAACATAGAAGATTTCTCCATTGTTCTTCTTGGATGCGTAGTCTGCCTTAGCCGTAGCTTGGCGGTACATGATTTCGCACTTGATACGTTTGATAATCTTTGTTACTTTCATAATCGTAATTATTTAGTTTGAACTATATGATGGTTGCTGCCGAAACAGAAACCTTTCTTGTCATTACTCTTGTCTGATAATAAATCATCTTAGGCATTTCCATTTCATTGAAACAGATGTGGAGTCCGATGGCTCTGGTCATGAGCAAATCATCGTGCTTACCATCAATGGCTCCGTATGCTCCGTTCTTCTTACGCTCGTAGGTGAGGAACTCATTCAGGCATCGCTGGTCACGTTCAACGTATAGATGCTCTCTGACTACCTGAACCAGTACTGAGATAACCATCGGCTTGGTAGCTACATTGGTATGGAATCCGTACTTGCGTGGAAGACCTTCCTTGATGTCAGCTTCGCTCTGTTTGCGTGCATAGAGATTATCGTACACATCCTTGATTTGATTCAGGATGAACTCAGACTGGTCGCCACCTTCCAAGATATGCTCCTTGTCTTTTGTCTCCAAGGTGTTGGATTCAATCACCAACAGGGCATTGTCGTAGTACTTGGCTATCTGAGCAGCCTTCCATGCCAGCAGGTCCATATCTATGTGTCCGTACCATTGGGCTACCACGTATGGTTTGCCGCCTTCCATCATCCAATA
>ERZ1034871.115-NODE-115-length-44379-cov-18.181933_pt1 | contig 44379 bp, 75 predicted proteins | sample MGYA00520631_ERZ1034871 | MGnify/ENA primary metagenome ERZ1034871 (study PRJEB33766, sample SAMN09781721) | gut metagenome | biome: gut microbiome | host: Homo sapiens | place: Madagascar | study: EMG produced TPA metagenomics assembly of the PRJNA485056 data...
TTGGACAGCTCACGGGTCGGCGAGATGCGGGGAATCTCACAGGTCGGCGAGATGTGGGACAGCTCACAGGTCGGCGAGATGTTGGACAGCTCACAGGTCGGCGAGATGTGGGACAGCTCACAGGTCGTCAAGATGTGGGGAAGAAGCACTGCAAGAGATTTTAAAAACTGGCCAAATGTTAAAATATGGGTATCTCCAGAAGGCACATTTGAGATGGTGGCGCATCAGAACAAAAGCGAGGAATAACATATGCAGGAGCAGAAGAAAAACGAATCCTGGGGCGAATTCGAAGAGTTTTTCGCAACGGCAGTTATAAACCAGGCGAACAGGAGTACAAAAAGATGGTTCTTTGCATGGATGGTAACAACGGTGGTTCTACTAGTTACTAATGCAGTGTGGATATCGGTTGTTTTTTAGGAGGTGGATACGATGATTGAATGCCATGAGCGGAGACATCCGGCGGCACTCAGTTATGTGGCTGTCATGAGCGACCCAGAGCGGGCAACGGAAGCATACGAAGAACATCAGCAGCACGAAGACAAGTTGTTTTGGCTTGCTATGATCTGCTGGACTCTGACAGCCCTTGCGGTTGTCGCACTGGCATGAGTCGGAGGATGTGCCGAACGAACCGGGCGGCGGCGCTGACGGGCGCAAGCCGTTACACCGGGTACGCGAAGCCAAAGAAAAAGGCCGTCAGCTTGACGGAGCTGAACGGCCAACTGGTAAATAAATTACAGTTACAGTTTAACAGAGGTGGAGGTAAAAAGCAAGATGGGTGAGAAAAAGATGATCGAAATCCCGTATGAGGATTTTACAAAGCTGATGAGAACGGCAGGGCGTGTTGAAGCTGCGTTGGCTATTCTGAGATCGGAAACAGGGACCTATGTTAAATGCCCTGATATGATTGCCATTCTGGATGGCGAAGAAACGACTATTCATGCCAATGTTACGGGGCAAATTGATGAATAGCCGATGTGATAGCTGCGGAGCAGCAGAAGAAGATTGCCAGGATTGCAAGGCGGAATCGAAGAGAAGAAAAGATCTTCAGAGAGAAAGAGAGGACATTGAGAATGAATTTATACCAGATTGATGCTGAAATCATGAGAGCTTTTGAGGATGCTATGGATCCAGATACCGGAGAGATCGTTGATGCAGAAGCATATGCGGCGCTTGATCGCTTAGGCGTAGAGCGGGACAACAAAATCGAGAACATTCTGCTCTGGATTAAAGATTTAAAATCTGATTCAGAGCAGCTCAAGAAAGAAAAGATGGCATTTGCAGAGAGACAGAAAATCGCAGAAAGAAAGTGTGAAAGCCTTACCCGTTATGTTTCCGGGGTTTTGTCCGGCCAGAAGTTTAAAACAGCAAAGGTAGAAGCTTCCTGGCGTAAATCAGAAGTGGTCATTTATGATGGTGATATTGCGAATCTTCCTGAAAAATTCAAAAAATACGCAGATCCAGAGCTTAAAAAGATGGAGTTGAAAAAAGCTCTGAAAGATGGAGAGGAGATTGACGGAGCCAGACTTGAACAGAGAAGCAATTTGCAGATTAAGTAAGGCGGTGTGCTATGGCAGACAAGAAAAACATTTACGAAACCATCTCAGCTGTTATGGCTGAGATTGGATCCATCGGAAAAGAAAGCCGAAACAGCCAACAGGGGTTTATGTACCGCGGGATTGATGCGGTTATGAATGCCATAAACCCTGCGTTGATAAAGCATAAGCTTTTTGTTGTTCCGGAGGTTCTGAGTCAGAGAAGAGAAGAACGGCAGACAGCAAAGGGCGGCAATCTCATTTATTCTGTATGCACTATCAAATACACCTTTTATGCGGAAGATGGCTCCAGCGTTTCAGCAACTGTGATTGGCGAAGGTATGGACAGCGGAGACAAGGCCACAAACAAGGCCATGAGCGTAGCCTTTAAGTATGCTTGCTTCCAGGTATTCTGTATTCCTACAGAAGAAATGAAAGATCCAGATGCAGAGACAATGCCGCCGAGTAAGCCAGTATATGCAACGGCAGAACAGCGAAAGAAGTTTGCGGATGAGTGTAAAAGAATCGGCAAATCAAAGAGTGCAATATTAAAGGTAATCGGCGCTCGGTCATTAGAAGAACTTACGGTACAGCAGTTTGAAACAGCAATGGAAGCATTTGAAAAAACGCCATCAGCAGCACAAAATAAGGCAGAGCAGAATACTGTACCGCCGGATGATTCCGGAGATGGACTGCCCTGGAACACACCTGCGAGGTAGCCTATGGAGTGCAAGGGAAAACTGATAAATGCCGCCAAAGACTGGGTATCCGGTAAGTTCCGTCTGACATTTGAGATTGAGGACGATGTATCCGGTCAGATTAACGGCATTGCGGATAAGCCTCTGCGGATTAAGGCGGCACATTGGAGAGAAAAAAGAAGCCTTGACAGCAACGCATACTACTGGGTACTACTTTCAAAACTCGCCGAAGACCTCCGCATATCAAAACCACGGGCGCATAACATCATGCTGAGGGAATACGGTCAAGTAGAACTGGTGGACGGTTCCAGGTGCTATGTAAGAATCCCGGACACGGAAGAAGCCGAAAACGATGTGATGGAAAGAACGGTGTTTCACCTCCGCCCAACATCACAGGTGGTCGAAGGGAATGACGGAATCAACTACCGTACATACGTTGTTCTGATGGGGTCCAGCCGCTACGACACCGCTGAGATGTCGCACCTTCTGGATGGCCTGATTTACGAGTGTAAGGTACTTGGCATTGAGACAGCCACACCGGAAGAACTGGAACGGATGAAGCAGCTTTACGATCAGAACCGGAGGGAAGATGGCTAAGAGACTTTGGAGCGTTTTTACTGACGATATGGATCACTGCTACTTTACCGGCTCATCTGCGGTAGAGCGGCACCATATCTTTGAGAGCCGACAGGGGTTTAAGAAGAAATCAGAAGCAAGAGGGTTTGTGATACCGCTGCGGCCAGACCTGCACCCAAATGGGGCAAGGTTCATCCGATCGGAAGAGAATTTAAAGATTGACCGGATATTGAAACAGATGGCCCAGACATACTACGAGGAGCATTACGGGAGCCGTGATGACTTCCGGCAAGAGTTTGGCAAATCATATTTATGATGTATAGCCGAAAGGCTTTACATATAGCTCATGGCTTTGATTAATGTGTCACGACAGTATATTGATGCCATTGATATTGCCCCGCACGCTGATATCTGACCTGCGGGGCAGAAAGGAGGGCTATGGACTTTAAGGTTACATCTGCCGCAACAGCGGCTGTATATAATGCTATAGGCGTAGGGCGTGAGAATGCCACAAGCCGCGGTGACCTGGTAAGGCAGACGGGCCTCCCAGATCGTGCGGTAAGGCGGGCAATCGAAATCCTTAGATATGATCGTCCCATCCTTACTGCGGACAACGGAAAAGGCTATTACATCCCCTTATCAAACGATCAGGGACGGAAAGAAGCTGAACGATGGGTAGAAACACAGAATCGCAGATGCAAAAGCATAAGAATAGCAGAAAGAGGAGCAAAGCGCTTTGCGAAGCAGGGCATTAAGAACGGACAGATAGTCGGTCAGCTTTCCCTCTTTGGAGGTATTGGAAATGGGTAAAGCACAGAGAGAAAAGGGAGCTAGGGGAGAAAGGGAGCTTGCCGGGATACTCCGTGAGGATGGATATGACACCAGAAGGGGGCAGCAGTATTGCGGCGCAGCGGGCAACGCTGATGTGATCGGTCTCCCTGGTATCCATATTGAGTGTAAGCGGGTTGAGAAACTGAATCTTCTGGATGCAGTAGCACAGGCGGTGCATGACGCGCTTCCTGGCCTGCTTCCGGCTGTATTCCATCGGCGCGACCGCTGCGAATGGTTGGTAACCATGCGGCTTACCGACTGGATCCAGATTTACAGAGAGTGGGAGGCCGGAAGAGATGAGAGATAGCTTCATTTTTTACGCAAGCTTCGCAAAAGCTATCAAGCGCAGACCGGAAACGGAACAGCTTAAGGCGCTGTGGGCCATCATTGATTACGGTCTGAATGGAATAGAACCGGAGGATGACGGCAGTGACGCGGCGTATATGTCCATTTTTGAGATGGCACAGCCCCAGATTGATGCCAATATCAAGCGTAAGGCTGATGGGGCGAAAGGCGGGCGTCCGGCGAAACAAACATACACGGAAAGCAGTGGTAATGAAGATGAAAAACCAGTGGTTAAGAAGAAAAAGAAAGAAACACATCCGGAAGATAACAGCCCTGTTGCTGGATACATACCTTTGGTTGACGGAACTGAGTATGCTGTTACAGAAAACGCGCTTGCAGAGTGGCAAAAGCTTTACCCGGCCATAGATGCTAAACAGGAGTTAAGGTCACTTATTGGATGGAATAAAGCCAACCCTAAATATAAAAAGACTCGTGTCGGAATTAACAGGCACCTTAATAGCTGGTTTTCCAGAGCGCAGAATAGTGCCAAAAAGGGCGGGCAGCAGAAAAAACAGAACGCATTCTGCAACTTCGAGGACCGCGGGACCGACTACGATGATCTGGTAAACAACAGCGTAAAGGAATGGATTGGAGGGGACGCATGATAAAGCTTTTAAAAGGTTTTGATATCCGTGTAAGAATCATGAGCGCAGAACATAAGCATCACAGATTCTGCGGTACCGTGATCGGCAGCTATGATGGTGTATACGGTGTGATGTTGGATACCGGAGAGTATGCGGATATTCCGGCAGAACAGGTGCAGGTAATAATGGTTAAGGAGAACATCGTAAAAGCTGGAAGGATGAAAAAATGAGACTGATTAACGCAGACGCACTGATAAGCCGCCTGAATGACTACGCATTACAGAACGCACCTATATATGGCAGGCGCCAGAATGATTCAGCATATGATACTATTCAGAACTGCATAAAGGCCGTTGGTGAGTGCAAAAGTGTAAATTGCGTGCAAGAAATTAAATGGCAGGTTGAGAATACGCATCAGGACTTAGGCGGACTTGAACCATACAAGAATGAACGCTGGTTTAAGATAGGCTTGGATCTGATGTATGACCAGGTCATGGATATCATCAAGCATATGGGCGGCAAAGAAACGGGATGGATCCCGGTATCTGAGCGAATGCCGGAGCGAAACAAAAGCGTGTTGCTGTGCATGAAGAGCAGGTCATCAAGAACCGGTATGTGTATACAGACAGGAAGCTATGATAACGGTTTCTGGTTTATTCAGAGCGCAGCAGGATATGAGAGCCTGGCAACATTCGAGTTTCACGTGCTTGCCTGGATGCCATTGCCGGAACCGTACCGGGAGGTGTGATCTAAATGGAGTTTACACTGATCGAGAAAGGCAAGCTTGAAAAGATTGATCGGCTGCTGGAACGTTACGGGCGGATCCAGCGCCGGAGGGCCTGGTACAAGCGTTGCCGTTCCAAAAATTGTTGCCTATTTTTCTGAAGGTTCGGATAACGAAAATTTTGAACCGGATTGGGAGTGTCCGAATTGTGGTTTTGGAGTGGCAGAAGATTATGTTACCTGTCCACACTGTGGATCAGAACTTAATTGGAGCCTGGCCAGAAAACCATCAAAGACATTTAAGAAATTTATGGCAAGGCTGTAAATTTAAGATTTTAGAGAGGGATGTTAGATGAACAAAGGGATTGTAGAAGTTGATATACCGTATTCATGTAGAACCTGCGGTTATTGCGTAAAAATACAAGAAAGAGAGGAAAGGATTTGTATGCTGTTAAAACCAACAGGAAGGTATTGCGGAGTAACTGTAGCGTACATGAACGGAAAGACTGCGGATATATGTCCGATTATTAAATGATAGAGGAATTAAGATTGGAGGTTGCTATGAGATTAATTGATGCTGATGAATTGATGGAACGAGTAAGAAGCACCATTACAGAGCAGTCGAGTGCAATGGATTGGATCAATTTAATTGCTTCAATGCCGGAAGTAGACCCACTGTTGGAAAAGTACAAGAAAAGAGAAGCGGTACCTGTTGATAGTATCGGCTGGCAAGGCTACTATACAAGACGCTTTGGAAAGGTCGAATAATTAGGATTTAACGGAGGTATTATTTAGTGAATATTTTTAAAAGCATTGATAAAAAGTTGGAAAGTATTGGTTTTGTAAAAATTAGTGAAGATGAACATGGGTGTGAATACCAGAGAAAAGATGAAAAATATGGATATACACAGGAAGTGTGCATCATCAAGAAGAACTCTGGCCATCATATTTTACAGTCCTATGATAATGCACTGTTTGACAGTAAAGGTATCGGTAATACGTGTGTAGGATTGACTGGTTATGAAATGAGTTTATTTGTCAAAAAAATGAAGCAAATTGGCTTATACAGTAAATAAATTAAGATTTATCTCGTGATTATCTTCTGCATTTCAAGAGATAGTCACGAGATAGGTAATTAAGATTTGGAGGAGTGAGCAATGTCAGTGTTTATTGGGAACAAAGAGTTTCTGGATTGTACAGAATGTCCAAGATGTAAGCCGCAAGATGGGCTAAAGCATGGCGTAAGATATGGCATCTGTGGCATGGGTGGAAACCTCGTATATCTTGAGCCGTGGAAAGAACGGAGGACATGCGGATTGGGCTGGATCCACCACCATGTGTCTAGCTGTGCATTCTATGAGAAGCATGGAACACAAGTGTCAAATGATGCAAACTGAAATTTAACTCAATTTAACTCGTTTTAATTCAACTGCGAGTTGAGTTAACACAAGATTTTAAACAAGACGAGTTGAAATTTGGAGGATTTTAAAATGATGTTAGAAGCAATTAGTAGCGCAGCTATGCTGGAGCAGCTGGCCGAGGAGGCTGCGGAATTGGCGCATTATACTATGTGTTGAAAATAGAAAAAGTGGAGGGGTAAGAAATCATGTGTTACTGGGATGATGGAGATTATTTTGAGCCAGGCGAATTTGACGAGAAAATCGAAGAGTTAAAGAATAAGCTTAGAGAATCAGTAAAAAAGGAAATCAACGATGAAATCGAGAAACTGCGCAAAGAGAATAAGGAACTGCAGGGTATTAAGAGAAACTTCGAGTCAGTGAAGAAAGACTTTGAGAGAAAGAAAGACGAGTGCGACAGGGTGATACAGAATGCAGAAAGAAAAGCCAAGCAAGCCAGGTTGAAAGAGTTAATGGAACATTTTAAGGCTACTCTTTGGTCGGTAGATTGGGACTACTTGTACAAAAAGAAATGCGATAAGTGCGATAAATACAGAAGAATCCAGGTAACATTGCCATCCGGAAAAATTGTGGATGATGAGTGTAGCTGTAGAGTAAGCAAAAAGGTGTACTCTCCAAAAGAGAATGCGTTGTACGAATTATGCGAGAGAAACAGAAAACCCATTGCATGGTACAGGGAAAAAGGAAACACGGGAGAAGAGTATTTTGTCGCAGAAACCTGCGCTGAACATGCGAAGGTGGTAGTAGATCACAATAAGGATTTCAAAGAAATAGAGGGAGAAGAATTGAGGAAAGTATTCTTCACAACGAAGGAAGAGTGCCAGGCATTTTGTGATTATATTAACGGCACAGAAGTTTCGGGGTACGATTACAATGTTGAAGGTAAACTGGTTGCGCAAAGAGAGGAGACAGAGTAGGTGAACAAGGTAATTTTAATGGGTCGTCTTACACGTGATCCGGAGGTATCGGTATGGCAGGAGGAAGACTGGCAGCTGGCCGAGGAGGTGAGGAGATGACGATTATCTTTTTGAAATCAACAGAAAAAGAAGAAACACCAGAAGCTAAACAAGACAAGTTGAGGATTTAGGAGGTGAGCCAGACGGCGGTAACTATTTACAGCGTTAAGAAAAATGAGCAGTTTGTTGGAATACACACTGCAAAAGAGATTGCAAACCTGCTTAAGTGCAAAGAGGGAACCGTTGGCGTATATGCCAGGAATGGCTTACGGCTTTACGGCGAGTATGAATTTAAGGCAGTAGACAGCAAGCCGTTGGCGAAAGAAATGCGCAGGTTATCTTTGGAATATGAAAAGGTGAGGACTCAGTTACTTAACAGCCGGTATGATTTGAGTAGAATCAAGATCATACCAGAAATGGAGCCAGAGGATGAGAACAAGGGAAGCAAAGATGATTGATTATGACGTACCCAAAGAGGACGAATCCCAGCTTGACACTTACTGTCGCAGCCCGGATCCTGAGATAAAGCTTATCCTTTTCGGATGCGCAATATCAAAGGCTCCCGGCATGGAGATAGTAATATATGAGAGTTTGACGGCAAAGGATCCGAAAGAAGCCGGGTATTACAGTCTTTTACGAAAAGGCCGGGACATTCCGGCCAAGACCGATGATTTTTACGGATATCGGAGAAAAGTCAAAGCAGAGTTTTATCACAGGCTGAAACTCTTCGGCCTGTGGAAATACAAGTAAGGAGATATAAGGATTATGGAACATAAAAACAAGTGGTGGTCACCCGCCAAGATGATACCACCACTTACCTAATCTGCTTAGGCCCATTGTATCAAACTTAAGCGGATTACGCAAGAGGAGGATACTATGGGCCAGAATACAGGAAATTCTTGGACATGCCAGCCCGGCGGTGACAAGCATGTATTATGCTCAATCAACGCCAAAAACGCTGAGAGATGTCCGGGAAATGGTACAGATTTAAGGAGAGATTATGATCAATGGGGAACTTATTGTGGACAATTTTGCCGGAGGAGGAGGGGCAAGCACCGGAATTGAAGATGCAACGGGATGTTGCGTAGACATTGCCATCAACCACGATCCGGAAGCTATTAAGATGCACAAAGCCAATCATCCGTACACGGAGCATTACTGTGAGGATGTATGGCAGGTAGATCCGGTAAAGGCATGTAAAGGGTATCCGGTTGGGCTGGCATGGTTCTCGCCGGACTGTAAACATTTCAGCAAGGCAAAAGGCGGTAAGCCGAAGGATAAGTTTATTCGCGGCCTTGCGTGGGTTGCCTGTCGATGGGCCGGGCTGGTTCGGCCCAGAGTCATTATGCTGGAAAACGTAGAAGAGTTTAAAACGTGGGGACCATTAAACCGGGGGCATCATCCAATCAAGAGTAAACAGGGCAAGACATTTGAGAAGTTTGTGCAGCAGCTTATGGATTTGGGCTATGAATTACAGTTTAAAGAGTTGGTTGCCGCTGATTATGGTGCACCGACCATGAGGAAGAGATTTTTCATGATCGCCCGGTGTGATGGCAAGCCGATTGTCTGGCCAAAGCCTACACACGGACCGGCGGACAGCGCAGAGGTAAAAGCCGGATTGATTAAGCCTTATGTTGGAGCGTATACGCAGCTTGACTTTTCGCTTCCGTGTCCGTCAATCTTTGACACATCAGAAGAAATCAAGAAAAAATATGGAATCAGGGCGGTGCGACCGCTTGCCAGAAAGACGATGGATCGAATTGCAAGAGGGGTGAAAAAATTCGTGCTGGATAATCCGGATCCATTCGTCATCGAGGACGAATCAGAAGACATAAAAATGCCGATTCTGATCCAGTACCACTCAGAAACAACAAAGGATGAAGTTCGTGGTCAGGGGATTGAGAATCCAATCATGACGGTGGACAGCTCAAACAGGTACGGGCTTGTGACATCATTCATCAGCAAGTTTTACAAGAGCGGGACCGGGCAGGACATTCGCGAACCACTGCACACGATCACCGCCGGAGACGGGCATTTTGGAGAGGTGCGGGCTTTCTTGACAAAATATTACGGATCCGGCACGGGGCAGGACATAAAAGAGCCACTTGATACGATCACAGCGCAGGATAGATTCGGACTTGTAACAATATACGGCACTGAATACCAGATTGTTGACATTGGCCTGCGGATGCTGGAGCCGAAGGAGTTGTATGGATGCCAAGGGTTCCCGGAAGATTACATAATCGACCGTGACTGCGAAGGAAAGGTATATCCACGGGCTGAACAGGTGCGGCGCTGCGGAAATGCAGTTTGCCCGCCGATACCAACGGCGCTGGTGCGAGCGAACTTAAAGGATCTGTGTGTTGCGAAGCGGTTGCCAAACTGCCGTGCGGATCGCTTGAAAGAAGAGACAGGCGGGCAGTTACGATTTGCATAATAAGGAGAGAGATATGAAATATAAGAAAAAACCTGTGGTTGTAGAAGCATTTCAGTATGACGGAGATTTAAAGGGAGCAGATGGTAAATATTATGTTCCTGACTGGGCGGCTGAAGCATATGAAAAAGGCATCATGTATTATGATTTGACAGAATTGTTTATCAACACATTAGAGGGTACGCACCATGTAAGTGTAGGTGATTACATTATTCAAGGGGTTAAAGGCGAACTGTATCCATGCAAACCGGATATTTTCGTAAAAACATATGACGTTTCGGCTGGAGATAAGCAGAAAACTAATTCGATCAGCAGGGTGTTAGAAATGTTACACGAGATTGCTGATAATGGGTCCGACATGATTCTTGTTGCGGATAATCCAGAATATTATGACGGATACGAAGACGGAGCATTGAAAGCAATAGAAATCATAAAAGAAGAGTTTGGATTAAATTAAGATCTTGGAGGTGATGGAAGATGAAAAATAGATTTTTATTCCGAGGCAAAACGATAGGAGGAAGTTGGGTACAGGGGTTTTTGCATGCAAATGTGCGAAAAGACCACTGGTATATCAGCAATAAAGCTGCTTCCCCGTATGCATATGAAGTTATCCCTGATACTATTTGCCAGTGTACTGGATATAAAGGAATTTATGAACACGATATATTCAACTGGTGTGGAGAACGATATGAAATTTTGTGGTCTAATGAATTATTAATGTGGGTAATGCGGCAGCTGGATTCTGATGAAATATTTGAATTAAGACAAATGCGTGAATCAGAAATCATTGTAACAGGAAATATGTTCGATGAGCTTCGGGATACAGCACATGTAAATTAAGATTTAGGAGAAATGATGGGACGAAAATATCCAAATTTAAAAGATCGCTTATACGCAGCGTATAATCTTATTCGATACGGAAAAGGGAAAATACGCTGTATGACATGCGGAAAGTGTGGAAGCATCATTATAAAATCTATCAGTAAGAAACCGGCTGAAATAGAGTGGATTGATGAAATACATCAGGTAGATCAGATGTGGATAGATCTAGTGAAGTGCCGAAAGTGTGGTGCTGTTTGCAAAGAAATTCAAATGTGGAATTTTGAGGGCGATGTATATAAAGTAGATCCATATATTGATGCTGATAAAACAGAAAACTGAAATTCTGCATGCTTCTGGCAGGACAATAATGAGGAGAGCGTATAAGAATATAATGGTAACCAACAAGGTGTATCATCACAAAGCGGTGATACACCTTTATTTTAATTGAAATAAAATGAAAATAGGGTGATAGTATGAACCTTAACCAGATACAAAGAAAGCTGCAAAGAGCATTGCTCACAAAGCAGTTTGTAACAAAGATAGGGACAAGCCAGTTTTACAGTGCGGATCAGAACCGGATGATAACCATGTACAGCGTGAGTACACCTACACTGCAATATGTGAAAGGTAAGTGGAAAACAAAGGACTATGAGATCATCCGGACTGCATCACAGATGGAGGTAGTCATGACCTTAAAGGAGATGTGGGAAGCACTGGAAGGATGGCAGTAATGACAGGATGGTGAGTAGATGGCTAAGCTTACGCCGAAGCAGAAAGCATTTGCGGACAACTACATAGCGAATGGCGGGAATGCGACTGATGCGGCGAGGAAGGCGGGATACAAGAAACCAGAGGTACAAGGATGCGAGAACCTAAGGAAACCTAACATCTTAGCCTATATAGCGGAAAAACAGGCAGAGCTTGACAGGCGCAACGGCACCGACACAATGTCACTTGCGGATATTCAGAAGCGGCGGGCCATGATAGCGAGGGGCGAGGTGAAGGATTCCTTCGGATTCACCCCGGCGTTTTCCGAACAGCTTAAGGCCATGTCTGACCTGGAAAAGGCTATCACCATCAAGGAGCAGAAAGAAGCGCAGCAGAGGGCAGCGGAAGTCGCTAGAGCAGCAGGTGAGTACCATCTTGACCTTGATATCATAGCCGATGTGTTCCACCCTATGGTGCGTGACATCCGGAGCGGACTACACACAGAATATGTTTTGCCCGGCGGACGCGGTAGCACGAAGTCTTCCGGGATTTCGTGTATTATCATAGAGCTTTTGAAAAACCACTCAGATATGCACGCTCTGGTGCTACGTAAGGTTGGAAACACTATCAAGGATTCCGTGTATGCGCAGATTAAGTGGGCTATATCGAAGATGGGGCTGGAGGAAGAATTTAGGTTCAAGACTTCTCCATTTGAGATAACCTACAAGCCGACCGGGCAGAAGATATACTTTCGTGGCGCGGACGATCCGCTTAAGATTAAGTCCATAAAGCCGGAGTTTGGTTATATCGGTATCGTGTGGTTTGAGGAGCTGGATCAGTTCGCCGGGCCGGAAGAGGTCAGAAACATACAGCAGTCAGCTATCCGTGGCGGTGATAAGGCGTATAGGTTTAAATCATTCAACCCGCCAAGAAGCAAAAACAACTGGGCAAATGAGTACACCACGGAAGCAGAGTTCAAGGATGCTGCTGCAAAGGTGGTCCGAAGCACATACAAGGATGTTCCAGCAGAATGGTTGGGTGAACAGTTCATCAATGATGCTGAGCATCTGAAAGAGGTCAATCCTGCTGCCTACGACAACGAGTACATGGGCGAAGCCAACGGAAACGGCGGCAACGTCTTTGAGTTTATCGAGGAGCGGACCATAACTGATGAAGAAATTAGCCAGATGGACCGCATCTATCAGGGCGTTGACTGGGGATGGTATCCAGACCCGTATGCGTTTGTGCGCATATATTACGATTCAGCACGTGAAACTATATTCTTTATTGACGAAATTCGCGAGAATAAAAAGAAAAACAGTTGGACATCCGCGGAGATAAAACGGCGCGGATATGATGACTACGTCATAACATGCGACAGCGCAGAGCCTAAATCTGTGACAGATTACAGAGATGATGGCTTGCCAGCAAGACCGGCGAAGAAAGGCCCCGGAAGCGTTGAATATTCCATGAAGTGGCTACAGGGAAAGAAACTGGTTATGGATCCGAACCGAACACCAGAAGCCTGCAAAGAATTTAAGAAATACGAATACGACCGGGATAAGGACGGCAATATCATAAGCGGCTATCCAGACCGCGACAATCATTTAATTGATGCGACCCGTTACGCAACGGAATCGCTGTGGGAGAGACGGGGGAATAGTGCATAATGGGAATATTATCAACGATAAAAAGGTGGTTTAATATGATTTTTAAGCGGCAGGCAGAGAATGACTTTAATGTGGAATCCATCGTATATCCAGACATGGAAAAGGCCATAGACCAATGTGCAAAGATATACCACGGTCAGCCGGAGTGGCTGGATGATGATGAGGGCATTAAGACTATCAACTTTGCGAAAGCTCTTTGCTCTGAGACTGCCCGCCTGGTGACTCTGGGTATCGGCATACATCTGGAGGGCAGCGCCCGGGCAACGTGGTTGCAGCAGCAGATAGACCTTGTCTATTCAAAGCTTCGCGACTGGGTGGAGTATGGCTGTGCATATGGTACGGTGTTCCTTAAGCCGAATGGCACAAGCCTGGATGTATTCACCCCGGCGGACGTGCTGCTTGTGGACTATGACAACTTGGATGTGCGCGGAATTATCTTCAAGGACAGCTACCAGTCCGGGAAGAAATGGTACACCCGTCTGGAGTATCACAGGTTTGTGGAGACGGTACAGGATGGCGTGACACTCTACCCCTACTATGTGAGTAACCGGGCATACGTTTCTAAATCTGCTGAGAGCCTGGGTGATCCTGTGCCGCTGGAACGGACCAAATGGGCCGATATGTTGGAGGACACTCCGCCGATTCTTAAGGCATCCGGAGAGCCACTGGACAAGCCAATGTTTGGTATCTTCCGAACTCCACAGGCTAATAACGTAGACATATCGTCCCCACTTGGGCTGCCGATATTCCGCGAAGCCGTAGAGGAACTGAAAGACCTCGACATAGCATATAGCCGGAATGCGGGAGAGATATTTGACAGCCAGAAGATCATACTGGCAGATGACAGACTGATGTGTGAGAGCGGGCAGAAGATAAAACACAGTGGCCCGGCGGACGCGGTTGGTCTTCCACATTACGTTAAAAATGTATTCGGCAACGATACAAAGGAGTTTTACAAGGAGATTAACCCGCAGCTTAATACCGATGTCAGAATCAAGGGCATCAATAACCTGTTAAGCCAGATTGGATACAAGGCCGGATTCGCGAACGGGTACTTTGTCTTTAACGAGTCCTCTGGCATCCAGACGGCTACAGGCGTGGAAGCTGACCAACAGCGCACTGTCCAGTTTATCAAGGATGTGCGCGATCAGCTGGAAGCGTGCCTTAATGCCACCATATACGCACTTAACGTATACGCAGACCTTTACAACCTGTCACCTGTAGGGCCTTATGATGTTACATATGACTTTGGTGACATCCTGTATGACCGGGAAGCGGATCGTAGCCGCTGGTGGCAGTATGTTACGCAAGGCAAGGTTCCGGCGTGGTACTACTTTGTTAAGTTTGAGGGTATGACAGAAGAGGATGCAAAGGCAATGGTAGAGGAAGCACAGCCGGAAGAAAAAGGGCTGTTTGATGAAGAATAGGAGGTATGGACATGATAAGTAACTGTGGACATGATGAGCGCGGCAAGTATTCCGGCGGCAAGGCAGGAGATCAGAAGGGTGACGAATGGGCCGTTATCCCGTGGTATAGCCGCCCCTGGGACGTTATGCTCCGGCACCCAAACGCTGCGGTAGGGAAAAAGATAGCGGAGCTTGCAGAAAAGGCAGCGAAGAACGACCGTATCGGCTACGATCAGGGAGACCGTTACACCTTCTGGCAGCAGCTGAAAGCATCCGGTTACGATCCGGCAAAGATTGCGATTGACTGCGAAGCGGACTGTAGCTCCGGCGTTGCGGCACTGGTAAAAGCCACTGGATATCTGGTGCAGGACAAAAAGCTCCAGGGCGTGAGCATCTGCTGTTACACAGGCAACCTCCGGGCGGCACTGGTAAAAGCAGGGTTCGGCACATACACAGAAAAAGAGTACCTTAACGGAGATACTTATCTGCGCCCTGGTGATATCCTACTGTTGGAAGGTCACCATGTAGCGGTTAATCTGACCGAGGGAAAGCTGGCCAACGTAGGAAACTATATGACCGGATGGCGCAAATCATCTGACGGCAAGTATATGTATTTCTCCGGCGGCGAAGCCTTAAAAAACCGATGGAGCCTTATCAACCATCACTGGTACCTGTTTGGCGCAGACGGCTATATGCTGACCGGGTGGCACAGATGGGACGGACACAACGCAGACCCAGAGGACAACACCGGGGACTGGTACTATCTGGATGAGACTGCCGGGGGAGTCTTGGAAGGCGCTTGTTGGCACAGCCGGGACAATGGCAGCATGGAAATCTGGTATGTAGAGTAGGTGAGGTATGTTAACACCGGAATATCTCAAAAGAGTGGCAGAGGGCAGCGAGGATATAGCATCTTCGCTGCATAGCTATATCCTAAACCGAATCATCGAAGCTATCATGATCCGCTTGGGACGCGGGGAGAAGTACATACTCACATCATCCGACCGCTGGCGCATCCAGATACTACAGGATGCCGGGTATCTGTTGCAGGATATCACGCAGGAGATAGCCCGATACACAAAGCTACAGCGCGAAGAGGTAGCCACCGCAATGGAAGAAGCCGGAGTAAAGGCTATGGCTTACGATAAGGCTGTATACGAAGCTGCCGGAATCACCACGGAAGCCCTAGAACAGTCTCCGGCATTAGTGCGGATACTCCAGAGAGATTATGAAGCCACGATGGGCGAGTGGTCGAACATGACAAGAACCACCGCAGAAGCCGCACAGAGCCTTTTTATCATAGAGTGCGACAATGCGTACCATAAGGTCATAAGTGGGGCTGTATCGTACACACAGGCCGTCAGAGAAGCTGTTGATACGGTTGCGCAGAATGGTGTTATAGTCCGGTATCCAACGGGGCATAGAGACACTATTGAGACGGCAACAGCACGAGCGGTGCGCACCGGGATATCTCAGGCTTCTGGTGACATATCCATGCAGCGGATGAAAGAGCAGGAGTGGGACATCATTCTTGTGTCTGCTCATATCGGAGCCAGAACGGGAGACGGCGGGGCGAATCCAGGAAACCACCTGTGGTGGCAAGGGCAGTTTTATAGCCGAACCGGGCAAGACAAGCGCTTCCATCCGTTTTCTCTGACTGGATACGGCACGGGCGAGGGCCTGGGCGGTTGGAACTGCCGTCACAGCTTCGGCCCAGGTGACGGGGTGAATAATCCGTACAAGGATATCCAAACTGCGGACAACGAGCGCATGGAGAAGTTGGAACAGCGGCAACGAGCCTTAGAGCGCAGAATCCGCAAAACAAAGCAAGCGGTTATGGGCCTACAGACGGCGGTAGAAAACTGCAAGTACGATGCACTGCGCTTAGAACTGCAAGCCGAGTTTGACAGGAAGTCTTATCTACTCCAGAAGCAGAACAAGGCATACAACGAGTATTGCAAAACTAATGAACTGCGTCCGTTAGCCGACCGCCTTAAGATAGCAAGGTGGGGCAGAGAACAGGCGGCAAAGGCGCGAGGAGCCGCACGGCGGTATGAAAATCTGAAAGGATGACTGGTATGATTGATTATGACGTTGCGTGGGAATATTACAACCCGAATCCGGCTGGGAAGCGGGTAGGAGACTGCGTGATAAGGGCCATCTGCAAGGCAACAGGAAAGGACTGGACAACGGTCTTTTCTGGGATAATGGTAAGGGCCTGCGCCCTGTGTGATATGCCATCCGCGAACTATGTTTGGGGCGCGTATCTCAAAAACCTTGGGTATCAGCGGCACCTAATAGACGATCACGGCCAGAATATCTATACCGTGGTAGATTTCTGCATGGAGCATCCGCGCGGTACTTACATACTGTGCATAGACGGTCATGCAGTATGTGTGCAGGATGGCCATATATTTGACACCTGGGACAGCGGCGGCGAGATCCCAGTATACTACTGGGTAAAGGAGACAACTAATGATTGACTTAGAGTTTGTGCGTACTATCGTATCAATTTGTAGCGGCATCGGCACCATCGGAGCCGCCGCCGGGGTGCTTTACACAGTCTATTCCCATGCGAAGAAACCGCAGCAGGATATAGAGAAGCGCGTGGGCGCTATTGAGACGGACATAAAAGACATCAAAGAGAAACTGGACAACGATTATTCCAACATCAAGCAGAACCGGGAAGATACCCAACTGCTTATGAGGAGCATGTTTAACCTGATCGAAAACAAGATAACCGGAAACAATGTGGAGGGTTTAAAAAAAACCCGGGACGATTTGCTGGAAGCCTTAACGAAGAATTAAGAGGTCTGATATTGAAAGTGTATGATTTTACAGTACCGGAATTAAATAGGTTCCGGGCGCTTGCGAATTTTACACCCGATGAAAGAACTTTATTTGAGTACCGGGCCGCTGGCGTTCCGATGGAGATATGCGCTGAAAACATGAATGTCAGCCTTGCCACCGCGAAGCGGATCAGCCGCCGGGTAAATTCAAAGATTATTCGCGTATGTGGAGAAAGGTAAAAGAAAAAAGAGCCTGTATCAATGGCTCTTTTCTTTGCTTTGGCCAATTCTTTTTTCAAAATCGTTGACTGCTGCTGTTATAAAGCTGTTTATTGACGAATAGCCAAGTGACTCAGCTACTTCTTTTATTCGCTCTTTTTCGCCCTTTTTTAAAACAAGGCTAATTCGGTCATAGGCTTTCTGGTTGTACCTATTCTTGACCTCCGCTGATGTTTTGCCCACTCTTTCCCTCCTTAACTTTTTCCAGTATCGGCTTGAAGAACCGCTCTTCCGCAGCTTTCCTCGCTGCCACTGCATCTTCAATATTATCGTACCGGCCCAGATTATAGTTTTTTCGTCTGAAAGTAATCTGTGCTGCCCATTTACCTTTTTCCTTGTTCCAGTAAACCCCTTTAAAACCAGATGTGTTATTTTTAGACAACTGCGCTGTCAATTCTTCTGCCAATGTACCGTCTATATAGTGCTGTTTTTTCCGGTTTTCGTCGAGCGTAATCTTGGCAACCTCAGCAGTATGTTTGCCACATGACCCAACTGTTTTTGCTTTGCCAATAGTGCGCTGGCAAGTTTCTCCACAGTCACATTTGCACTCCCAGATAAAACGGCCTTTCTCGTCTTTGCCTACTCTTTTAATAAAGGTTAGTCGTCCGGTCCTTTGGCCCGTCATATCAATGCTTCTATTGCAGCCGCACGATTTCGTGCGGCCAGTTCTTAACTTGTGGCCAGCAATATCTCTTACAGTACCGCACTCGCACTTACAAGTGTAGTACTTGTTGTTGCTAGAATCAGTTTTGTCAGAATCGCTCAGTACAGTCCATTTGCCGAATTTATCGCCCGGGCTTATCATGCGAGAGTCTCCAGGAACTCGATAACATCTGCAATATTGCCAACATAAAAAGGCTGTTCCTTTCTATTCATTCCTGCGTAAAACTCGCCGTCTTCTCTATAAAAAACAATGTCGCTATCGCTGTAAACCTCAAAAGCTTTTTCAGTAAGCTCGCCTGTTCCTGTAAATTCATATCGTTCCATGAATACTCCTCCTATTTGATTAATGATTTTGGAATCCAGCAAGTCCAGCCCTTATAAGACCCAACGACTTCTCCAGTAGATACTCTTACCTGGATTGCTTTTTCGGATTCTTTCATGATTTCTTCGATTTTTGCAAAAATATATCCGTTCTCTATCTTTTGCGTCCCATCCTCGTTTCTCGCAAAATCCATAAAAATATTATATTTTTCTGCTTTTTCCTGCTCTTTGTCAAAAAACCATTCTTTTACCACGATATAGTTCGTCTTTGCATCCCTCCAAGATTTCTTTAATGCAGAGGAAATGGTGAAGCCGAATCGTTTGACTAACTTCCACGCTTTTTTCATAATAGCTGATAAATCGTATTTCATTCCCGTTTCCTCCTGCTTGATTGATATCTTTATTGTAGCATACTTGCGTAAGTATGTAAAGGGAAAGTAGAACTTTTTTTAAACTTTTATGACCTGTTTTCTTCCGTCAAAATCTGAGACTATATAACTATGAAACAGATGTTTTCCAATGACTATGAGATTTTGATCTTTTTGGAGGAAATCGAACATGGCAGCATATCCTAACATGTATCAGCCATACCAGCCGTATCAGGATCGTATGGCGCAGATGAACCAATATCAGCCCGTCCCGCAGCCGATGGCAGCGCCGACAAATAACCAAGGAATACTCTGGGTGCAGGGCGAGACTGGAGCAAAGTCTTACCTTGTTGCTCCCGGATCATGCGTACTGTTGATGGACAGCGAAGCAGAGCGGTTTTACATCAAGTCAACGGATGTATCCGGCATGCCGCAGCCTCTCCGCGTTTTTGAGTATCATGAGATAAATGGCAGAATTCCGCAGAAACAGCCGGAAGCTGTCATGAATGATATGTATGTTACCCGTAAAGAGTACCAGGACCTTTTTGACAAATACAATGAGATTCTGGACAAGATAAATTCGTTTCCAGCAAGCGGCGGCTCTACTGCAAAACCAGAGAGCCGGAGATCAAAGGGAGGTGCGGCAGCAGATGAGTAACCCATTATTCCAAATGTTCGGCGGTGGCATGCCGATGGGCGGAAATGGCCCCTTGCAGATGATGCAGCAGTTTGCGCAGTTTAAGCAAAACTTTAAGGGAGATCCCAAAGCCGAGGTACAAAAGATGTTGCAGTCTGGCAGAATATCACAGGCGCAGCTTGATCAGGCTCAGCAGATGGCACAGCAGTTTCAACGGATGCTGGGCGGTATGAAATAGTACATTATCCCGGCCGGGAATGTAAATAAATCAAAGGAGATATCAATATGGATGGAACTTACAGCTTAGCCGACATTGCGGCGGCTACCGGAACCAACAACCGGAACAATGACGGTATGTGGGGCGGGGACGGCGCATGGTGGATCATTATCTTATTCCTCTTCGTCTTCTGCGGATGGGGCAACGGCAATGGCTGGGGAAACGGCGGAGGTGGAGCAGCCGGAAGCGCATACACCGATTCTGCGATCCAGCGCGGGTTTGACAACCAGGCGGTTATCAGCAAACTGGACGGCCTGTCCAGCGGCCTGTGTGATGGCTTCTATGCCATGAATAACGGTATGCTTACCGGATTCAACGGCATCAATACAAACGTCATGCAGACTGGCTTCGGCATCCAGCAGGCTATTAATGCCGATACTGTAGCCAACATGCAGAACACCAATGCACTCCAGGCGCAGCTTGCTCAGTGTTGCTGTGAGACCCGGGAAGCAATCCAGGGTGTAAACTACAACATGGCGCAGAACACCTGTGCACTCCAGAACACCATGAATAACAACACAAGAGACATTATCGACAGCCAGAACGCAGGAACAAGAGCTATATTGGACTACCTGTGCAACGAGAAGATATCCAGTCTCCAGGCTGAAAACAATGATCTCAGACGCGCTGCATCTCAGGATCGCCAGAGTGCATTGCTTACTACCGCTATGGCAGCACAGACCCAGCAGCTCATTAATGCGATCAATCCGGCACCGATTCCGGCTTACCAGGTGCCGAACCCGAACGTATACTATGGCTGCAGCACTGGATGCAACTGCTGACAACCTCATATCTGTATCTTCTGACCATTTTCCTGACATCGGCAATATGGTCAGATGTTCGGCCCAGAGCCGGTATTACGCAAATCGGCAGGCTCAGTCCTGCCTTTTTGCGATATGAAAAAGGAGAAAACAATATGGCTGAATATGTAGCTGTTGCCGCTCAGGATGTGGCAGCGAATGGAAATGTAGTATATACCAACACAGCGGTAAAAGGGACCGCATGTGTTCAGCACCGGGAGGGCAGCGGAATAGTTACTCTCAGAGGAATGACGAACCAGTGTAAGGCCCGCTATTTTGTGGCCTTTTCTGCAAATATTGCCGTTCCGACCGGAGGGACAGCAGAAGCAATTTCCCTTGCAATCGCGATCGGCGGCGAACCGGTCTTATCATCTCAGATGATATCCACTCCTGCGGTGGTGGAAGCGTTTAACAACGTATCCGCAGGTATCTTTATTGATGTGCCGCGTGGGTGCTGCTCAAATATTGCAGTGGAGAACACCAGCACGCAGGCTATAACCGTAGCAAACGCAAATCTTGTGGTAACACGGGTAGCATAAGGAGGTTGGATGATGAGAGATATTAAAGATCTGTGCGCACGAATTGAAGATGAAATATCCAATATCGCAGAAAAAGGCCTCACCTCTGGCAATCTGGACACCGCCTTTAAGTTGATTGATATGTATAAGGATATCAAAAACACAGAGTACTGGGATAAAAAGGGCGAGTATTATATGACCGTGCTGGATCAGATGCGTGACGGTGTAGGTGATTACAGTGAACGGCGCGGACGGGATAGCATGGGCCGCTACAGTGCTTCGGATGGACGGATGATGCCGGATTATGACCGCGGAGCATCTTACATGCGCCGCGGGGAACATTATGTGCGAGGGCATTACAGTCGCAATGATGGACGGGATGCCTACGATGATTACATGACTCAGAAACAGAGCTACCGTTCTGGAAAATCCGAAGACTGCAAGCGCAAGATGCTTGCAGCACTGGAAGAGCATCTGGATGGGCTGACCGCTGAGATTGGGGACATGTCAAAGGACGCGGAGTGCCGCGAAGAACGTGACCTTGTGAAGCGGTATGTTGATAAACTTAGAGATATGTTATAAACGTGTGGATAGCTTACATACGGATAAATGATACATTATAAGTGCAGCAAAGATTCACAGGAGGTTAATCTTTGCTAGCCAATTTACACCTCCCACGCACGCCCTTAATATAAACGGGTTATCCCGGAGGTTAAAAGCGGGCGAAATTCCCGGCGTGCGTATTTGCCATACCAATGGCACGGATTTTTGCTTTTGACAAAATCCTCCTTTCCCCTCATAGCCGATAGGCTGTTAAGGCGGCTTACGACCGCCGTGAGGGTTCTTGCTGTTCACCCCTAGCCAATGCAGCAAGACTTTTTCACATCGACTTCTTTCTTAAAACACCGGCTACATATTGCAACCGGTGTTTTAGGACCGTTAGCTCAGCGGTGAGAGCGCCCGGCTCATAACCGGGTGGTCCGGGGTTCGAATCCCTGACGGTCCATTACCCCGCCCGTGGTCTATCGGGCTTAATCCATTACCTGCGGCGGCAGGTCAATAAACACGGCCAGGAGGATAGATATGCAGAAACTTATTGAAACACTCAAATCATTTGGCATCGACATCCCGGAGGATAAGCAGGCAGATGTGAAAAAGGCACTGTCTGAGCATTACAAAAACGCCGGAGAGGTTACGAAAACTCTCACGAAGGTGGAGAGCGAGCGTGATGCCTGGAAAGAACGTGCGGAGACCGCAGAAAACACTCTTAAGAGCTTCGAGGGAATTGACCCGGAAAGCATTAAGGGTGAGCTTGCAACCTGGAAACAGAAAGCGGCAGATGCAGAGAAAGAGTATAACGACAAGATCTATGAAAGAGATTTTGCGGATGCTCTCAAAACCGCACTGGAAGATGTTAAATTCTCTTCCACATCGGCGAAAAAAGCGGTTATGGCTGATATCAAGGATGCCGGGCTTAAACTTAAAGACGGCAAGATTCTGGGCCTTAACGATCTTCTGGAGCAGATGAAAAAAGACGATGCGTCAGCTTTTGTTGACGAAGACCAGGAACAGGCAGAACATAACCAGGCGCGGTTCACAACCAGTCTCAGTAAAAACACCCCGCCGGGCAAACTGACGAAAGCTGATATCATGAATATCAAAGATGCAGGAGAACGTCAGGCTGCCATTGCAAGCAACATGTCACTGTTTGAGTGATCCAATTACCGACCATGCGCTTTGAGCGTGGCCGCTGACCTACACACCTTTTAACAGCTATAGGTAGAAAGGATTTTTTTATGGCAAAAAATAACCTTATTAAGCAGGAAAACATCCAGGTTCGCGCACGCGAGGTGGATTTTGTCACCCGGTTTGAAAGAAACTGGGAGCACCTGCGTGAAATTCTTGGCGTGCTGAGAATGATTAAGAAAGACCCGGGGTCTACTCTTAAATCTAAGTACGCACAGGGCACTCTTGAGAGTGGAAAAGTTGGAGAGGGCGAGGAAATCCCGTACTCCAAATTCGAGGTCAAGGAAAAGAGCTACGCAGAGATCACCGTGGAGAAGTATGCAAAAGCGGTGTCTATCGAAGCTATCAAGACTTACGGCTACGATGTTGCCGTGGAGCTGACTGACGATGAGTTTCTTTTCGAACTCCAGACCGATGTTACCGGACGGTTTTACACCTACCTTAAGACCGGAAGCCTTACCTCTACTGAGAGTACCTTCCAGATGGCTCTTGCTATGGCAAAAGGCCGCGTTGAGGATAAGTTCAAGCAGATGCACAGATCTATCCCGAACGGAATCGTTGGCTTTGTGAACGGTCTGGATGTGTATGAGTACATCGGTGCGGCAAACATCACCGTGCAGAATCAGTTCGGCTTCCAGTATGTAAAGGACTTCATGGGGTTCAATACCATCTTCCTGCTTTCTGAGAGCGAGATTCCGCGCGGCAAGGTCATTGCTACCCCGGTAGATAACATCGTGCTGTACTATGTTGACCCTAGCGATTCTGACTTCGCAAAGGCCGGACTGGTTTACACCGTTGCAGGCGAGACCCCGCTTATTGGCTTCCACACCCAGGGTAACTACCACACAGCGGTTTCCGAAGCGTTTGCGATCATGGGTATGGTTCTGTTTGCAGAGTACCTGGACGGAATCTCTGTTATCAGCTTTGGCGGCGCTCAGACTCTTGGTGATCTGACTGTGGCTTCCGCAGCAGGAACTAAGAGTGGAGACACCAAGCTGACGGTTACCCCAGACAAAGGCAGTGAGGGAAACTTGTATAAATACAAGGTAGCGTCCTCTCAGACAACCGTGGAGTATGGCCAGAATGTGAAGAACTGGAGCGCATGGGACGGCAAGTCCGATATTACCGCTGCAACCGGGCAGGTTATTACGGTAGTTGAGTGTGACAGCACCTATAAGGCACTGAACGCAGGACATGCGACAGTAACCGCAAAGGCGTAAGGAGGGTTCCGGCATGGCATATGCAGACTATGAGTTTTACAAAACATCATTTTTCGGCAATGTCGTGCCGGAATCTGATTTTATGCGATTCGCTGAACGGGCGAGTGACTTTATCGACACTCTGACCTTTGACCGACTGGTGGACGGCCTGCCAGGGGATGAGCGGCAACAGAAGCGCATTAAGAAAGCTGTCTGCGCTGCGGCTGATATCCTGTATCAGATTGATATTGCGGAGCAGAACGCGGCAGCGGCGGTGGCTACTGGCACGGCTACCGCCTTACCGGGTGGCGGCACGACCACGGGAATAGTAACCTCTGTATCATCCGGCAGTGAATCCAGATCATACGCAACGCCACAGCAGATTGGAGCGAGTGCAAAGGAATGGAGTGCGGTATATGCCGCCGCCGGAGATGTGCGGAAAACGAATGACTTACTCTTAAAGACAGCTTTGCCACTTCTGATGGGAGTAAGGACGGATGATGGAATACCAGTTTTGTATGCAGGAGTGTGAATATGAAGTTTAGAAAAAAGCCTGTTATCATTGAAGCATTTAAGTATGATGGTGATCTGAAAGACCGGAACGGCTTGTTTTATGTTCCATTTTGGGCGCAAGAAGCTTATAAGAAAGGCATTATGTATTACGGAGCAGAAACTTGTGATTTACCTCCGTGTGAGCTGTATATCGAAACATTAGAGGGAACACATCATGTTTCTGTTGGAGACTATGTTATCCAGTGTGTAAACGGAGAGCTTTATCCGTGCAAGCCGGATATTTTTGAAAAAACTTATGAGGAGGTGAAAGAGTAATGGAAGCATTATTTGCAAATATGACTTTGATTCTGGCAGTGATCGGGATTCTGGCATTTTGCGTGTCGGTCATCACCCAGGTTTTTAAGGGTGTAGGTGCCCTGTCAAGGATTCCGACCGATGCACTGGTGTTCGTTCTTTCCATCGGTATTACTGTAGCCGCTTTTGTGGCGTATATGCAGTATATCCAGATGCAGATATTATGGTACATGATTCTGGCAGCTATCATGGCGGGCTTTATCGTTGCCTTTGTAGCTATGTATGGCTGGGAAAAGCTCACGGAGCTGTGGAAAAGAATGAGCAATAACGGAAAAGACTGGAGTAAGTAATGGGAAACATACCGTTCCGGCAGACAAGGTTCTGGGAAAACTGCGAGAAAAGAATATTTGACGGCGTTGGAAAGTACGATATTCCGGAGATACAGGGAATGTATGATGTTGATGAAATATCAGACTTCATCGGATGGAACTACGCTCTGAAAGAAAAGCACCCGGAAGATAAAGCGGTACATTTCTTTGTCGATGATTACCAATTTAACCGCCTTTGGACGAACCCAGATGCGTATCTGGAGAAGCTGAAACGGTTCCAGTATGTTTTCACCCCGGATTTCTCCCCTTATGCAGACTTCCCGAAAGCGGTGCAGGTGTTCAATCACTTCCGCAAGCACTGGATCGGCGCATACCTGCAAGAGAATGGCGTGCGTGTTATCCCTACAGTCACATGGAGTTATCAGCCGTCATACGATTTCTGTTTTGACGGTGAGCCGAAAAACTCTGTGGTTGCTATCAGCAGTGTAGGTTGCATGAAAAGCAAACGTAACAAGCAGATGCTCATTGATGGTTATAACGAGATGGTTAAGCGATTGGAACCATCCTGCATCATCTTTTATGGCATGGTGCCGGACGAATGCAAAGGGAACATCATTCGCGTGAAGCCGTTTCAGAACAAGTTTAAAAAGGCGGTGTGTGGCTGATGTATGACAAGACGGTAACGGTATTTAACTTCTACAGCTCCAAAACCGCAGGCTTATCATACTGGTATCCGCACATCCTGTCTTGCGTTGACTTGATAACCGATCACGGCGCAATGCTGAAAAAGTATGGCCCAGACAGCACCGACAATGCCGCACTGCATATTGCTTACACCCCGAATGGGGAAAAGGTGATGGCGCAGCAGTCGGACGGTTCAGCGGTGCCGTGGTTGCCCCCGAAAGCATGGGCGGCGCAGGTCAATGATGATCTTCCGGGCAGTATCACCTTCGGGCCAGAGGACTTTTTCTGGCAGGGTGAATGGACTGGCGGCATGGTTGTGGATGATGATTACCGCAATGGTTTTTACCAGTACATGAACAGCAACCGCGACAATGTTTACAAGATAACCAGTGTAGGTGGACCGTATACGGTTATCCCACATTTTGAAATCTTAGGAAAGTAGGCAGTTATGGCAAAAGGTGAGAGCGGATTCACAAAAGCAGGTAAAGGCCAGAATAACGGTTATGCGCTGGGAGATTCGCCATATCAAGCTATGTCTCGCGAAGCTGGACAAATCATACGAGATTTGGGATATGATCCGATGATGCCTATATCCATGCAAATTCCGTGGGACGAGGAATTTTCTGCTTTATCTGATCGACATTATACGGCTATTTATAATTCCATATCAGACGGACAATCACCCACAAGTCGCTTTTCTAAGGCTACTGGTGAAGAAATATTAAAGCGCGTGGAAAGAAACAAGGTTTATGTAGCAGACAGAGCTAGGCATAAAGGAATATCTGATGCTAAAGGAAACATTGACGAAGCCGCTACAGTAAGAAACTATAGGGATGAAATGAAAAAGTTATCCGCTATTGAAGAATATGTCAAAAAGAAGTTGAAAAGGAAGTAATCATGGCAAAAGGCGAGAGCGGTTTTAAAAAGACTGCTGCTAATAGCAGAATAGAAAGCTTGCAGTCTTTGTCTGATAAGATCAAAAGCATAGATAAGAAAATCCAGAAATTACAAGATGAATCTGCGCAGGTCTTAAGATTGCGGGAAAATTCATGGGATCCTGCGCCGCCAAGATACCACGAAATATCGCAAGAAATCCGTGAGCTTAAAAACAAACAGACCGATTTGCGGTATGAGCGGGAAAAACTGAGAACAAAAGACGAACCTAAAACAACTAAGACATTTGTGAACAGTTTCGGCGAAGCTACCAAGCGAGAAATAACCAGTGCGTCATATGAACGGGCGCAGCGACGGCTTGATAAGCAAATCTGGAGCAGGTTTAAGGGGCGGTAATATGGCAAGGAGAAGCAAGCGCTTTTATCTCAAAAATCTGTCATACAATGTTGGCAGCATTCATCTGAAACTCGATATGTCCCGCTTTGAGCGGCAGTTTCAGCAGGCACAATACTATCTGGACGGCGCTGTCATGAACAGTATGGTGCCGTATATGCCGATGGTAACGGGCAGCTTTATCAATACTACCCGTGCTGCCAGTGCGGCGGTACAGGGAAGCGGCTTTGTGTATGCCGGATATGGCCCACAAGGGCGCTATCTGTACGATGGTAAGGTTATGGTTGATGAACTGACCGGATCACCCTGGGCGCGGCGTGGAGCACGTAAGGTGCTTGTGAGTGAGTACACAGGCAAGACCAACGCACGGGAAAACATCACCTACACGCACCAGGCACACCCAAAAGCACAGGATCACTGGTTTGAAGCGGCGAAGCAGGCAGACGGAAAGACATGGATAAAAGGAGTGAAGCGCATAGCTGGAGGTGGTAAGCATGGATAAGATCATAGGGAGGGACGCGAGCGGGTTTGCTATCCTCACCCGCGCGGTGAAATCCCTGTTAAATCAATATCCCGGCCTGGAAGATGGCGAGGTCATTAAGTTTGAGGAACTGGGGAAAGAATCCGGCATAGCTTTTTCGGCAGATAATGGGGCGCTGGTGTACGCAGAATCGGAAGATGTCTGCGGCGGCATCCATCAGCAATGCCAGTATCCGTTTTACGTGGTATACCGCACAGCAGCCACAAAAGAACGGCTTAAACTGAATGTACAAGACTTCCTTGACACCATCGGCAAATGGATATGCCGGGAGCCTGTTGTTATAAACGGCACTCAGACGCGCCTAGCGGCCTTTCCGGCCCTGTCTGATGGTCGAGTGATAAAACGCATAACCCGCGATAACTCATACGGTTTAGAACCAAATGGGGAAGCGGTGCAAGACTGGGTACTGCCTGTTACGGTGCAGTACACCAATGACATAAAACCGATTTATTAGAAAGGAAAAAAGACATGATTGAACGTAAGTTTTTGGCTCACTATGTAGACGCGGCTTTCAGTTCTTCTACCCCGACTTATGTAAGACTCGGCAAAAATCTGGAAGAGTACAACGAAGAGCTGAACCCAGATGTCGAGGTAACAAAGAACATTCTGGGCGAACAGTCGGTACAGCATTCTGGATATGAAGCGCAGGCAGATGTTGACCCGTTTTACTTCGAAGACTATGATGACGCACTGTCTACTAAGATCATGGAGTTGGCAAACACCAGAGCTACCGGAGATAAGTGTAAGACAACAATGGTTGATGTGCTGTTAAAGCCTGGATTATCTGATGATGCTGCGCCGACTGCGGTATGGGCTTATCGCGAAGATGTATATCTGATTCCGAACAGTGTGGGTGGTGACACTTCCGGCGTGCAGACTCCGTTCACTCTCTATAAAGCAGGAAACAGAGTCAAGGGTACATGGGATGTAAGTAAAAAGACTTTTACCCCGTCTTCCAGTCTGGAGTAAAGGAGGTTATCTATGGCAAGACAGCTTAAGATTGATGACCGGGAATGGATTGAGGTTACCGATGCTGCCGGGAATGTAACTGGTGGCTTTTGGTGGAACCCGTCTGACCTGGACATCATAAAAAGATGTGAAAAAACGTTGAACTTTTTTGAAACTGCACAGATTCCAGATGTTGATTCAGATCTGGATAAACTTTATGAGTTCACAGATCAGGTGAAGACTGCTTTTGATGAACTTCTGAACAGCAGCGGCGCATCTGATGTGCTTTTCAAAAATGCCAACCCGCTGACTCCGCGACCGGACGGAACTCTTCACTGCCAGTATGTGCTTGATGTACTCGTAGATTTTGTTTCGAAAGAATTTAACACGAGAATCAAAAAGAGCAGCAGCCGGGTAAAAAAATATACGGACAAGTATAAGAGTGCGTAGTGGTTATGATCTTCCTACTTCCATCGAGATCAACGGAGCAGAATATAAGATCAGGACTGATTACAGGACTATTCTGGACATTCTGATTGCCTGCGCCGACCCGGAGTTGACACCATACGAGCAGCAGGAGGTTATGTTTGATATCCTGTATATTGATGGTGAGAGTATTCCGCTGAGTGATTATCGCGAAGCGTGCGAGAAAGCCGTGGAATTCATTGACTGCGGCTCCACAGAAGAAAAAAAGAAATCTCCGCGTCTTATCGACTGGGAACAGGATGCTGGGATAATCGTTCCGGCAGTCAATAAAGTGGCAGGAAAAGAAATCAGAGCACTTGAATATATGCACTGGTGGACATTCCTGTCTTTTTTTATGGAGATCGGGGACGGGCTTTTTTCTCAGGTTCTTTCTATCCGGCAGAAAAAGGCAAAGAGAAAAAAGCTGGAGAAATGGGAGCGGGAGTTTGAAAGGGAAAACAGCTCTCTTGTCAAGTTGGAAAACAAGATGAGCGAGGAAGAAAAAGAAACTATCAGAAACATGGAAAAATGGCTGTAAGGAGATCGTATGGCAGACGGCAGTATCATTATTGACACAAAGATTGATGAAAAAGGTGCGCAACAGGGCGTAAAGGAATTGAAGTCTGCTATTGAACAGCTTACTAAATCCATACAGATCCTGTCCACATCTATAACCACATCTTTCAACGGCATTCACAATGCAGCCGCAAAGGCCGCAGTGGATGCCGGGAGCCTTTCTGATTCTTATAAGAATGCGCAGAAGAGCGCGGAAGATCTGCGGAAAGAAGCGGAAAATATCAAGATTGATCGTGGAGAAGACCTTGAAAGCAAGAACATACCGCAGAAAACAGCAATGGTAGATCCAAATAATATTGGATATGACAAAGCAGCTGTTGACTTTGTGAACCAGTATGTCAAGGGCGCGGAGAAGGCAGTTCAATCTACTAATGAATTTAAAAATGAAATCGGAAGATTAAAAGAAAAAATAAAAGAGCTTGAAGGGAACGGGTTATATTTTGGAGATGAGGAATTTGACAAGGCCTATCTTGACCTTCAAAAAGTAAGTCAAGCACTTAAGGATTATAAAAAAGAGCTGACATCTCCGACCCCAAATGCAAATCCATTTGGCCTTAATACCATGTCTGGACAGATTGTGGATTTGCAAAGCAAACTTCAAAAACTCATTGACACTGGGAGAAATTTTGGAGATGAGGAATTTGACAAGGCCTATCTTGACCTTCAAAAAGTAAAGCAGGCTCTTAAGGATTACAAAAAAGAGCTTGTTTCTCCGACTCCAAATGCCAACCCATTTGGACTTAATACGATGCAAGGGCAAATCGTTGATTTACAGAATCGGTTGAAAAAACTTACGGATTCTGGAAAAGGGCTTGGTGATGCACAGTATGATGAGGTTTATGTAAAACTAGCAAAAGCAAAAGAAGCAGCAAAAGAATATGCATCAGAACTGACTAAGATTCAAAACACTGAGCCTAAGCCTAGTATATTTGATGGCTTAATATCAAAACTTTCCGTTTTGGCAAAAAAAGCGCGTTCAGTTGTTTCTATGTTTGGAAAAATGGTTGCCTCAAATATTGCTAATGGTATTAAAAAAATATCATCCGGCATTCTAGGCATCCATAAAACATCCAATAAGAGCACCATAAGTATAGGCAAGTTACTAAAGTATTTATTCGGCATCCGGAGCCTGTATGTGCTGTTCAACAAGCTCCGAAGCGCCCTTGTGGACGGATTCAAAAATTTAGCCCAGTATTCCGGCAGCACCAATGGTGTTATATCCGGCTTGATATCTTCGCTCACGCAGCTTAAAAACAGCTTTGCCACTGCGTTTGCTCCAATACTGACAGCGGTAGCTCCTGCGTTGAATTATCTTATCAGCCTTCTTAATTCAGCTGTTACCGCCATAGCGCAGTTTATGGCAGCGTTGACAGGCCAGAAAACATTTACAAAGGCAACCAAAGTCCAGCAAAACTACGCGGAATCTCTGAAAAAGACCGGAGGGGCCGCAAAAGAAGCCAAAGGCGAACTTGCATCATTTGATAAACTGAATGTCCAGAAAGATGAAGATTCTGGAAGAGGCGGAGGTGGCGGCGGAGCATCACCAGCAGATATGTTTGAAACGGCAGAGATTGAAAGCCGGTTTAAACAGATGGCCGATAAGATTAAAGGCTTTATTAAAAGCGAGGACTGGTCCGGTCTTGGTGCGTATATGGCAGATGGCATTAATGCAGGTCTGCAAAAAATATATGATGCAATCAACTGGGACAATGTCGGACCGAAGATCACATACTTCGTAAACGCATTTACAGAGACATTCAACAGCCTTGTTGATAACATCGACTGGGATTTACTCGGCAGAACGCTCGGTGCTGGCCTTAATACTCTGGTAAACACCCTGCTTTTATTCGTGGACGGCATCGACTGGAAAAATCTTGGCGCAAAGCTTGCCATAGGTGCAAACAGTCTCGTTGATGAGATTGACTGGTGGAAACTTGGCCGATTATTCATTGCAAAATTCAACATCCTTGCTGAGATGCTTGATGGCTTTTTCAATGGCAATGGAGACAGTGCTGGATTCGACTTTTTAAAGCTTGGAATATCTCTTGGAAATGGCATCAATGGCGCTATTGATTCTATTGATCCGCATGTGTGGGCCGGAGCATTAGGCGGTGCTGTAAAAGGATTAATCGATACGCTTGTCGGAACTCTAGCCGGGGTGGATTGGCAAGAAATTGGAACAAAAATAGCAGAGTTTATAGGCTCTATTGATTACGGAGGAATACTTGCATCTCTTGTTCGTGGCATTGGTCCTGTTTTTGGCGCGATAGGGGGAATTATAATTGGACTCCTTAAGCCTGGTTGGAATGCAGCTGTGACGTGGTGGAAAGAAACGGCATTTAAAGACGGTCAATTTACCATGCAGGGATTAAGAGATGGAATTAACAAAGCATGGGCCGATATAAAAACATGGGTTAAAGAGCACATATTCCAACCGTTTATTGACGGATTTAAGCTAGCGTTCGGCATTCATAGCCCATCAACTGTTATGGCAGAAATGGGCGGCTATTTGATGGATGGTCTTATCAATAAGATAACCGATATGATACCGAATCTTATAGCAAAAATCACCGATATTAAAACAAAAATGTCAGAAAAATGGGATGAAGTTAAAGAAAACGCTAGTGAAAAGTGGGATGACATTAAGAAAACTATCTCAGAAAAATGGGACAAAATCAAAGAAGATTCTGGCACAAAAGTAGATGAGTTTAAGAAAAAAGTCAGTGACGCATGGGATTCGTTGGGGAAAAAAACCTCGAATATATGGAACGGAATATGGGATACCATTAATGGTGTTATCAAAAAGATAAGTGGAATTGGTAGTAACATATGGAACGGTCTGACAGGCGGTTCTTTAGGCATCTCAGAGTATTCTTTACAGACTTCTGTTCCGAGCGTAGCAAGTGTTTCTTTGCCGCACTTGGCATCCGGAACTGTAGTGCCGCCGCGTGCCGGAGAATTTGCCGCAATCCTTGGTGACAACAAGCGAGAAACGGAAGTTGTGTCACCTTTGTCAACCATAAAAAAGGCCATGATAGAAGCTTTACAGGCTGTTGGAATGACTGATAACAGCGGAGATATAGTCGGACATATTTATCTGGACGGAAAAGAACTTGGGAACTCGACTGTTAAATTTGTCCGGCAGGAAACAAAGAGAACCGGAAAGAATCCGGTGTTGGTGTAGGAGGTACATATGCAGCAGGACTATAAAGGATATCTCGTTAAGTTTGGGAGCATGGCGCTCCCGAACGCTTTCCTGACACGGTACGTTTCTACGCCGGATCAGCGAACAGAGAAAAAAGCGTGGCGCGATAACAACAATGATTTGCAGCGTGTCACATCTCCTAATTTTAAAACCACTCTAAAGCTGGAGATCAGACCGCTGTCACAAAAAGAAAAAGACTTATTTAATTCTTTAAAAGCAAATGGTCTTGTTGATACAGATCAGCGCAAGTACGAAGTTACATACTGGAATTTGGATACCGGAATTTACGGGTCAGGATATTTTTATGAACCAGACACTGAATTTGCAATATCTCATATTGCAGATAATGACACAGGGGAAATGTTTTATGAAGCATTTACCCTGGAAATGATACAGTATTAGAGGTGGGCCATATGATAGACGTCGAGCAGAAATATAAAGATTTATACAATACATATGGCGGAAAAAAACTGCGCCTTGTGTTTTTTAAGGAAGACTATAGGGCACTGTACCCATCTGAAACGCTGTATCCGTCCGAAACGCTGTATCCGTCCGAATTGTCTTCTGACAGCATTGATTTTGAAATCACAGATGATATGATTTCTTCGGAATCCATGACCATTACGGAATCCATAAGTACATCGGATGATCTGGATTTTGGTGCATGCGAATCGGCAGAATTTGAGATAACTGTATCCGGGCTTGATCGAAACATATCAAAAAGAGAATTCATGGTATTGGAAGATATTGGTGATTATCCCATGTCACTTGGTCTTTATACAGTTTCATCAACTCCAAAGCAGGACGATAAGGACACCAGAAAAATCATAGCATATGACCGGATGCAGCTTTTTGATGCTGATGTTTCCGGCTGGTATAATTCAGTCGAATTTCCAATCAAATTGTCGGATTTTACAAAATCTCTTTGCGCTTTTGTAGGAGTCCCGGTGTTAAACGCGGCTCTTGTCAATGATGATCTGGAGATAACCAAAACCATACAGCCGAGCACCTTAAATGGGCGCGAGGTGCTTAAGTATATATGCCAAATTAACGGAGTTTTCGGAAACATAACAAGAAACGGCGAGCTTCAATTTATAAGTATTCCAAAAACAGATGATATAACAGATACCATAACTGTTTATCAAAGCTCTGAAAGCGAAGAATTTATGGTGCCTGACATAGATACTGTGCAGATTCGGCAAGAGGAAGGAGATATAGGTGGAACGAGTGTAGGTGATGGCGAGAATGTGTATATCATTGAGGGAAATCCTCTTGTATATGGAAAAACCACATCCGAACTTATCAGTATAGCCAATGCCATAAGAACAGCAATAATCGGTTTGTCATATACGCCTGCATCAATAACAACAAATGGCGCTCCGTGGCTTGAAGTTGGTGATCGAGTTATAGTTCAGACAGTGGGCGGCCCAGTAAACACCATAATATCTAAACGCACTCTTAGTGGAATACAAGGTGCTATGGATTCTTACGAATGTCAAGGAACTCAGGAGCTTACCCAATCTTTTAGCATAGAAAGCACCATATTGCAGCTTCAAGGGAAAACTGCAAAGTTGGTAAGAACGGTCGAAGAGGTTTCGAATACATTAAAAGATGTTGAAAGCAATACGGAATCTCGTTTCAACCAGATGGCGGGAGAAATATCATTAGAGGTATCGCGAGCTACTGGTGCGGAAGAAAAGCTGTCATCCAGAATATCACAGACAGAATCAAGCATTACGGCTAAAGTAAGCAAAGGTGATGTATCGGCGCAACTGTCCATTGAGAGTGGCGGTGTTGATATAAAAGGCAACCGTTTTAGTTGGACAGCAACAAACTCCTCTTTAACTTCGGATGGTACGCTGACCGTCAATGCCGGATTATTTAAGGGGTCTATAGATGTTGGGAATGGTCAGTTTACAGTTGATTCCGACGGAAAGGTTGTGGCGAAGAGTATTCAAATTGGATCTACTTCGTCAACCAATACTGGATACTTTTCCACGCTAATAGCAAGTTCCCACACTTGCAACAATTTAATAGTCCAAGACAGCGCTAATATAAACGATTTGACGGCAGGGTATATAGTTTGTAACAGCAGCATTCAGTGCAGCAAAATATACAGTTCTGTTGCCGGAGAATGGTGGAGTGATAAGCGCCTTAAGCATGATGTTAATTCGATATCTCCAGAGCTTGCTTACAACATTGTAAAAAAGCTTAGGCCGGTATCGTACAAAATGAACAATGGAAACGAACCTGGAGTCGGTTTTATAGCGCAAGAGGTATTGGATCTTTGCAAAGAACTTGGCATTAATCTCCCATTGTACGGACGATATAAAGGATATTTGACCATTCCGTATCAGAACTACATAGCTATATTGACCTGTGCAATGCAATATATCATAGAAAACGAGGTGGCGCAGAAATGACGAAGGTAAGCTACAATGAGGATGATGTAAAAACATTGGCTGTGCTTTTGAATTCGCTCAATGTTTCCGGATTACAGAATGTAAAAGTAATATGCCAAATGGCTGATATTCTGGATCGTGGAATTGTTGTGAAGGAGAGGGAGGAAAACGATGAAGCTGACTGACCTTTTTTACGCTGTTGTAGGCTGGCTTAACTGGCCCTCAACATCTACGGCGCTTGGTCAAAAAAATCTGCGTCACATGGACAACGGTATACTCCAGTGCGCTCAGTATATTCTCGCATTGTCGCAAGACAAGTTGGAGGTATCGGATGCAGCCGGATTTATAACCGGATGGACCATAGATACCGACACCTGGATTGTTACTGTTACTCATAGAGATGGCAGCACGGAAAGCTATGACTTCCCAATTGAGATGATGCCTACACGCATCGATCTCGATGATGACGACAACCTTGTGTTGGTGCAGCAGGACGGAACAACTAAAAAGATAAGCTTCCAGCGGTTTGTTTATAGTGTGGATAATACCGCGACCATTGCTATGAAGCTTAATGGAACAAAGATAAGCGCAGAAGTAAGAGATGGATCAGTAACGCTTGATAAACTGGAGCCTACAGTGATGCAAACCTTACGCCAGTATATGCTTGATGCACAGAGTTATGCAGCGAATGCAAAAACATACCTTACGGCATCTGAAAGCTTTGCTCACGGTGGGACTGGATCCAGAGAAAACGAAGAAACCGATAACTCTATGTACTACTGCCAAAAAGCAAAAGAAAGCGCAGACAAGGCTGGAGCATATGCAGATATCGTTTTCCCTACGTTTTCTTTAAACATCTCAACTGGTCATTTAGAATGTGATCAGGGAAAAAACGTAACGGTATCAATGGAAAACAATCATGTGTTTGTGGAGGTATAAGACATGGGAAAAACAGACCTTGGTAAATGGATGATAACCAATGGTGGCGAATATAGCGCAGACGCAACTTATGAACAGCTCACGATGGTCAAGTATGGCAACAGCACATACATCACTTTAAAAACAGTTACCGGGATCACTCCGGTTGATGACAAGATCAACTACCAGCTAATGGCGCAAGGCTTTGATGCTACAGCTTTATCCGCTGTGCAGGCAGAGGATACGCAGGGACTTTGTGGGGAAAAGGGAAATATTGTAACAGCGCAGTCTCTTGTTGATGCTCTGGCCGACAAGGTCATTAATACGGTTATGGCAAAGATCGGTACCGCTGCGCTGACCGGCGGTATGACAGATTTATCCAGTGGTCTTAATAAGTTATATAGTAATTTAGCACCTTCTGGAATTACCGATGTATCTCATGCAATTAATATGGCATATGGATCTGGCAATATTTCTTATCACGTAGTTGGCAAGGTGTGTTTTGTTTATTTTGTATTTACACCTAGCCAAAAATGCGACAATGTAGGATTACTTAATAATGGCGTATTACCGCTCGCAAAAGACTCTTTGTATCATAGTGTATCAACCTGGGGCAATCCAAACGTAGCTGTAAGTCTAGTACAAGTGATTACAACCGGTGGCCTACGCTTTTGGTGCGGAGAATCCTCTATAGGTATGCAAATTTTTGACAGTTTTTCGTATTGCATTAAGTAATATCCCGAACAATGTCTCCGCGCATGTGCAGCACAGTTGCTCAAGATATTAAATGATTTTCTGCCACGGGAACCACTGTCCGTTGTATGCCCTTACATACATGCCAATAAAACCATTCTCAAAAATATGAATTTTGGGCGGTGAAAATCAAATAATATGCATTATTTTATCGGTAATCAAGACCCAGAAGCCTTATGCCAATGTATAAATTTAAACTCCCAGATTCTAGCAATCCAGAAATATCCTGTGAAACGTGGCGATATTACGATTAAAGTTCCATACCTGCAACCTTTTTCTTTCGTACAATGATTAGTAAGCAAAATTGCCTGAAAATCACCAGTTGCATAATCAGTAAAGCTACCAGCTCCAGAGTCGAGGTTGTTATTTACATCTGCGCTACAATATCCAAAGTCATAAAAACCATTATGAGTAAGCTGTGATGGACTTGATAGCGTTTCAATACTATCAAGCCCAATAACACCTTTATTTTGGTTGGTATTTGCATTGGTAATATTACTATTTAACGGGGATATTCAAAATGTGAAAAAGCAGTACTATGTGAGTATCAAATATCTTACAGAAAGAAAGGAAACATCTTATGGAAAAAGAAATGAACATCCAGGAACCGTTACACCGAAACTGTGCACCTCATGATGCAGCACACTGTGATATCAACGATCATCATAACAACGCGAAAAACGGCTTTGATGCTGAGGCTGATGACTGCGGCCATACTGTGCAGTCCGGCCCTGGAGTTGGAATTCCGAAAGGTGCAGGCCATCCGGTTAATGGAACTGTTGTAGCTGGATTTACTCCAACCAGCGCTAAGGGGAATAAAGATAAAGATCAGAAGCACGGGCCTGGTTCAAAATAACGCGAATATTTTGAGGTCGGAAATGGTTCCTGACACACTCCGTATGGAGTACCTGAGATGATGGACACACCGCCCATCCAGAATAATTCGTGTTGCATTTCGTGTTGCATAGTATTTAAAGATGTATCATTTTTGATATATTTATGCGACAAGTGATAAATACTTATAACACCAAAAGCCGCATAAAACCTAAGCTCTAGGTTCTATGCGGCTTTTGGTGATTTTGGACCCACAGGTTCAAGTCCTGTTGCCCGCATTGAAAATTTGGCTTAAAATCAACACTTTTTGGAGTTCGTGTTGCATTTCGTGTTGCATAGCTCCGAAAAGTAGTCATTAGCCTTACGATTCATAGCTTCTTCTTTGCTCTCCATAACATGCCGATAAATCTGCTTTAACACTCCATCATTTCCCCAACCGCCGCGCTGCATGATGTATGCGTCCGGTATACCTATAGCGTGCTGAATGGATGCGCAGTAATGGCGCAAATCGTGAAAACGGAAGTGAGGTATTCCGGCTTCTTCCAGTATGTCGGAAAAGCAGTTTGATATCTGATATGGCATTAGTCCAACCATATTTTTGCCAGTTTTCTTTTTGAGTTTTTGAATCACAAAATCAGGAAAAGTTATGTATCGGTCTCCGGCATAGCTTTTTGTTTTTTTATACACCCATTCGTGGCTGTCATTCAGCACCATAGCATATTCCACATACACTACATTCCCTACGACATGATCGGATGCAAGCGCGCATATCTCGCTGCGCCGCATCGGTCCGAATGCAGCCAGAAGAACAGGCAGCTCCATGTCTGTATCCTTTACCGCCGCCATAAGGCGCTTCACATCATCGTCAGACGGAACATAGAGTTTTTGCCGTACCTTTGCCGGGAGCTTTGTTTTAACCGCGAAATCCGGCCTATAAACGGTCAATACGGATGTCAAAAGACCGTGCATGTTTCTAACGCTCTTCGGTGAGTGCGTCAGAGCTTCCCGGTTAATTTCTGCCTGTATGTCCTCTTGCGTGATGGTGTAGATATCCATATCCATGAGATTTGCCAGGTCCTTTTTTCTGGACCGTTTGTATTCACGTATGGTGGACGGAGACAGGACAGAGGAGCGGAGCGCTATATAGCTATCCATAGCTTGGCCGAGCGTCATCTTTTCTTTTTCCGGTTCCTCTCGTTTGATAAGTTCTTTACTTGCGGCCCAGATGGCAGCTTCCCGCTCAACATCCCGTTTTCCTTTTGGTGTAGGGTCATCGTTTGTGAACGATTTATAGATTCGCTTTTTCTTCGGCTTACCTTTATCATCCAGTACTGGCTTGCCGTCCTTGTCTCGTACATCCTCAAATCTGTCAAACACCTGGACTCTCCATGATCCAGATGGTAGTTTCTTTGCCTTTGCCATAGTATCACTCCTTTTTTGGTATAAAAAATACAGCCACCAGATTTTGAATAATTTATCTTGCGTGACTGCTGCCGGATGTGATATTATATCTGTGTAGGTTTGTGATTTTTTATCACATCCGTAAAACGTCTGGTGTTGGTAGCGCCGGGCGTTTTTTATTTTGGTGATATAACCATAGGTTTTTCTGATATGATAAAAATAAAAAGGATGGTATTTTATGTTTATATCAAAAAAACGATGGAATAACTTAGTAAATCGTGTTGAGCATTTGGAAAGCATTGTCACTCCTGAGAATGCCCCCTCTCCTCTGCGGCAGATGAAAGCTGCTGTAAGAGAAGCTTTTGAATCTGGCGCTCATCCAGCTCAACAATCTGAAGAATTAAATAAAATCAAAAAGCATTAGATTCCTTAGGGTTAAATTTGTAGATATTAATATTCCCCATTGAGGTAAATTTGTCAATTCTCTTAACAATTAAATTTAATCCATGAAGCCTGATTTGGATTTTATAAGGCGGTATGTCTAAATTGACTCTCCCTATATTCCCGTCTTGCATAAAAAATATCTCTCCAAGAGAACAAAAGACATATGATTCAAAACCACAGCATTCTTTTTTGGTAGCGTATTCGCAAAAATGTAAAACTGCCGGATGCTTTGATAGTTTCATTTTTGGAGTATATGGTACACACTGCACATATGTCCAAGGAAGACTATCCTTGTGCATTGGAACCGGAAAATCAAAATTTATGTTTTCTGTGCAAATATACAATTTTTTTGTGAATCCTGTATAAGCTTTAGATTTGACTAAAATCTGGTTAATAAAATCCAAAACAGATAAGGCAATATATTGATTATTCTTGTTTAACATAAACCAAGCAATGCCGTTGGAGTATGATAAGGTATCTACCCAGCACCATTCAAAGGGTATTTCGCTAAATTGTTCCATATCTTTTATGGTAAAAGAATAATTTAATTTTCTTTTGTTCTCTTCTTGAATTTCTCTATTCTTTTCAATCTCTTTGCGTTCTAAAATTCGCTTTTCATCTTTCTCAATCATTTCTAAATAAGATCACCACTCAATCAGCGGATTTCCGTATTGATCGACAAATCGCCCTTTCAATATTTTTGATATGTCTGAAATCCATCCAATGCCGCATAATCCAGCAGTAAAAATAAAAAGGATGCCTTTGCCGTAACGGCCTACATAAAAGTAGTGCAATCCTAAACAACCTCCTAATATGCAAAGGATAAGAGCTGTTCGTCTCTTTTTGTGGCTTGTCACTGTAACGTAGTTGCTCATACACATCCCCCTTAAACCCTTTTGAATTTCAAGAACTCCTCAGCATATCCGGTTAATGCGGATAGCTGATTCAATGTAAATCCCGGATGTTCCAGTACAACGCTGTCCGGCACAAGCAGTTCTGCGGCAAAGGTGTGCGCTTCGATCTCTGCCCGGCTCCGGTATGTCGTATCGTTCATCCAGTTAAAAAAGAAGTAGTCTTCCCGGTGCATCACGGCATGGCCCAGTTCATGAGCCGCTACCATCTTCTGTGTAGGTGTATCCAGATCACTGTTTATGTAAATGAAGCGTTCCCCCGCTATGGTTAAACAGCATCCGAATATTTTCCCCAAAGGTCCAACCTGTGTATATACCCCCAGTTGCTCCGCAATCTCAAACGGATCATTTGTATGGTACATCTTCGATAGCTCTACGGCTGTCCTTTTTGCATCTGTCATGTTCCACTTCTCCTATTTTTTGCGCATACGTTCCATAAGCGCAACAGATATCTTGATCTGATCGAGCAGCAAGTTGATGCTCTCCTGATCTGCGGGCTGCCCGTCAAAGTACAACGGTGCGTTTTCCCCGCTTTCCAACAGTTTCTTGATGCGGTTAAATTCCGCTTTTAAATCAATGTGTTCTTCCTGTGCAACGGCAACCTCCTCCTTTCCTGTAAGTACATAATCAACGGACACTCCAAAATATTTGGCAACTATTCCGGCGAGCCTTGAACTGCATACGGAATTTTTTGTTTTCCATGTGCTTATTGTTGAGGAGTTTACCCCGGTGTCTTTGCAGAATCGGTATGTCGTTATACCTTTTTCTTCGCACAGCATTTTAAAAATTTCATACATAGTTCGCACCTCAAAAAATAGTTTAGAAAATTGAGATAAAACTATTGACTAGTTCGGTTTGCCGTGCTATAGTATACACATAGTTCGGTGGGACGAGCTAAACAAAAGAAATACCTCGGTGAAGTTGATTACTTCGATTGACATTCATAGTATATCACTAAACCGAACTATACGCAACTATAATTGCGTTTCCCACAGAAATATTGTCATAATCATAAAATTTGGAGGTGATAAATTGTCAAAAATGTATAACTGCGGAGAAATCGCAGAGAGATACGGCGTGAAAATCATCACCGTATGGGATTGGATCAGAACCAAAAAGCTCCCGGCTATCCGCATCGGCAAAGAATACCGGATTTCTGAGGACGATTTAAAAGCGTTCGAGGATGAGCGGAGGACTACCAGGCGGGATGAGGAGGAGAAGTGAGAAAAGAAAAGGAGGAATGCAGAATGATTTGCGTATGCAATGACAGCAATTTAAGCGAGCTTGAAAGCTTAAAGATACAGGCTGCTGCAATTCAGAAGCGTATTAATGAGTTGTCCACACCAGTTACCATTGCGAATCGGTGTAAGAGAAGACCACTCAGCTTGCCGAAACTGGAAAACGGTGATTCAAGGAATCAGGCTATATACAACCCTAAGTGGTTGGAGCAGGATGTATGGAAGTGTTTTCTTACTCTTGGCAAGATGATTCACGCCAAAAACGGCACGTTTGTAGCACGTGGTGGAAACTGGAGAAGCGATCCCTACTTTGCGGATGAGGTCAAGCCGTTTGTCCCGGTTAAAATCTCACAGTTAACCAATGAGGAAGCGGATGTATCCGCAGAAATGATTGACAAGCTGGTAGAGATTTACAACGAGTACATGGTCAAACTGCATCCGACCGTTAACGTCATTGATGTGGATGGTGTGTGTCATACGGTGGCAGTAAAGCCGCCGGAGGATATGGAAGAATAACCACTGGTTTTTATGAATAATAACCACTGGTTTCAAAAGTGAGAAAGGGGTGAAACAAAACGAAAAAACATCCTAAATTTGAGTATATTATCCCTGCGGTAGTAGCCAGTGTTGTAACAGTTTTAATCCGAGTATTAATAGGTTTGTGATTATGGACACAACAACAGGGATAAATACATCCTTGAAAAGCAGTTTTGTAAATTCATGCTTTCTTTCTGCTATGTAAGATTTTCCCTGTTCTGTGATTTTTGCAGAAATCGGTTCGCCATACCGATACGAAACTTTCCGCTGAAATGTGGGAAAGATTCGCGGGAAATGCTGATAAAATGCTCATTGCACAGAAACTCAGAAATGATTTTTTCTTGATTTGATAAGGATGAATAAATCATTTCTTCACATGAGCAGATGCGTTTTAACAAGCAGAATTGTTCTTTATTCAGGTACATAAATATCTCTCCTTTTATAAGGAGTATAACATTACTTTTTAAAAACATAAACCACTGGTTTTAAATCTGAAAACCTAATGTAAATGTAAATGATAATGTAAATGTAAATATATAAAACCATTTGCCCGGAGCTAACGCGGTTACTCCGGCCCGTAAGTAGGCGCAACGTGGTAAACACATTAGAATAGCGTGGTACAGGAGATACGCACGACTTAGCTGTTTACGCACAAGATTGGATGCTTACAGGATTTTTGTTTACCAGAGCGGAGGTCTTATGCTGAGAAAAAAGACATACGCTGACGAAAAAGGGGAGAATGTCCAGATACTCCTTGATGTTATTAAAGCCCGCAAGCGTTTGGACGATCAGCGTATGGCGAAGATGGCGGGTATGAATCTGGCAACGTATCGGCTGCGGAAAAAGGACCCCGGCTCGATGCGGTTAAAGGAACTGTGGCCGTTGCTAAAGGCCGCAGGGATAACGGACGAAGAGAAGTCCAAGTTGATTTAACTCAATTTAATTCGTTTTTAACTCAACGGAGGTGCGGAATGCGCGCAAGAAAATGCGATAGATGCGGTTGCTATTATGACACTTATCAGGGAAATATGAAGTTCGAAAAGACCGGAAGAGCAAATGCGTTATGGTTGATTGATAGATTCGAGGATAATAAGGCTATGTCGAGAAAATCATACGATCTTTGCCCGAGGTGCATGCAGGAACTGGAGGAGTTTCTCAAGATTGACGGAGGTGCAGAATGACATTATTTGGAGCCGGATTTATTAGCGGCGGTTTTGTGGTTTTTGTGGCTATGTGCGTAGCAACACTGAGAGCCAACGATAAGAAAGAGACGGAGGAGAAAAACGATGTGCAGATTTAAGAGCGGCATTATCTTGAAAAACAAGGTAGTTGTGGCACCTGGCGAGAACGACAGCCATTCGGACTTACTGGAGAGCCTGGGAATCAATGATGATTACTTTGGAGCAACGAATGTGTTTGTGAGAGCCGAGCTAGTTCCGGTCAATAATGAGTGGTGGATTGACCCGGCAGAAGAACCGGACAAATGGCGGTTTGTTGTAGATCAGGACATGAGACCGGAGTGGTTTGACGAGAGTGAGCATGAGAAGGTTTTTCGGAAAGCTGTCTGTGACTGGTGGAAAGAACATGTACTCATAGATCAGAAGCTGGAAGAGCTGTCAAGCGGATACTATTGTCTGAAGCGTTGCGAGGTTAAAAATCTGCTGAACGATGTAAAGGTACTGTTGGACAGCTCACGGGTCGGCGAGATGCGGGGAAGCTCACAGGTCGGCGAGATGTGGGGAATCTCACAGGTCGGCGAGATGTGGGACAGCTCACAGGTCGTCAAGATGTTGGACAGC
>ERZ1034871.118-NODE-118-length-44271-cov-11.833499_pt1 | contig 44271 bp, 56 predicted proteins | sample MGYA00520631_ERZ1034871 | MGnify/ENA primary metagenome ERZ1034871 (study PRJEB33766, sample SAMN09781721) | gut metagenome | biome: gut microbiome | host: Homo sapiens | place: Madagascar | study: EMG produced TPA metagenomics assembly of the PRJNA485056 data...
GTTTAATATTCCTTCATCGCTATATATGTACCTGTATTACTTTAATATCTTCCTTATCTGCTTATCCGTCGTCTCCGGATACATCTCATGCATATCTTAAAATCGCAGTTGCACAGATATGTCTGCATCATAAGATTCGTTATTGCACCATCAAATCCTTTTTCTCCATCCTTAAATTGACCATTATCTTTTTATGCTTATTAGGAGCTTTCACATCATCATATAATGCATCAAAATCATATTTTGTCCTGTGTTACAACAAAACTACTAAAAAATGGCTAAGTCATTTTTTCATTGCCTTGTAGCCAATTAATACTGTCCAAACATATGCACAGGTTTTTGGAATCATCAGCATGCCGATCATCGGAATTACATCAGCCAGCAGTACAACTGGAATATAAAATGCAAAGCTCAGGACGATTGTCAGCCACATCCAACGAAAAGAGCTATCATTATTTTCTTTTGCACTTTTATAGAATAAAACTATGATAATTAATCCCATCAGTGCAAACGGAATATTTCTGTTGATTCCCCATGAAAGCGGAGCATCTGCACTGAGCCAGGCATTCTGAGGCATCATACACAGAACAATTCTTAATCCTGCAAGACCATAAATAGCTGCTGTAGCTGCTTTATAGCCTTTAATCTGATAACGCTCACGCCATATATGATAGAGAACAACATAAAAAATAGTCATAGTGATAGAGGTTATCCACTTGCCCAACCCAAGCTGTACTGTAAAGTTCTCAAGACCTGTTGTACAAAGCGCTGTTGCACGAGGAACCAGATGAAATGCATCTCCACTTCCTAAAATAACTGCCATAATTCCAAACATGGTAAACTGACGGTTTCCTTTGCTTTTTCGAATCATTAAAATTCCGATTGTGATTACCGAAAACAAATATACGGTATCAAATAAAGTTTCTACAATTGCCTGCATAATAAAAATCCTTTCTACTTAGATACATCTTTAAATGCATAAATGAACATTGTTCATTTTGTTTCAAAAATTTTCCCACACTCTAATGTGGGAGAATTTTAATATAATGTTTTGTTAATCAACATCAAAATCGAAGACGGATTATAATCCTGACGAATCATTGATACTAATATTAAAGAAAATAATATATCTGCAAACTGTTTTTCCGTGAATTGTTCATCAAATACATCTGGACGAATCTTAGGATCATTCTTTAATATATCGCACAATCCATTAAGAATATGCCCCCATGTCTGCAGCATTTTCTTCTTTCCATCCGTTTTTTCATCCTTCATAAATCCAAGCGAATGCAGTGAAAAGAAGCCCGGAAATTGCTCATTTCCATATTGCAGTCTTTTATAAATCCATGAGATACAAGCAGCAACATCGTTAAACGCCTGTTCATCCTCAGGGTAAAAAAAGATTTCACGCCAAATACTCTCAATTGTATCCCCAAGCAAATCGGCCTTGGATTCATAGTAATTGTAGATTGTCCCCGCCGAAACAGAACATCGGGATGCAACAGCTCGTATGCTTACAGCAGTCCATCCGTTTTCTTTGATTAGCTCTCTGCTTGCAGCTAATATGTCTTCTTTTGAAGTTGCAAGATGGTTCACGAATTCACTCCTCTTCAATGTAATGTCATTTAGCTATTTCATTAAATGAACAATGTTCATATTGGAAATATACACCGTTCATTTTATTTTGTCAATAACTTTTTTAGTAATACTATTCCTGTAAACAAACATAACAACACTATCATTAAGCAGTCTTTTTTCAGCTTCCTGTGAATTAATTGTGCCATTATCATATATAAGCCATATCTTGATATATGCTATATTCCTCTCATTCTCAGTTACACGACACACTTTTAGCTCTCCTGCTTGAAACGACCGCTTCTATATTTGAAATTATGGATGAACTGCATTTTACGAATACAACACATTTTGCATTTTGAAGCTGATATTTTAATCTAGGTTTAATTCATTTTATTTTCATAATCTTGCAATTCGTGAAAAATATTATCCACATAAACAATATTGTTTTCAATACGATAAAGCATAAAATATCGATGCGATAAAAAATTTATTCTTCGATATCCTAACACTCTTAATTTTGGATTATCACAAAGCTTCAGATATGTATTGTATATCCACCAGCCATAAATCGAAAGACTATGCCTCCTTGTTGTTGATAGTTCAATTTTATATTGAAAAGAACCATTGCCACAAGCAACGCATATTAACATACTATCTAACAGCCTCATTCCACTCCACCCCAGACTCATCCGTCCATGTATCAGCTCCGTCAAAAATGTACACAGCATTTGTCCTATCCATATATCGACCATCTGCAAGCAAATATACGGTCGTCTCATCTCCTCTTAAATTTACAAGCTCTACAACATCCTCCCAAGAAGGATCTACGCTTGAGCCTGTCTCATTTGTTTCATCCGGAAGCTGCACCACTTCTACGATTGCCTCTATCGTTTCTACAGGAGAATCGCTCCATGGATATGCTGCATCATCACAACCGGCACCTTCAAGTAACTGCTTCGCATCACTTCCAAGCAGCCTGTTATATGCTTCGTAAACAGATGCCAGCTTGTTTGAAAACTCCACCTGTTCAGAATTTCCTTTATCAGAAAGCCAGTTTACAGTCTCCTCCTTTATCTCATCTGTTGTCATGCTGGTTCCTACACCCCAATTTAATAAGTGTGCTGCAACTTTTATTGAAGTTGAACCGCTTCCGGCTGTTCCCGGCTTTATTTCTGTGTTGATTTCATCTAATACCTTGTCAAGCTCCAAATAGGATGGCCTTTTTGTCTGTTCAGTGCCAGTATTCTGTTTCACAGTCTGCTGCTCACCTGTCTCCGTAATGCTCATAGAGCCTGTTGCTTCTGTTCCACACGCACACAATGCGAACGACATTGCTGCTGCAATTAGTAACACATTTAATTTCTTCATATCATTTTTCTCCATTTCCTTGTTATAATAATTTTTCCATCACAATATATTCATTTTCACTTATCACATAAAATCCGTTTTTTCTCCAGAATGAATAACTCTGAGTTTTTCCTTTATCAACACTTAAACGCACTTTCTTGAATTTACTCAATTTTAAGTATTTAAGAACATCATGAATAATATCAGAACCAATCCCTTTATTCTGAAATTTATCATCCATCATAAATAATCCGATAAATCCACAATCTGTCTCCGGATAATCCGAAATCAAATCCATAACTGCAATCAAGGCTTCCTTTTCAAAAAATCCTACATAATACTTATCACTGCTATGTTTGCCTGGTGGCAGTGCTGTCGTATCAATGCCCAATGCTTCATCATCGTCAATGATCAGAATGGTGCTCATTATCGCTGTTCTCCTTTATTCAATGTACCAGCCACAAATGAATAAACCTTCTCCGACCACTGCCACACATCAAGTTTTTCATGGCTCAGACAAAATGCTTTATCGATCAAATTATCTGGAATCATCTCTATCAGTTGCTCCTTATACTCCGACGGAATAATGATTCTGTACACATAGTCAGCAAGTTTCACCTCATTTTTCACCTTAATCGGAAGAAAACCATCATGCACTTTCTGTGGATGTCTTTCCAAATCCTCATATCGAAAATAGAAACGGACTCCCGGCGTAAACCCCACTCCCATTTCTTCCGGAGTCGGACTCCGTTTTAGTTTTCTCTCCATAACCAGTCTGTCACCTGCCTGACAATTTCCCCATGAAAACATCACATAGTGGAAGAAATCTAACGGATCATTTGCTGCATTTCGGTCTTCCTTTTGTAAAACAGTATCCGGCAATTTTCGGGCATTTACTGCTGATAGCAGCAAACCACTTTGTAAAATGGAAATCGCATTTTCCAAAGGAGCAGTATGACATACGAAGTCCGTCATGCAGCCTCCTCGTGCAGTACAAGCTGTACACTCTCTAATAATTTCCGGTCTCTTAACATTCTTATATTTATCCGGGTATTTTATTTTTTCCAACACATATTCCAGAATATCCTGCCGGTCTGCCTCAATCTCACACTCTCTGCCATTTATTTTCTCATATGCAATAAAATCAAGAATATCCTTCATTTCATTGTCGCTGACTTTGGGATAGTCTGATAAAGCCTTGTATAGCACACCATCCCAACATTCTGTAAATTCATGCTTTCCTATATTTATTTTCATTTTGTCACCTGCTCATTCTTACAATTCCCTATTAGTACAATCCCTACACAGACATCATTGTAACTACCTTTTTATTAGATATTTTCTTCCTATCTCATTGATATTTCTCTGAAGCAATTTCAAAAAAAGTCCGACATGTGCACCATCCATCTGTGTATGATGAAATTGGTTTCATGCTTATTACCTCCATCTAAGTAATTTTATATGCCTTGATAATACAATAATAAATATGCCAATACTGTACATAAAAAAGGAAATACCGTGCCTGGGAACCCCTTAAATCCATCTCTTTTTGAAAGTACTTTTACGGTGATTGACTGTAATATTGTTCCAGCAAATACCATAAAAGCTACAAAAGCATAAAATATTCCAGATGAACTTAATGCATGTGTTCCGGAAATCCACATGGCATAGTACAAATAATCTCCAAATCCGCAAGTCGGTATAAGCACATCATTCTTTTCCAGTCCATATACAAATAACTTTGCAGCTACTGTTTTATTAGACATAGCTTTCGCATTAACTGTTTTCTTTCCAATTCTGGTAAAACTCATGATATCCATCGCAGTTACAACCGATCCAATAGATATGGTACTTTCAAGACTAAGATGTTTTCCAAACCATATTCCAATACACATGACTGACATTGCCCCAACAAGTCCATTGATAAATAGACGTTCCCTTTTATACTGAATGCAAAACATATTAAGTATTATATAAACAGCTCCACTAACGCCAACAGCAAGCAACAATAAATTTGACAAATATAGATTTACTATTACTGTACAAGCAGAATACAGGAATATGTATAACAATGACCAAAATATTGTTTTGTTAATGTTATCCCTGTTCATCACTAATTTTCTCCAATTCAATTATGTTGCCAGATTCTCGTTCATTTTCTTTTCCTCCGTAAACAAATCTGGGACCTTCTTCTCCAATTACTCCATTCTTCACAAAACCGGCTTTCATTAAAACATTCTGCGATGCCACATTTTTTAGATCTGTCTCTGCTTCTACAGCACAGACTCCTTCCATCGATAAAGCCCATTCCGTAATTACTTTTACAGTTTCTACCATATACCCCTGATGTCTAAATTCTTCCCGTAATCCATATCCGATTTCCACTACGCCATCTTTTCCAAGACCCTTGAAGCAGAAATCGCCGACAATCGTTCCCGGAGCATTTTTTAATTCCATATTCCAGACTGCATACCATATTCTGTTGTCAGGTTGCATAAGGCATCCCTCCAACATTTCGGTATACGCCTGCTTCATTTCTGCATCCGCTTCCTTTTCAATCAGACTGTGCATCTCATCGTTACTGATTGGATATAAATAAAGCCTTTCCGTTTCCACTCTCATATTAGTTTGCCTCCTCTAAATCACTCAATAGATCTGATAAAATTACACTCTGACAATAATTCTTGCCACTTCCATTACAAGAATCTTCAGCATTACTCCGCCGGACATCACATAAAACCAAATCTGTCTCATATGCTGCGACTTTGCTATCGGTGTTGCAATAGCTGCAATGATTATGATTGCAGCTCCAACGCAGCCAATCAGATTTGGGATGCTGATAAGCGGGAATACTCCCGGTGCGCAGCTTCCGTCAATCGTGTTCTGAATAGTCTTGTCTAGTCCGTCCCTTGCCGCTGCAAAGCAGCATATCGTAAGTCCATATGCCAGAAGGAACAGACTTCTGCGTCCCCAGTAATTGATGTTTGTCCGGTTTGCTATAGATTCTCCAATAAACCCAAGCAATACAAGAATCATAATTGTTGTAACTGTCGTTACTGTATTTCCAAAATATAATTTCATAGATATTTACCTCTTTTCTATTCAGTGATTTCTATCAGATTTCCTTCAATTCCTCTAATGCAGCTTTCATAGTATCCGTCTCCGGTAGTTCTCAGACCACTAATGACCTGATATCCATCACGTTTTAACCTTTCCGTTAATGTATCCACAGAAGCCCTGCTTCCTACACTAAATGCAATATGAACATAACCTGTTCTTGGCAATGCTTTTTCATTGTCAACCAAATCTGACTGGTTCATAATTTCCAATCTGGCGCCATCTTCAAAAGTCAAAAAATAAGAACGAAAACCGGTTGTTTTATTAAGATATCCAGCATCTGCTGCTGCATTAAAATACTTTATGAAGAAATCTTTTGCTCTTTCCAAATCATTCACATACATAGCAATATGTTCAATTTTCATATTTACTTTTCACCTCGTTCTGCTGTGTCATACCATTCAATTATGTGTTTCAGATTCTCGGATTTCACACGTTCACTTCCATTCATCATCATGTCCAGCATGTCATCATCCTCGGGCGTCCTGTCGGATTTATCCGCCAATGCTTTTCCAGCGCTCTTTACCATGACATTCATCATCATTTTGTAAACACCATGAAGTTTTTTAATATCAAAGGTTCCCTGCAGTGTAAAAAGCGGAATTCTCTGTGGCACTTTATTTTTCGTTCTGACCTCAGCAAGCTGTGTTCCGGTCTGCCCCATTCCAACACCGCATACTGCCTTGATATTGTACTTTCTGGCAGCTTCCGGATATCCTTTGATTCTTCCTGCCATAATCCATCCCATATAAATGATTTCTGCTCCCGGCTTCACCTTTGTCTTTGCTTCCGCCATGCTATATGACGGAACACAAATCTGATGTGACAACAGCTTTGCATATTCAGCTGTGCTTCCTGTATTTGATGTATAAATGATTGCTCTCATTTTTCTTTCCTCCTTGTGTATCGTATAAATAATAAAACGCAATGTGAATTGTAGTATTACTTACAATCCGCACTGCGTCTTAGCGTCTGGCTTATTTTATTGCTTTTACCACATATTCCTTTGCATCTATCAGACTTTCTTTTTTACATTTTGGACAGAATAGTGGAAAATGCGTAAGAACTGTATCTTCCCGAAGTCTCAGTCTGGTTTTATTTCCACAGACCGGGCAGTACACCCATTCCTGCTTCCCATTTTGATTTTCATTTGGCATCTGCTATCCCTTCTTTCGTATTCATAAATTGCTCAGAAAAACGATCCACATGCTGTTCAACCAGCTCAATAATTTTTTCCTTATCCTCAGTGCCATCATAAATACTATATAATAGAAAAATCGGTCCGTAGAAATCCAAAGCAAGCTGCTTTGCTTCCTCCTTATGCTCCGTTAGTCCCTGAAAAACATTTTCTATATATACAAGAGGACCGTCTGACAGATAATTCTGATACAGCTTTGCCATTTCCGGATCTCTGTACTGCTCCAATGTCAGCATTTTACGAAAACAGCACGGAAATTCTTCTTTTGTCCAATGCAAAAACTGCACCTTCGTAAATTCTTTAATCTTATCAAGTGCTGTAGACCGGTAGCCTTCCACCACTTCTTTCATATTTCCTTCCGGCATATCATATTCCTTTACTCTTTCCTGATCCATCCGGTTCATTTTCTCCACAATGCTGTCTAAGATTTCCTGCTTGCTCTTATAGTGCTTATATAGAGCTGCCTTCGTCACTCCCATCCTGTCTGCAATATCATTCATGGAAGTTCCCATATAACCACTCTGGGCAAACAGCTTTAATGCTTCGTCTAAAATTCTTTCCTTTGTATTCTTTTCTCTGATACTCATCACTTACCTCACTCCAAATTTATTTTTCAAAATTGGCACATACAGCCTTGAAATAATTACTTTCTCATCATTTTCCAGCACTGCCTCAAATCTGCCACCAAGTGCCGGCGAAATATGCAGGATTTTTTCAATATTTACAATCATGGACTTTGAAATCCTCATGAATGGAAGTTCTTCTATCACCTCTTCTAGCTGATATAGTCTTTCCTTAACCGCATAAACACTTTGCCTGCAATAAGCGAATACTTTGTTATCCACCGTCTCAAAATAATAGATATCTGATGCTGCAATGGTACTGATTCCATGCTCATCATATCCGGTAAACTTTATTTCACCATATCGTAATCTATGTATTAATCTGTCCATGTCATCTGATAAGATATGACACCTGAATATTATTTCATCCTCCTCATCCGAAGAAGGACGAATGACCGATACCTTCATATTCTGCCTCTCCTAATACCTGATTACCAGCATACGACATTCCTCACAGCACTCAGCCGCTATACTTGTCCGATGCCCCAGCTTTAAAGAAGTAATCTCTACAAATCCATCCGCTTTGTCTGCCTTCTCAAACACACCCGGCACCTCATTAGCAAAACTGAATGCTCCATCTTTGCTTGCAAATAAATATCCTTTTCTCATTTCTTTACCACATTTTGTACAAACCATTCTTGATTCCTCCATCAAATTCACTAAAAAGGCAGCACTTAAAATCCACATCAGGAAAATAAGCACTGCGTCTTTGCGTCTGTCTTATAACATTATAAGTTACCTTTTGGTTACTTTATATTATAGTAACCGTTTGGTAACTTGTCAAGTGTTTCTTTTATTTTTAATATTGCATTCATATAGCTTATCAGTATATGACATGGTGCAAAAAGCACTGCGAATATCAATAGTTGGAGATTTCCACACACCACTGCACTTTCTATAAACAGTAACGATGGTACAATGGACAGATACCGTGATTTTCTTACAGAATCTTCTTTCCAAAAGATAATCCATTCGCTGTACTTGTTTGAAAGCAACAAAGATATTGAAAGAATGAAAGAAACTCTCTATAACATGGGCGATACGAATCGTCACACTGGGATATTTTATCCTAAATCCATTCGGAACAATTCTACTCCCAGCACCGCATTATATCCTACTGCCGCAAAAACGCTAAATCTTTCCACAACTCCAAAATATTCTTTCGGTACGATATTCATTCCAAGTGCACCAACTAACATCATTCCCAGAGCAATTCCTGCAAACACACCGAAGCTGCGATATTCTTTCCTCTTCACTCCGGCTATGATAAGTATAACAAGCGAAACGATGGATAGCAGTACAACTAAAATCGTTGAAAGAATATGCATTTTATCCTGAAATGTCCCTGCATAGCCACTATCACTTAACGGAAACACGGAAAATCCCACTGCCGATATCCACTCCATTGCGGTAAACAGATAGATTCCGGTTCGTAGTAACCTGCTTCCTTTTCCCTGTATCCCTGCGCAAACCATCATGGCACAGATTAAAGTACAAATATTATACAGGCTGCTAAGCTGATTCCACAGTCGCAGAGACGGAGCATTCGTAGCACTCAGATCGCTGACTGCCTGTGTCATCCAGTTATATCCGGGATAAGCAAGTGGAGAAAACACAACCGCCACTGTGTAAGAAAGTAATGCCACAATTCCAAGCAGTCCACAATAATTCATAAAATTCTTTTTTCTCATGTTAATCACCAGCTTCCATTTGATTCTCCGTACAAAACCATTTCAGATATTCATCCAGAAGATTTTTGGGTTCTTCATCATATCCATACTTCTGATCCAGTTCATAATCCATCAGTCCATGAACTGTCATTGCAAAGCTGACCGCACTCATATCTGCATTTTCAAAGTGAAGCAGCTTATGTATCTCCATTGCATAAAATAGCTGTTTTGTTGCAATGATCATTCTCTCAGTTTCTTCCGCAACGATTCTGGCTGCCATCGGCTGAATGCTACGCTCAGAATATATAACCTTATAAAATGTAAGCAGTTTTTCCTGATGATTCATATTGACATAACCTTGCACCACTCCCTGCAATACTTCGTATGCAGTTTTCCCTTGAAAAAGCTGGCTGAAATCCACAGGCTTTATATTGGCATTTTTCTTGGACTGTTCTCTGAGAAACTGATACATTGCTTCCACAATTTCATCCTTGGATGAAAAATGCTTATAAAGCGATGGCTTTTTGATACCAATCTTATCAGCAATCATACTCATGGAAACTCCCGCAAGTCCTTTTTCGGCAGCTAACTCTAACGTTGTCAGAATGATTTCTTCTTTTCTGTTTGTGCCCATTGTCATTCTCCATTAAAATAATCATTTAATAGCCCGAAAGCTATCGTTCGTTAGCTTTATAATAATACATCCAAAGAGAATATGCAAGTCCTTTTTCAATAAAGCGAATGCTATACTGATTGACTTGCATATTATAAGTTCATCTCTCTAATTGTCATTTTCTTTATTAAGATACAATATGGCAAATAGCACCATTAATCCAAGAAGTACCCATGGCAATGCAGCCGAAATAAAATCAATGAACGGGTTGCCGTCAAATACATTCCCAAGAATAATCATAACAACACCGATTATAATAGATATCCTGCTAATTCAACCTCCTGTTCTATAGTTCTAACATAATGCAGGCATAAACTTAGCGAACAGATAAAGCCCATCATCTCCTGCTAAAACTTCATGTGGTATCTTTGCTGGCATAATAGATATTACACCTACCTCATATTTTAACTCAGTTCCATCATTTATACATACTCCCGTACCAGCAATAACCTCATGCGTTTCAAGCTGGGTTTCATGAATATGATTTTTGATAGCCTTCCCTGGTGCAATTCTGACAAGATGATAACTGAACTGACCTCCAGTTTCTTTTCCTGTAATAATATGCTTCAATTCCACACCCTCAAAAGTCGGATGTTTAGACCACTCAATCTGATCAAACTTAATTATCTTCCCTGGAATTGACAAGTTTCCAATGTTAAATGCTTCAAATACATCTTTATTCATAGAATTGTCCTCTCTTTCTTTGTTTATGAAGCAATTCTACATTCTTCTTATTTGTTTGGCTTGGATAAAATTGCGGATCTTATATATTCTTCCGGGGAAATTCCTACCTGTCTCTTAAATACTCTGCATAAATGGCTCTGGTCACAAAAGCCAACAGCTGCAGCAACATCGACCACCTTCATTCCACTTTCTAGTAGTTCCTGTGCCTTCCTAATACGACATTGAAGTTGAAACTTGTGTGGTGTTAATCCATTTTCGCTAGCAAATTTTCTAATCATATGATATGAACTTATGTGTACTTTTTCAGACATATCAGCAATGCTAAGTTCCAATTCTGGATTTCCAATTATTTCTCTCCTAATAATATCAAGTTCTCTATCTATATTATCTTCTTGTGGAAAACATATGCTTATCATAGAATAAGTATCTGTGATCGGGTAAATTGAATGTGGCGAATTAAGAGCCACAGAAAATATTTCTCCCTCATTGCAAATAAACTCCTCTTGGTCAATTTTCACCCCAACTGTTCCCTCTGTTACAATACCGAATACAAAATGACCTATATGTGTATGTTCTGGGTAAGCAATATTTACTTTCTCATAACTAATAGTTTCAATACCTGTAGAGAGATCTTTTATATATTCAAGCTTATTCATGCTATCACCCTTCAAAAATCTGTCCCGGAAGTTTTTCCTTCTCCATATACGGGAACTCTCTATCAAATGCCTCTGCTTCCTTTTCATTTACCAGATACCCTGCCGGAGGTGCATACTCTCCTGTAATTCCATTAAGATATCCCGGCATCAGTTCTTTGCACAGAAAGAAAGATGCATCCTCGCCTTCCGGCAATCCATGATAGCGGATGCCAAACTCACTCGCCTGTCTGAATCCGCTTTTTCCATAAAAATCAATATTTCCTTCAAAACATATTGCTCCGCTTCCAAGCTCTTTTGCTTTTTCTAAAGAATAATCCAGTAAAATCTTTCCATATCCCTTCCTTTTAAGCTCCGGTGCAATACAGATCGGTCCCATAGTCATAATGGGAATACTTCTGCCATCATCGGCTACAATCACAGCCTTCATAAACATGTTCTGTCCAATCAACTGTCCATCTAATGTCATGACAAAATCCAATTCCGGAACAAATGCCGGATCGTTGCGAAGTTTGTGGAGTACATAATGTTCCAGACAGCCTGGGCGATACACATTCCAGAAACTCTCCCTTACCAGATTTTCTACCTCATGGTATTCATTTTCTCTTTCCAATCGAATGATAATATTTTCCTTCATTTTCTTTTTCTCCATTTCTTTATATAATGCTGCTAATACTTTTTTCAAACTGCGCTTTTATCCTTTTTTTATCCTTTGCTCCATCATACAAACTATAGTAGAAAAACATAATGGAATAAAACATGGTTGCTTTTTTATCTGCTTCCACTATCTCCATGCTCTTGAACAAATCCTTCACATATCCTGCCGGACCGGACACAAGATACTGCTGATACAATGCCTGCATCTCCTCATTCCGAAACTGCTCTAATGTAAGCATCTTTCGAAATGACGATGCAAAATCATTTTCTGTCCAATACGAAAACATAGATTTACTGTATTCCACGAAATTGTCCGCAGAAATCTCTTCATACTGTTCAGGTTCATTTTCCTTTTTATCAGCAGGCATATCATGTGATTCTGCCTGTTCGCCATCCCCCTGCTCCATCCTTTTTACAATATGGTCAAAAATATCTCTCTTACTCTCATAATGTCTATACAATGCACCTTTTGTCATGCCAAGCTCACCCGCAATCTGACTGACAGAAACTGCTTCATATCCATCTCTCGAAAATAAATGTAATGCAACAATCAATATATCTTCCTTTGTGGTATTTGACATATCCACACCTCCTGCTCGCAAAATAAACGACCGTTTACATTTTGATTATAGTAAACTGTCGTTTATTTGTCAAGTCCGATATCTCTAAACACTTTTACATAACTTTGTTTATGACTATTTTGTCTTTAATGGGAAACAGATATCTATTTCCATATACCCACTTTCCTCTACCTTCCTATAAATATCTATGATTGGACGTTCATCCAACTCATTTCCGGTCCGTGACAGCCATCTACAAAATATCTCCTGATATACCATAAACAGAAGCTGCGGTATTCCCTTAAAATGATAAACTGCATATTTACCACCCTCAAAATCATGAAGCAGAACTTCAGGATGTTCTTTTAACTTTTGATCGTCTGGCATAACTGTCTGGCATAATTCATACATACAGATATTCTCATCTGTGATGGATGGATCATCAATCGTACATTCTATATATAGCGTATCTTCTGTTGAAAAATACTTATACTTCTCAATGAAATCACACCATTCATCCGGCATATTATGATAATTTCCTTTTTTACGCTCATATAACACTGTAAAAGGTGCAAGATATTCTACCGTAATTTTACTTCCGGCATCATCCAGATCGTCCAGTGTCATACCATGGGAAAAAGAACTGTCCTCTACCATCTGTTCGCTGCTCCTGCGGTAATCTGCCGGAGAAATATCCAGATGTTTTTTAAATGCGGTAGCAAAATTAGACGAAGAATAACCATAAGTCTCACCTATCTCCGTAATACTTCTTTCCTTCTCCACCTTCAGACGCCATGCACTACGCTCTAAGCGTACTCTTTTGATAAACTGATAAAGAGCTTCATCTGTATCTTCCTTAAACATCCGTGTCAGATGATATTTGGAATAAGAACAGTATTTTGCCACATCCTCAACGGTAATATCCTCATCAATATGCTCAAAAATATAATTGATTGCCTGATTGATCACAGCTTTTCTTATGGTAATGCTCTCTTTATCTTCCATTTTCTTCCTCTTTGTTCTTTCTCACCTGCCTGCGAATCAATACAAATGTAACGATTGCCGTCAGTGTTTCCGCACAAGGTGATGTCATCCACACTCCATTCATTCCAAAGATTGCCGGAAATATCAGTATAAATGCCAGCAATAGCACGATTCCACGCAGTGATGAAATAATCGCTGATGATTTTGCATCGCCACAGCTTGTAAAATACATGGAGCCTGTCACATCATATCCCATAGCAAGAAATGTAATTGCATAGATGCGAAAACCGGTTGCTACCATATCTGCAATACTGTTACTGCAGCCAAATATTTCAGCATATCTTTTTCCTGCTATAAAAAAGCTAAGTGCAGTTAATGTTCCGATTGCCAGCAAAATCCGGTTTGTGATACTGCGGATCTTAGCGGCTGTCTCTTTTTCTTTGGCACCCCAGCAGATGCTTACAATCGGTGAGATTCCCTGTCCAAATCCAATACAGACCATACTGTATCCATATACAACAAACCCCAGAATTGTGAAGGCTGCTACTCCGTCTGCTCCCACATACTTCATCAGTACATAGTTAAATGCGAACATAGAGATTGCACTTGCCATCTCCCCGATAAATTCAGAAGATCCATTCAGAATCATCTCTTTACCTACCTCTCTGTCAAAGACAAAACGCCTGAATCTGACGATAGTATCCTGCTGAAAGAAAAACATAAGCTGTGCCAACACCGTTACCAACTGCACCATCAGAGAACCTATTGCACTTCCTTTCACTCCCAGTTCCATCCTTGCGACAAACATATAATCCAATACTACATTCAATATACATCCAGCGATACTCACCAACATACATAACTGTGGTTTTCCATTCACCATGATAAACATTCCAAGTATCGTTCCCAGCACCATAAGAGGATAGGTAAACAACATAATCCTGTAATAGTTTGTAAAATAACCTGATAATTCACCATCTGCTCTTAAGAATCCAAGTATCGGTGTAAACAGCACAAATACTGCTAACGATAGGATAACACCGATTACGACCGCTGTAACCATAGTCTGTGAAAACACCTCAGATGCTTTTTGTCTTTTTTTTGCTCCTAAGAGCCGTCCACTGATGACAGAGCCACCCACACCTACACAAAGTCCTGCTCCCAAATAAACATATAGGATTGGTAGTCCAAGATTGATTGCTGCCAGTGCATTGTCTCCTACATAATTTCCTGTAAAATAGCCATCTGTAATCGTTATTACCGTCTGTAACAGCATTGCAATAATACTTGGGATTGAAAACTGAAGTATTGTTTTCAACTTATTTTCTTTTAATTGTCTGATATCCATAATTGCATCTCTCCTTTACAATGACCTATTATAGAGACTCAATTACGCATATGCTTCTGAATTCGTGCTATTGTTCATTTTGATTTTTCTGTCTTTTCTTTGCCTGAATAGTCTATATCATTTTGATTGAATTGCTTTCAATTCGATATACCCTCTTTCGCCCCGAGGCTCCAACTGAATACGTGGCTTTGTTTCATCCCATACATATCCGATTATCGATGGGTCGTATCGTTCCATTGCAAGTTGCACCACTTCGATTGCTTGGCAATATTCCTCCTCCTTGAACGGTTCTCCCTGAAACATCAAGTATTTTGCCGCAGGCAAAGTGATGACATCAAACCCATCTGGGATAATGCCGGTATAGTCCTTTGTTACTTCAACACCCTGCACATATTCAGATGTGTTCAGTTCCCGATATTTCTCTGGCAACCACATACAAACCGGTTCTCCGCAAAGAGATTTCATGCTGGTGAGAATCCCCCAGACATCGCAGCCTACCTCCTGACAATAACTCCAATACTCTTTTGCTGTTCTTCCTCGCTTGATGATAGCCTTACGCTCGGGCTTCTCAATTACTTGAACAAAGACGCTTGCGATATGTTCCATTGATTTTTGCTCCTTCCATAGTGTTTTGAATTTAACGCCGTAGGCGGTGAAAAGTGGGAGTGGAATAGGAGCTTTTGCATATTCATAGGGGTTGCAGCCGAACTCGTTGCGAAATGCCCGTTGATACCCATCGACGCTGTCATAGCCTGCATCGTATGCTATATCAATCACTTTGCACTGTTCATCACGCAGGCGCAGTGCTGAACTGGACAATCGAAGCCGCCTGATGTACGATGCAGGTGTAAGCCCTGTCAACTCCTTAAATATTCGCGCGCAATAAAAGGAGAGTATCCGGCTGTGCAAGAAAGGTCGCAGAGAGTGATCTTTTCTGAAAGATGCACTGCGATATAGTCCTGCATTTGTTGAACTGCCAAAACCTTTTCCGTCACTTTATCATTACCTCCTGACGAAGCCATTATAGCTTAAGGATAGAAAGCATTCTCGACTTTTCTTGCACTTCTTCAAATTTCGGTTTTCTTTACTGCATACACATACCCAATACCATTAGGTGACCTCATCTGATATCCTGAATTTGCCTCATTGTATTTCTTAAAATATCTATCTGTCATTTTCTCAGCATCCAAATGCTCTATCAGTTCAAATCCATACTTCCGCAAAAGCATATCCATCTCCTCATAGGAATAGCATGCTTTCATCTGTTCTCCTGCTGCTGTTGCCAGCATCTGTGTTTTCCTTGTTTCAGAACTTTCGTCCATAAATGGGTAATCAAAACAAATGGCTGATTCACTCTCCATAACTTTACTCACTTATTTTTCCATCCCATCCAGAAGCTTTATAAATCTTTTATCATTCATCTGCTCATTCGTAAGGTATTCTCCATTATAAAACAATGCATAGGTTGTAACCGGTGTCGGAGCATTCTGCGCTTCTTCTTTCGTTTCCAGTCTGATTGCCTGAAACGGAACCTCTCTTTCCTTGGCAACTTCAAGAAGCACCGGAACATATTTTGCATTAAACGGACATTGATCGGTATAGTACAATACATAGCCTGCCTGCTCAATGTGTGGATGCTTCGCACACTCCTTAAATTCAGGCTTAGCCGCATCCAAAGGAAAAGGCAGATACCAGAGCTGAATACCATTATCTGCTTCATCGCAGACTGTAAAGTCCTTATATTTCAGGAACTTCGGGTCTGCCAGAAAAGGCTTTTTCTTAGCGGCTGACAGGATACAGATCCCCTTTTTCCCCTTCGCTTTGCTGTCTTCTATACAGGCATTCAGTAAATCATTCGAATAACCATTGCCTTTGAAAGAACCAGCCACCCACAGACAATCAATATACATATAGCCATCTGCATTGATTGGATTCCATGCATTTTCTGCCGGAATATACTCGATAAAGCATTTTCCACGCTCTATACTCTTGAGAAATACCAATCCATCATCAAATCGCTCTTTCAGCCAGTTTTTCTTTGATATTACCTGTATATCCCTGTTGCTTGAAATCGCACAGCAGATATGCTCTTTTTCAATATTTTCTTTCGTCACTCTTATATATTTCATGAATTTTCTCCTTATTCTTAAAGTTTAAATCGTCTGCTAGTACAATATCTATTTCCCCCTTTTCTGTTTTGGTGCTGGTAACTCCGCATACATAGCATCAAACAATCCGGTCAGGAATTTCTTATTATCCACTTCCTCTACCAACAGCATCCTCTTTGCTCCATCATATGGCAATTCATACGGAGCTGTCGGCATATACCGGACAGCTGATTTTACTGGTTTCACGAGTAATCTATCATCATAGATACCACCTACGATTTTGCCTCGATAATAAAGAATAAATTCTCCCATCATGGTGCGATATGTGATTTCTTCCAATTCAGATAACTGTCCTAAAATATACTCTAAGTATTCTTTGTTTGAAGCCATAATTTCTCCTTAAATTCTTTTTTCCACTCTACAAATCAGAATCTATTTGGAAGATTTTATTATCCATTCATCAAGAAATTTCATTTGTTCATACGTATGAAACCAATGCTCTCCATTTTTCATAATAGAAAGTGTTGAATTAGTCCTCTGTACAAATTCAAATATCGTTCCATAAGTGGTAAGATTATCTTTTTCACCATACAAAATGTGCGTTGGGATTTCCCATATAATAGGATTTTCTCTTGCATAGCAAAGATAATCCCATGAAAGAGTCTCTCCAAAGGTTGTCTGAATTTCTTTTTTCTCTTTGAGTTCATCCTCTGTAACATTTGCCCAAATCATCATATCAGCAATAAGCCTTTCCATATCTACAACGGGCGAAATAAAATATGCTTTCTCTATTTGCTGATTTGATAAGGCATTGATAGCAAAATACGCTCCAATGCTATTGGCAATTACTTCGACAGTCTTGTAGTTTCTATAAATTGAATTAAAAAGTAATGGAAATTCTTCTTTTGCTTCCCATGGAAACTGTGCAGTATAGTCAAGACCAATCACATCACAATTACTAAAGAGCGGTTTGTAATGAATAGCTTCTTCAGCATTACCACCTTTTCCATGTATATAAATAACTGCTTTATCCACAATAGTTATCCTCCACAAATTCCGATTTCTCAGTTTCAAAAATTAGAATTTGAGCAAAAGCCCAAGGGACTAATGTCCCCTATGCTTTTCTCTTTTCTTTTGCTGTTTCAGTTCAAACATTCGCAGTTCGTCCGCTTCTTTTTTCTCACGGCTCCTCACTTTACGCTCCTGTTTATTCTGTTCCTGCTGTAATTTCAATGCCTGCTGCAATTTAAATGCCTGCTGTGATTTTGTTCCATCCTCATTATTCTCCCAGCAATTATCATAAGCACTGGAATAATACAATCACATATCAAAATGAACCACCAAAACCACATATCTAATCTATCTCCTTCCCAGATAGCGGAAAACATGTTTCCGATACGCTTTATATGACTCTCCATAGTTTTCTGTCAGATACCGTTCTTCCTGTAATATCTGCAAATGCAGCATGATAATAGCAAATACAGATACTGCAAGCATTGATAGATTAAAATACATCAACAGCAGCCCTATATACATAAAATCAAAACCTAAAAATGCCGGGTTCCGGCTATAACGATAAATACCTTCTGTGACCAATTTTGTTCTATCCTTATCAGGTATTCCTGCTCTCCAGCTATCCTTCATACAAAGAACAGAAGTCAGAAATATCAAGTCACCTAACATCCCTATGCAAAAACCGGTAAACCTTGCATTTGCAGGCATATGATTCCACCCGAATATAATGGATAATATCTGAATAACAGGAGCCGCAAGTGTAGCAATACTCATCAACGTTTCTACTCTATGTACGGATTTTTCTTTCACTCTTCCTATCTGATGTGTCTGTATTCCATGTCGCTTCTGCGATATCATCTTGGCAAAATAGATGGCATAAAATACTGCAATTACAATAATTGCCAACCATGCATATGGCAGATTTTCTTCTATTGAATTTTTCATGTTTTATCCGTCCTTTCCGATGCCTGCATTGTCCAATACTGAATCCCCCAATGTTCAAACCAGCCGGGTACAATCGAGCACACATCTCCTGCACCTGCACAAGCCAGTCGGATTCCATCTGTCCTATCTTAAGCAGCTCCGCAACCGTTTTTCCGGCAATGTATTCTTTCAAAATGCGCTCTTGCTGGGTGTCTACCTCTAGAAGCCGGGGCATGGGGATACCGAGCTTATGCAATGTTTCATAATCCCTCAGCTCAGAGTTCAGCTTATCGCCGAAGGTGTAGTATTCACAAGGTTCGTGGTGAATCTGTTTCAGAACATATTGCGTTGTTTCATCGGTCACAAGATAAGAATAACCGCCTTTTCCTTTTACTATTCTTCAGCTAATGTTCTGATTCTCACCACCATATTCATATATAACTATTCTCTCCTAAGCCAGTCTCTGTGAAAGTTCTATCTCCTCTTCATCTTCCTCGCCAGTTTCCACAAATCCCGCTTTATGATAAAGTTCTAATGCTACTTGATTATCTTTATTACATGTAAGTGTTACTCTGTTTGAATCACCAAATGGCTTTGTTTTTATATACTCCAGCACCAATCGCAGAGCTTCACTTCCATACCCTCTTCCCTGTCTGGAAGCATCTATCATCATATGCCAGATATCATATTCCGGAATATCATAATCGCAAATTACCATAACATAACCTACCATCTCATCTCCATCATATATTCCAAATGGCTGGCATTGTTTACGATATACATATGCCTGTGCTAAGCTTCGGATAGGATTGGAAACATACTTTTCCTGCCCATCTGCCAGTTTTAATTGGAATGCATCCAGAAAATTGTCTTCATTAATCACTTTTAAATTAATCATTCTATTCTCTCCACTTCTTCAAAGTTCCGCAAATCTATCACAGCCTTTTGTTTTCAGCCAAATATACAATGTCAGACCTGCCACGACATTTACAACTATAAAAATTCCTATATAGAGCATATATCCCAATGTATAGCCATGAAACACCATATATCCAACAAACAGAAGTGCTGTATATCCGAATCCGCTAAACATTGTTATCATCACAGAAGCACTCTGCTTTATCGGTGTAAGCTCATTTGTCCAGGTAAGCACCGGCTTTATCACGCCCATAAATAAACCAAACACTGCCATTACAAACACGAAGGACAGTACCTGCAGGATCATCACTACAAACTGTCCGATTTTAATTGGGCAGACTACTGCCATACAAATCATGCACAGCATCACAGGTACGCTATTCAAAATAAGCTGCATATCCAGTTTTGCACGAAGAACCTGCCATGGTGTCACAGGAAGAGACTGTGCAATCCACAGACTTTTACCCTCCAAAGAAATGGAAGGTGCTGTCATGATATCCATTGATGTAAGGCCACACAACATAATCGTAACCAGCAACAGTACAGTACCATCCTGACTTCCAAACATGCCATTAAGCATTGTAAATATTTTTCTCCCTTTCCATAAAAGTGCGACTGCACAGATTGGCATCAGGAAAATGCCAAGCCCGCTATTTAACATATATCCCGAACTTGATGTAAAATGCTGAAACTCCCTGAAAAGCAATGCCTTTGTTACACTTTCCTGTTTCATAGCCTTTTTGCGATATTCCACTTTGCTGACTTTTCCTGTAGCCGTTGCTACCTGTAAAAAGCTTTTTGATATCAAAAACCACATCATTAAAAATGTAACTGTAACCAGAGCAATCATGATAAGAGTGGCTTTCACATCTCCTACGCCCACACTTCCAAAAGCAAAAAGCAGATATGCAGAACCCTTAATCTTCTCTCCATACACAGTCAGGTTGGTAAGCAGGTCTGTGATCATATTCTGTGCCTTGAAATAGAAGAAATAATAAGCACCAATAAATAAAAGCGATACCAATACCGTAATCATGCTTTTGTGCCTTAATTTAAGGCTTACTTTTGCTACAATATATCCAAGTAAGCATGACAGTGTCATAACAAATACGGAAATCAACAGTGTAAGAATCATTCCGCCAAATAAGTTCTTTATATTAACTCCTGCTGTTACCATATATACAATCCATGCTGGGATAACAACTACTGCTGAGTACATCAGTCCCATAATGTAAACACTGACCAGGCGCGATGCTACGATTGCTGATACCGGAATTGGCATGGATAAAAGCAGATCATTATCCTTTGCCAGATACAGACCTGAAAATGTGTTAAATACACTGCCAAATGTACCAAGCAAAATTGCAAGAAGCCCCATAAGTGCAAAGTACATCCACCCCATATCCATTGCCGCCATTGGCGCACACAATTTTCTTGAAAGCATCGTAAATATACCACCAAGAACTCCTATCATAATAACCGCAAACCAAAGCATAAACATGATGGTAGACACCTTAGAGCGGGCTTTATTCTTCTTTGCATCATAAAAGTAAGCACGAAAAATCTCACTTAGTTGTTTTTTTACTAAAAACTTTAACATACTACTCCTCCAATTCCAGGAATACATCCTCCAGGGACTCATCTCCCTTAACCTCATCCATCGTTCCCTGTCTGATTAACTTACCGCCTTTAATAATGGCAACCTTGTCGCATAATTTTTCTGCAACTTCAAGTACATGCGTTGAGAAAAAGATTGCCCCGCCATTGTCGCAAAACGCACGCATCATTTCTTTTAACAAATGTGATGCCTTAGGATCAAGTCCTACAAATGGTTCATCCATAATAATAAGCTTTGGTTCATGAAGCCATGCTGAAATAATCGCCAGCTTCTGTTTCATTCCATGTGAATATGCAGCAATCGGCTGTGCCAGATCAGCTGTTATTCCAAATAAATCAGCATATTTGTGAATACGCTCTTTTCTATCTGCTGCACTGACCTTAAATATATCTGCTATAAAATTCAGGTACTTGATTCCGGTCATATAATCATAGAGGTCAGGATTATCCGGGATATATGCAATTTTGCTCTTACATTTCAATGGCTGTTCTTTGACAGACTCCCCGCCTACGTAAATTTCGCCCTCATCAAACTGCAAAATTCCCACAACAGACTTTAATGTGGTTGTTTTACCGGCTCCATTATGACCGATAAATCCATAGATTTCTCCCGACTGTATATGCAAATTCAAATCGTCTACTGCTGTTTTATCACCATATTTTTTTGTCAGATGTTCAATTCTTAACATATCATTTTCCTCATTTCCAAAATATATTTTGTTCAATGTTCTTTATTCATTGCTCTTTTTTCTACGATGCTCTTTGATTTTCCTGTTAATCTTATCAGCCTCTTCTTTTTCCAGATACCACTTTATAAGATATGACAATACATCGAAAAATGCTGTAGAAATTCATAAGTACAATCTCCTCGTATCAAAACTATTCCATGTGATAAATCTCATTGATTCTATTCGATATGTTCCCAATTACTACTTTAGCTGGTACATCCTAAAAAACTGACGTACATGCCTTTCAATTAAGCCAGTAATCTCCTGCTCTCTCTCAGGTTCTCTGTCGCAAAGATTAATCCAGACTGAAATCGGCAGACAAAGCTGTGCCGCTATAATCTCCGGTTCATCATCTTTCAGCTTTCCATTCTTTATCAGAAAGCTAATAAATCCTGTAAAATAGTTCATGATATCCGAATAATTCTGTTTCGTCTGTAACTGTGAAAGCTGCTCGTTGCGAAACTGTTCTATTGTCAAAAGCTTTCTGATACGGCTGACCTGTGGATCATTTAAAATATAACGGACATGCCCAATGATCATCTGAACAACCTGCTGGACTGTCATATCATCCTTATTCTCAATGAAATCTGCATTGTTCCAATCTGCCTGTGCAAACATGGAATGTTGCTCATACTGCTTTTGAATAATCTCAATAAGCTCATCTAAAATATCCTGTTTGCTAGCAAAATGACTATATAACGATGCTTTACGGATTCCAACCGCTTCTGCAATCTGAGAAATGGATGTTGCTTCATACCCGCCTGTAGAAAACAGAGTCAGTGCAGCATCCAGTATTTCATATTTTGTACTGCCTCTTTCCATCCTGACCTACCTCCATGTGTTTGGTTTGATACCTGTATTTTACCTACCGAACGATCGGCTGTCAAGTATGGATATAAATTCATTTACATACCCCATTAATCATTTATAATCCTCCACCTTTCATCCTTTTCTAGGCTCCTTTACCTGTTTTCTTTTTCCGGCAGACGGGTCATAAATAGAAAAATTGCCCCCAATACCACAATACTGCCTGCCATAATAAATACCATCTGTGTTGTATTAACTACATTTCCACGAAACTGCGGATTGCAGTCTAACGTTTCCCTGATTGCCGTTATCAGCTCCTTCGGAAGTTTCTCACTCTCCATCTCCTCAAATATGCCACGGAGCATACGATTCTTAAGAAGAGATGTTCCATAGGTTCCCGGAAGATATGACAATGCTTTCTGCAATCCAGAATCAAAATTAGAGATTGGCATATATGCTCCACAGATAAAGCCATAGCCTGCACTGACAATCGTTCCCACTGCTGACATCTGCCCCTGCGTAGTAAGCGGATAGCTTATAATACTTGAAAGTGTACTTCCAAATAGCACCAGAAGAATCTCATCAAAAATAATCCAAAGCACATCCGCAAAGCTTAAATACCAGCCCATTTTTCCTATATAGAGAAGTCCGATCACAAGTGCCAGCCCATTTACCAGCAATGAATTCAGCACTGTTGCAAGGAAATATCCAAGATATATCTTTGAGCGGCTTATCGGAGAAACATTTAAGTCTTTTCTGGCACCATTCGCCTTATCCTGCACCATTGTAAGATTCACGCAGAATGTAACTGTTACACAGCTTACTGCTAAGAGAGCGGCAACTAGCTGGCATGCAACTGTCCCATCAATCAACTTTTCCGCAATCGTAAATCCTTCCGGAAATGCTGATGTAAAAGAATCTTTATAGACCTTTGCTAAAAATGTGACATACAGCACAATCAGAATAATAGGTGTAATCAAAGATGAGAAAAACATTCCTTTATCCCTGAAAAATAATTTCCTGTTCCTGTTCATAAGAGAAATAACTGCCTTCATTCGTTTTCACCTCCCAGTACCTTGCCTGTTACCGCAAGAAATACATCATCCATTCCGCCCTTTACTACCTCGTAATCTCTAAATATATCCTGATGTTTAACTATAAGCTTTGTTGCTTCAATGGTATTTCCTATTTTTATCTGATATCCGTCCCTTATTACCTTATACTTCATACCCAAAGACTTCATTTCATCTTCTGTCACACCATAGATTGATACTGTATCCTGCACATAGGTGCTCTTTAATTCAAATGGTGTTCCCTCAGCTACTATGCTTCCTTTATCAAGGATTACGACATATCCCGCATTAGCAGCTTCCTCCATATAATGCGTCGTAAGAAAAACTGTAAGATTCTCATCTGTTCTTAGTTTTTCAATAACTTCCCAGATTCTCCTTCTGGTCTGCGGATCAAGACCTGTGGTCGGTTCATCCAAAATCAGTATTTCAGGCTTATGCAACAACGCTCTGGCTATATCAATTCTTCTCCGCTGTCCTCCTGACAATTTACCAACAGGTCTGTTTATATAATCTTCAAATCCAAGAAGTTCTGTAAGTTCCCCAAGCCTCACATCAAATTCCATTCCAGTAATTCCATAGAGCGCAGCCCTGCTTTTCAAGTTTTCTCTTACAGTAAGTGGTTTATCCAGCACACTATCCTGAAATACTATCCCCAGTTTCTTACCCAGCTTATTTCCCAGCTTTTCAGCAGCTACTCCATCAATCTCCACACTTCCACTATCCTTGTGAAGTTGACCACATATAATAGAAATTGTTGTGCTCTTTCCAGCACCATTAACGCCGAGGAAAGCAAACAGTTCTCCTCTTTTACCCTTGAAATTCAGGTCATTAACAGCTTTTACTTCACCGAAGTTCTTGGTTAGATGACTTATTTTTATGATATCTGATTCCATTCTGTTCTCCTTTTTCTCAACCTGCTCTACAATTTTTAACAGCAGAAGCAACAACATTGATATAGATTTTATGTATCTGTTTTTGTTTTATCGTATATTTATCTATGTGTCTATACGAGCAGCACCAAGATGCATAATATATGAACCAAGATGCATTAAAACACAAAAAGGACGCAGGATTACTCCCACGTCCTCACTACTATCTGGCTTTATCTTCCCTTACCTTCGCTGTTTCCTTATGTGCCGCTTCCTGCTTCACCTCATCCACACCTCTAGCCTCAAATGCATCTGCATTATACTGATACTCCTGTGGTTCAGCAACCATTGGAGAGTATACTACCTCTGCTTCCACTCTCTCTGCTTCAGCCCTCTCCGGCTCTGTCTGCTCCTGCTTCTTCATACTCTCCATATGCTTTTCCTTATCAAGCTTCACATTCATAGCCAGATTATCCAGCTTATCAATAGATGCATCCAAATGAAGTTCCATTGATACAAGCATCTTTTTCACTGCTTTCATCGGAGCAAGTACTGCCTTTGTAATTGGATGTTTCTGCTCTTTCTGAAAATAATCTATGGTAAATGTCATCTCACACAGATAAATAAGTGTCTGTGCCCAGTCTGCATAGCTTCCTGTAAACGATGGCAGTCCAGCATTGATAAATGCGTTACATACCACGATTGCCAGAGCCATTGTTACTGCTTCAAACACACACGACAGTAAATATTTGCAATAGGTAGCCATTGTATGACTGACCATTCTATTTCCTGCCATCGTGGAACAGGCAATCGCACCGAGCGGCACAATAATCAGGATCTTTAAGAACCTGAAATACACTGTGTAGATGATGAAAAATCCACAGATAATAATGATGATTGCAAGCAAAGCTGTAAGTATCAGCATTACCAGACTTTCACCAAATCCGAGACCCTTAATGATGTCTGCCTGTGTACTGTCAATGGCAAGCTGCGTTGTTGCCCCGGCAGATATAAGTCCCACCAGATTTCCTATGGAAGTAAAAAACGCTTTCATAATCGTGACATTATTTGCAACAAACCATTCTGCAAGTCCCAGTCGGATAAGCATACGCAGGATTGATTCAAACCTCATCTCATCTTTTACATCTATGCTTTCCGAGCAGAAACCGATAACAAAGAACAGCACAACGAGGGATGAGCCGACTGCTACAAAGACCGGCTCTATACCCTCAATGACTGCCCAGGGACCTCCGCCCTTGAAACTGACCGGTGACTGTCCAAGCATTGCAAAGACCAGGGATATCTGATTGTTCCAAAACCCAAACACCGCCTCAAGAAGTGCAAGGATCTTGTCTCCAAGCTTAAAAATATCCATACTTGTTATTCACCTCTTTCCTTTTACTAAAAGGGAAAATGCATATCCCCAATCTTAGAAGCCTAAGAATGTCAGAACTGTTGAAATACCAGCCATCATGACACCTGCCACAATTCCTTTCAGAGCGGAATTCATTGTAGATGAATCCTGCTGCTGGTAGGCTTGTGCGAACTCCATAACATTCTTTGCAAGAATGAAGACACCAACTGCACCAATGACTGCAATGATAAGTGTCTTTAAGTTCTCAAGCGGCTGTGTTACTGCGGAAGTACCTGTACCTGCTGCAAAACAAGTAGTGCTCATAAGCATTACTCCCATAAGTGCTCCGGATAATGCCGGAACGAATCTTTTTTTAAAGTGAATGAATCTGTTCTTCATACCTTTCTCCTCCATCTGATTGTTGTTAGTTGTAATAATCTGTTCTTTTCTCATGTTGTGTCTCTCCTTTTTGATAAAAAAATAAGCCAGCATGGGTAATCCCTAACTGGCTGTTAAAAGTAACTCTATATGATCAGGCAATGCCTGTTGTAATGATTAAATCGGGCTTTCCCCGATGTAGTATGCTTCAACCACCTCCTTTCAAGGTGCAAAAAAAGCACCTTAACCATATCATTGGCTAAAGTGCTTGTATTAGTTTGATATTAAATTGTTGTGAATCAGACAAACTGAAAGTTGTACATCTATTCAGTAAAATCTATGTCATATCTTGTTCCATGAGAAAACAATACACCATCAGTGAGTTCAATTTGAAGGATACATGTATTTTCATCTTCAAAATTATTATGACCGTTATTTATCCATTCAGAAAAAGCAACTCTCATTTTCTCTGCAATATCCAAATTTTCTTCTTTACCAAAATAACCCAAGTTAATGCCCTTTCCATTAGCAGTAAACCAATCTCCTGCAATTGCAACAAGCGGATTTTGTTGAATTTGTTTCACTTTATTTGAGAGTCCGTAAGTAAGTACATAGAAAGAACCCTTATCATAAAACGAATTTACACTACGCACATAAGGCTTATTATCTACTGTTGTTGCCAATGCAATAATATTGTCTTTTCCAAATCTTTCAATCATAATCTTTTCTGCATCTGTCGACAATTTTTCCATTAACTTTCCCTCCATCAAATTCCGATTTTTCGTTCTCTGCGACTTCCCAATAAACGGGAATTTTACGCTTTCTTAATTGGATGTCTAATTACAGTTTTCCATTTTTCTGGGGCAACCTTTCTTGCATCAGACATATAAATCTCGTGGTGCAACCTATCTTTGTTAATATCATTAACATATCCATTTTGTTCTAAATAAGTATCCATAAGTGCAACAGTTGCTGGCTCATTATCAAAAGAACCTATATGCATAATTTGAACGCATAATCCCTCATCAATCGTAAGATACTCTGCTGACGAACAATCAAGTTTCTTCTTTTTCGTTGCTGTTTCTACCGCCCAGTCAAAATCAGCTTTAGAAATGAAATCAGGCAAACGGATAACAGAAATCCAGCTGAAAGCAGACTTATTTGTATAATCTACACTCTCGACATCATCCTGCCACCAAAAACCTTCCAATGGCGGAACAACATATTCAAAAAAGCCTTCAATTTTATAATCGGTCTTGTAACTCATTTTTAATGTGTATGCAACAGCATATAGAATACTGATTGCGTGTTGATATGCCCCACCTTCTTCATTTGGATTGCCTTTTCCTCTAACTGCAATATAATTTGCCTTAGGTACATTTACAATCTCTGGTTTGTTCTTCGGCATATAGAATTCTTTATACTCTTTTTTAAAATCAAAAGCCATAATAACCTCCAAAATTCCGATTTTCTTAATTCTACAAACTTGAATTTACGATACCTTATACATATCGTTTTTATAAAACATTATTGCATCTTTTTTATTTGCATTTTTTAAGACAATAAAAACATTTTCGATATTGTTTTATCACTGATTACAAACAATTCAGATAATTGTTTCTGTGTATACCCTTTTGCCTTTCTTTCATCAGAAATAAACTTTCCAATTTTTACCTGATCCATTGTTTATCTCCACCTCGCTTCACATAGCTGGTAACAGCTGCCGGATTCATGTAAATAATCTCATGTTTGAGATTGCATATAGCAACGGATGCCCTGTCCTGATCCACAATACCTGGTGGGTGTAAAATGAAACGCTACATTGAATGCTGTGCAAAAGTCACCTTGAAAATCGTTCCCCCGGTCTTGCCTGATTTAATACAAATACTGCCATTATGTACTCTAACGATTTCACGGACAAGAGCAAGTCCGAGTCCTACGCCACCCAGCTCCCGGCTTCTGGATTTATCCACACGGAAGAATGGCTCGAACACTCTCTCCCTAAGCTCCTTTGGTATTCCGCTTCCCGTATCTTCTACGGACAGATAAACATGCTTGTTTCTCTGATATGCGGTTACTGTAACCTGTCCGAGCGGATGATTATATTTGATGGCATTCTCAACCAGATTGTATACAAGCCTGTAAATAAGGATATCACTGCCTATCATAGTGGCATCCTCACATTTTCCAATCAGCTTTATATTCTTTTCCACGGCAAGAGGTTCAAGGTCTGCCAAAACCTCTTCAACAATAGCATCCAATATAATTTTATCATCCCTTCCCACCGTCTGAAGCTCACTCATGTCAAGAAGAGTCTTTACCATCCTGTTTAATTTATCATTTTGTTCCGTAACCATTTTTATGGTCTGCAAAGTGTCTGCATCATTCCCCGGGTGAGAGGCAGAATTATATAAATCAAGCTGTACCTGCATTAGCGCTAATGGAGTACGCAGCTCATGTGCTGCATTTGCAGTAAACTGTCTCTGTATCTCAAATGCATCCGACAGACGCTCAAGCATCTTATTATAAGAAATACCCAGCTGGTTCAGTTCCTTAACATTGTTTTCCTCTATTCTTGAATCAGACAGATTCTGAGCCTGTACCTCTTCAATTTTATCTGAGAACTCCCTGATTGGTCTGAGTGCATGCCCGCTTATAAAATAAGTGACGACGCCTCCCAAAAGCGCCAGCAAAACCGTGATTATCAGACTGTTTCTTTTATAGTCGGCCTTATTATTGTACACCTGAACCGAAAATTCATCCGCAAACTCATCCCACTTATCGTCCGGTATGCTGATATATATTTCATCTGATTTGTTTCCTTTTTCATCCCCCTGTGACTCTACCGCATCCTGCAGAGAATCGATGTAATGCACACCATTTTTATAGACAAACATAGTCAGGCAGCCACATATAATAGCAATACACAATGTAGTAATGCACGTAAGTCTCCACTGTAGCGACATTCTTTTCATCTGTCAGACTCCTCCCGTATTTTATAGCCTTCACCTACCTTGTTCAAAATGGGATCATATCCCAGCTTCGCCTTTAGCTTTTTTCTAAGTGAAGACATATGTACCCTGATTGCTCCGCTAAAGCTGTCTGCCGTGGCATCCCACACATGCTCTATCAGCTCCTCCTGGCTCACCGGTCTGCCTATATTGATAAGTAAATATTCCAAAATACCATTCTCTTTTCTTGTCAGTAAAACCGGCTCTCCCTTTGCATATGCCTCGCGTTTAATCGTATCAAACTTTATTTCTCCGCATTTAAGACATATATCATTCTGTACAAATTTCCTTCTTGTCAGGCTTCTGATACGTGCCTCAAGCTCCTGCAGATGGAATGGTTTTTCCATGTAATCATTTGCTCCTGCATCCAGTCCCTCTACCTTATCAGCAATCTGACCTCTTGCAGATAATATCAAAACCTTAGTTTCATCATTGTATTTTCTAAGCTCCTTAAGAAGCTCCATGCCATCCATCCCCGGCAGATTCAAATCCAAAACTATCAGATCATAATTCTCCGACAGTATACATTCAAGAGCCTCTTTCCCATCATAACTGGTATCCACCTCATAACCGGCAGCATACAGACTCTTTGCAACCATATCACATATTTGTTTCTCATCCTCAACAATTAATAATCTCAAAATTTTCTCCTGCTTCTTAACAATAATTTTACAACCTATATTGTATAATACAAAAGTCAGCTGGTCAACAATACAACAAAAAGGAGCAACATTATGTTGAAATACCAAAAAACATGTCAAATCATTCTGCTTATCCTTGGTGTATCCATGGTAAGCTATGGTGCAGTCAGAGGTGAGGCGGCTACCGTGCTTGGTAAAGCAATAAAACTATGTCTGGAGTGTGTCGGAATTGGATAAGAAAAAGAAATTACTATCAAAAAAGCTGGCAAAAATACGTGGATGGATACAGGCCGCAGCAACGCTGCTGACCAATATTCATATTCCGAATTTATTTAAGGGTAAAATATATCAGGGCAATGCAAAAACAGTATGCGTACCCGGATTAAACTGCTACTCCTGCCCTGCCGCGACAGGAGCCTGTCCAATAGGGGCATTTCAGGCAGTCGTCGGATCATCAAGATTTAAGTTTTCATACTACATAACCGGATTTTTTATTTTACTCGGTGTGACTCTCGGCAGATTTATATGTGGTTTTTTGTGCCCATTTGGATGGTTTCAGGATTTACTTCACAAAATACCCGGAAAGAAATTATCCACAGCTAAATTAAAGCCTCTTAGGTACCTAAAATATGTCATTCTTATTGTTTTCGTTATACTTCTTCCGATGCTTGTAACGAACTCTATAGGAATGGGAGACCCATTCTTCTGCAAATACATCTGTCCTCAAGGTGTTTTGGAGGGTGCTATACCACTATCTATTGGAAATGCGGCTATCCGTTCTGCGCTGGGAAAGCTTTTTTCTTTCAAGTGTATGATTTTAATTGCAGTGATTGTACTAAGTATTTTATTTTACAGGCCCTTCTGTAAATGGATTTGTCCGCTTGGAGCAATCTACTCATTATTTAATAAGGTCAGCCTGCTCAAAATCACCGTTGATAGCAGCAAATGTGTCGGATGCGGTAAATGCTCAAAGGCATGTAAGATGGATGTGGATGTGTGTAAGACACCGGATCACCCTGAGTGCATACGCTGCGGTGCCTGCATAAAGACCTGTCCGAAGGACGCCATCTGCTACCGGTTTATGGGAAAATCATGTCAAAAAAATGCCAACAGATAGCTATTAAACATTTTACTATTATTTTAAAGGAGAAATTACTCATGAAAAACAAATTATCATTTATTTCTATTTTTACACTCTGCATAGCATTATCACTTACTGCATGCGGCGGAAAGCAAGCATCCAACACAGATTCTAAGAACACTCAGACTGAAGCCGGCTCAGAAACATCCGGCAAATCAGATTCCAGTCTTGATGATTTATATCAGCAGGAAAATCAGCTTTTTGCAGATCACGCTGATGTGTGGAACAAGGCATTTGGCATGATGAACAAAAGTGACGCCGATCCAAACGGAAATTATGCTGATTATCTTGCCGATACCGTAGAATCAAACAAGGATTCATTCACAGCCGATGAGCTTAAAACACTTAATGAGGATATTGAAACCATACGAAAAATCGAAGAACAGATAGCATCGCTTGAAAACAAAAATACATCATCAGACGATAACAAGAAGGACAGCTCTAAAGCCTCATCTGTATTCAGTGATTTTTCCGGTGAGGATTTTGATGGCAATAAGGTTGATGACAGCCTGTTTTCCGGTAATGCAGTAACAGTCGTCAATTTCTGGTTTACCGGCTGCAAACCATGTGTCGCTGAATTATCCAAGCTTAACGAATTAAATGATGCTATCAAATCAATGGGTGGAGAAGTTGTTGGCATCAACACTGAGACCTTCGATGGCAATAAAACAGCTATCAAAGAGGCTGCCTCTGTTCTTGAAAGCCAGGGTGTCAAATATCGTAATCTGTCAATTGACTCCTCTAGCGCTGCCGGTAAATATGCCTCAGAAATCATGGCATTTCCAACAACTATACTTGTTGACAGAAATGGCAATATTGTAGGCGAACCAATGCTCGGCGGAATTGATAACAAGGACAACTATGATGCCATTATGAAGCAGGTTCAGTCTGTAATTGATGCAGACAGCACAAATAAATAGAGGTCTACAAATAAAAAGCTCCTGTGCATTGCACAGAGAGCTTTTTTTAGTCAAATATACTACTTCTTTAACGTTCCAACATAGTCTCCATTATTATATACAAATGGTCCTGCTTCTTTTTCTTCCCCGAAATACTCAGGTCTCAGAGAAAGGATATCTAACAATTCATCCATATTATTCACCTTTGTTGCCTGATATGGCTGCTCAAATGCTATTTTTTCTACAAACAGATAATAGTCACTGTACTTTATCAATAGGCCTGTATGCCCTACGAAAATCGCATCAGAATCCGGATCATATATTGCTATGCTAATAAGTGATATACGGTCACTGTCTATTTGAAATCCATACTTCTTCCAGTTTTCAGAGAATGTCTTTTCAGGATGTTTATCATCCGTAATACTCTTTTCTCCGTATAATGTAGTAAACATGTCCTTATTCTGCCTTATGATTTCATATCTGTCTACATTATCTATTGCTTGTGTATCAAACATTAAATACGTGCCGCTATAGCTATCTTCCACTGACTGTGCGTGAAGCAACCCATCCAGCAAAAGAAAAGCTGTCATTCTGCAATCGGCATCTGAATAGTCATGCTTTGCCTCCCAGCCATCCATACATTTACCGGTATCTGCTTTCATTTTATTCGCATCTGCCCAGGTATCCTTAAGCTTTGCATTCTTCCCGGCTGAATCCGCAAAATCAGTTACCCATTCTTTAAAGGTATCTACATGCGATGCTCCGGCTGAACTCAGTTCCTTACACACCTCAGTAATGGTATTGCTTCCACCCATATATGTTGCAGTTGGCAGCTCCTGTTTTTTATCTGAATCCTGCTGTTTTGATTCCTCGGTAGTATCCTTAGCAATATTATCCTTGTTTCCACAACCGCCCAGCAGTTCTGCACAAAGCATCATTCCAACTATTATTGTGATTAATTTCTTCTTCATTGTTATCATATCTCTTTCTGATTATTTGTACTGTCCTGTACTTTTTTAAAGTACATTACTATTTGTACTATGTAAATAGTATGCTGGCAAAATTAAAGAAATATTAATCATATCTATTCTGTTTTGTGGAAGAACTGCGTTTCTTCTTAATACTTCATGCGTCTTGTAATTTATTTCTATACTCGCTTGGTGTCAATCTATATTTTTCTTTAAAAACACGATTAAAGGTTCTAAGACTTCCAAAACCACTGTCCATCGAGATTTCTGTCAGGGTATCATCTGTAGTTTCAATTCTCTGACAGGCATACCCCAGACGCGCCTCATTCACATATTGATTAAAACTGCTGTGAAATGTCTTTGAAAACAATCTTGATAATGAAAATTTGCTCACGCCAAGGTCATGTGCCATTCCATCAAGCGATATACTCTTATTAAAATTGGCAGAAATATATGATACGGTACGGTATATTATATCATCGCTGCCAACTTTGCTCTTTTCCACCAATTTCATCATCGGAATACATCTTGCTAGTATAATCTGCAAATAAGCTTGAACAACCCATATATCATTCTGCCCGGTATCTATTATGGATTCCACTGCTCTGTACACTTCATCCGGAATAACATCACTTTTTACAACAGGATATTGTGGAGCCTTATTCCTCAGTACATTTTCAAATCTACCAAAAATCATTTGTGGAGCATTAATAAAAACCGCCTCATTGACTTCTGATGAAAACACCTGGTAATGATGTATAACATCAGGAAATACTACTCCTATATCACCTGTTTCCATGTGATACAGCTCCTGTCCTACACCAAGCTCTAATGTTCCTTTCGTAACGCATACAATTTCCATTGCATTATGCATATGTGGTGGCTGGTGTCGTGGCTTCCGCTTTACCGCAATAATCTCTTCATTTGTGTTTTCATACGTTAAATGCACTCAGATCATCTCTCCCATATTATACGATAATTATTCAATTCCTTTTTCTCTTCTAAGCTTTTTATTTGCAGCTTCTACATTCATCTTTGAAAGAAGAATTGTAATAAGAATCTCAAATACAAATGGTAACCATAAATACATTACCTGAAGCATAGTAATTGCAGATGCCGGCTGAGTCGCATTTGTCCCTACATAACCACTGATTTCAAGCAGCCATCCTACAATAGCTGTTCCAATTCCACCACCAATTTTGATTCCAAGTGATGTGCATGAATACATAGTTCCATCTACTCTCTTTCCCTGAGTCAGGTAAGTATACTCAGAGCACTCGGCAATTACTGCATTCATGTCTCCCTGCCAAGGTCCCTGTCCTAATGCTGCAACTGCAGTAAACAGCATCATCAGTGGAACGCTTCCCATGTATCCTGCTACAATCACAAGTGCTCTTGCTATCGTAGCCAGAATATATCCACGTTTATTAAGCTTATACATTCCCTTCCACTTTCCGACAAGAGTTGGTGTGAAAATAAGTGCTATTATAAGAGGAATATTTACAGCCCATGCAAATACACCAAACAGATTTTTATTCTTAAGAACCCATGTACAATAATAAATACCTGCACCAATCATAGCACTGTATAACTGCTGCAAAATATAAGTTCCACAAATCATCATATAGTACTTATTCTTAATAAGCAGCTTAAATGCCTGAACAAGACCATACTTCTTTTCTTCATCGTTCTCTATTCCGGAGTTAAGCTCCTCTTCCGGAAGCTCCTTAACCGACAATCCTGAAATCGTATTTACTACAAGACCTATCACTGCATAAATAATAGCTACAAATCTCCATGCAGCAGCACCTCCACCGCATATATCAACAAATGCAACTGTTATAGACTGAATTATAAGACTAGTTGAAAAGGCAAAAATAAAACGGTAAGAGCCCATCTGTACACGCTCTTTGCTGTTCTTTGTTACCAGCGAAGTAAGTGCAGAATATGCAATATTATTTGCTGTGTAAAATACACCATTCAATAATGTATATGCTATAAAGAACCATGCATACTGTGCAGTCCTGCCCCAGCTTGTAGGAATTGCAAAAACTGCTACAAGTGTCAAAGCACAACCTATATAGCCATAAATCATCCATGGCCTTGCTTTTCCAAGCTTTGTATGTGTTTTATCAATAAGTGACCCAAAGAAAACATCTGTAAAACCATCAAATAATTTAGATGCTGCGATTAATGTTCCAACGATTCCTGATGCAAGTCCTATAGTATCTGTAAGATATACCATAACAAAGGATGTCAGGAATGCATATACTACATTTCCTGCAATATCACCGGAACCATAACCAATTTTGTTGTACCACTTTAAGTACGTCTTTTCTTCCATGAAAAACCTCCAATTAATTACTTTGTTTTATCTTTAACAGCTATACTAATTTTATATATTTGTGCAAATTTTGTCTATAAACATAACAGGCTGTAATATGCACAAAATGATACACTCTAAATCAACCTTTTGTCCATAAATATAAATAGACAAAACATGCATAAACTGGTACAATACAAGCGGAGGTGTATAATGTATATTAACATGGGATATTTGAATCATTCACATAAAGATTTTAAAGATAAAAGCCGCCCTCTGATTGTAGGAAGCTGCGGAACCTATCGCCTGTCACAGCATCCTAAGATGCCCACATACAGGCCAAGAGGAAGACTGGATTATCAGATTATATACATATCATCCGGTCTTGTTCATTTTCACTTTGACAATCCTGAAAATGAGACAATCATTCCAGCAGGACATATAGTGTTATTTCGCCCAAAAGAGCTTCAAAAATATGAATTTTATGGTAAGGATAAGACTCAGATATATTGGCTTCACTTTACCGGAAGCGACGTAAAAAACACTTTAAGAAAATACGGATTTACAGACAATAAAAGAGTCTTTAATGTTGGAACGTCTCTTGAATATGAACAGGTTTTCAAAAGGATTATTACAGAGCTTCAAAGATGTCAGGACAATTATGAGGAAATGCTCATGCTTTTGCTACGACACCTTTTGATTATATTTAACCGTAAAATAACAACTGAGCATGTAATCAGAAATGAATTCCTTGACAGCCAGATGGATACAGCAGTTACATATTTCAATACAAACTACAACCGCTCTATTAACGTGGAGGAATATGCTTCATCAATTGGTATGAGCATAAGCTGGTTTATCAGGAGCTTTCGGAAATATACCGGTAATACGCCAGTACAATTTCTCACAGCACTAAGGATGACAAACGCACAGATGCTGCTTGAAACGACATCCTACTCTATAAACGAGATTGCAGGCATTGTCGGATACAATAATCCACTATACTTCAGTAGATTGTTCCATAAACAAAAAGGATGTTCTCCTTCTGAATACAGAGCCAGAAATACATAATAAAAAGACAAAAGCAGGAGCAAATGCTCCTGCTTTATCCGGCTTAAGCAAAAACCTAAACCACTTCTAATAGGGATTTATTGGAAGTTTATATTACGTATCTCAGCCTGTAGAATCTTTTATCTGCAATTCATAGCCCAATATAGAATGCGGAAGAATCTTATTTTCGTTGAGATACGTGTATAAAAGCCTGCCTGCTTCTTTGCCTAATGCTGCCTCATCCTGATAAATACAACTGATAGACGGAACGAATTCATCCAACAGCTTACTGTTGTGAAGAGAGGCTATCTTGATATCCTCCGGAATCTTCATTCCCATACTTTTAAGTATTCTGATAATGCCAAGACAGATATTGTCATCCATACACAGGATGCAATCCACGTTTGCCGCCAGACTCTTTTCTACCGCCATTTCAGCCACTATTTCAGATTCTGTATCATAGAAGATCAGACTTTTATCCAAATACATATGGCTCTTCATATGTGCTCTGAGTATTCCGTCAAGCCTTATCTGATTAACCTTATGGCCTCTTTCTGCACACATTACAGCCATCTTATTGAGTCCCTTGTGAATAAGCGCATTGGTAATATCATAACATGCAGCCTCATTGTCTGTGTCTACTCTTAAAACAGACTTATCATCACAAGGTCCAATTATTACAAAAGGTACACCATTTTCTTTCAGAAACTGTATTTCATCATCATTCTCAACAGTACGTGTCAGGATGACACCATCCATCACATGATTTTCTACAGCCTCCTTCAGATTACTGATATCGTCAGGTGAAATCTTTATCAAATTTATCTGATATCCTCTTATAGAGAAATAATCATACACACTGTATAATACATTTGAAAAATACGGAATTTTTACAAAATCGCCCTCTCCCGGGAGAACGACAGATATCATCTTCGTCACTATATCAGAATAATGTCTTTCTCTGGTATTTGGGATTAGATTATGTGATTCCAGATACTCATTAATCTTTACTCGTGTATTCTGTGATATTCTGCCGCTCCCTGATAATGCTCTTGAAACGGTTGAAGGCGATATATCAAGCTCTTTTGCTATTTGACTTATATTTACCTTTTTCTTCTTCATTTCTTTCTACTTAACAGAACCGGTAATTCCCTCTACAAAGTGTTTCTGCAATGCAAAGAATACAATTGCTGTTGGAATAGTTGTAATAAGAACTGCCAGCATGAGCATTCCATAATCAGTAACATAACCAGCTATCAGATTAGATATCAACATAGGCATGGTCTGTGTTGTATTATCAGACATGATTACCTTTGCCCATAGGTAGTTGTTCCATGCATTCATGAAAGTAACAACACCGGCTGCCGCAAAAATTGATTTCATCGATGGTATATACATTCTAAAGAAGATACCAACCTCGCTAAGACCATCAATTCTTGCTGCTTCTATAATGTCCACCGGAAATGCCTTTGCATTAGTTCTGAACATCATAATAAGTAATGGTGTGGCCAGAGACGGAAGCATAAATCCAACTGCTGTATTCAATAAATTCATTTTTGAATACATACGGAAAAGAGGAACCATCAGTGCAACGAAAGGAATCATCATAGTCATAAGTACTAATCCATATATCTTCTCTTTCGCTTTACTTCTATAAACTTCAAATGCATAACCTGCAAGTGCACTAACTATAAGTGCAAAAGCAGTAACCAATATAGTGTATTTACATGAATTCAGGAAGCTGCTCCAAAGAGGCTGCTGTGCTGTCAGATTTTTATAGTTTTCAATAAGATTTGCACCAAATGTAAGCTTGCCCGATATTACATCCACGCTTTTATTTGTTGCAGCTATAACCATCCAAAGTAATGGGAAAACTGAAATAATTGTCGCAACTATAAGTAAGATATAGATGCCTGTCATTTTTAATTTACTAGTCACGATCCTCACCTACTTTCATCTGAATAATAGCCAGTATTGCTACCATGATTAAGATAATAAATGACATTGCTGAGGTGTATCCAAAGTTAGGAACCCCCTTGAATGACATATTATAAATATAATGTGACATTGTAATGGATGCATTTCCAGGTCCACCCTTTGTCAGGTTCATAGACTCGTCAAACAGCTGTAATGTTCCGTTTGTAGACATAATGGCTGTCATGAGGATTGTTGGTTTAAGTAATGGGACAGTTATTTTAAAGAATGTCTGGAACGCTGATGCTCCATCTATCTTTGCTGCCTCATATACTGAGTATTCGATATTCTGAAGTCCGGCAAGGTAAAATACCATATTATAACCTGTCCACCTCCAAACAAGCGCTATAATTATAACTATTCGTGCACTTGTATCATGTGAAAGAAAATTATATGCCGAATCTAAAATTCCAAGTTTCATTGCCAGATTGTTGATAAAACCGTCTGTTGCAAATAATGATCTGAAAATAATAGCATATGCAACAAGTGATGTTGCACAAGGTAAAAATATTGCTGTTCTGAAAAATCCTCTGAATTTCACTTTTGGATTATTAAGAATTGAAGCAAAAATCAATGCTAAAACAAGCATTACCGGTACCTGAATTATCAGATAAAAAACACAGTTCTTAATTGACTGTACAAAAACGTCATCCTGTAAACATCTTATATAGTTTGAAAAACTACAAAACTTCAAATTTGTGCCTGTTCCTGTCTGGAACGATGTAATCAAGGCACTTATCATTGGATATAAGCTGAATAATGTAATAAGTATTATAGCCGGAACCAGAAATCCCCATCCGGTAGCATTCTGTTTCCCCCTCATACTCAGGCCCTTCTTTTTTTTCATATCTGCACCTGCTTTCCATTGTTAAAGTAAAAGCATGGAAAGCGTTTTACCGCTTTCCATGTCATTTATATGATTGTCTCGTAAATTATTTGCCCATATTGAATTCAACTGTCTGCTGTGCAGTTTCAAGTTCCGAATCAATATCTCCTCCACCTACTACGTTAGCAAGCGCTGTTGTAAGTGCTGTGTTTGCCTCAGTATAATAAACTCCAAGGTTTACAGAAGGTGTTTTAGATGCAAAATCTGCAATTTCTTTGTATATTGCCTGTCCACCGAAGAATTCCTGTGGCTCATTGTACACTTCACTTTCACTAGCCGGAAGCCATGTTGCTATGGCACCTGACTTAGGAAGGATTGTATCGTAAAGCTCTTTGCTTCCTGCAAATGTTTTTGCAAGGAAATCAGCTGCAAGCTTTGTATTCTTGCAATTCTTTGTAATAGCCCATGTAGAACCACCCTGATTAGAGTAGTTAGTTGCTGAATCAACTCCCGGCAGCTTAGGCATATTTGTAAGTCCCCATTTACCTGACTGATCAGTAGCTGTCTGTACAGAAGCAAGAATCCAGCATCCATTCATTACACCGCATGTCTTTCCACTTGTGAATGTTGCAATATACTCATCCCAGCTGTTAACTACTGCAAGTACATGCTTATCTACCATTTCCTTGTAGATTTCAAAACACCGCTTAATATTTTTGTTGCCCTTGATATCAGGTGTATCATCATCCTTCCATGTACTAAAGCCTGCAGACTGAAGCATCTGGTAAATCAAATCTGAGCTACCAGCCTGAACTGAAATAAGTGAGTATCCTGTCTTGCTGTATACATCCTCGCCTATCTTTATAAACTGATCCCAATCAATGTCTGTCAGATCATCGATTGTATATCCGGCCTGCTCAAGAATATCCGTTCTATAACATGCAATCTCTGCACCATTGTCAAATGGAACTCCATAATGTTTACCATCTACTGTAGAAGCCGCGAGCTTTCCTTCTGCAAACTGTGAGAAGTCAATGCCGCTATCAGTGATATCCTGATAGAGATCAGGGTATGTAGTAACATACTTCTGATATGCAAAATCCTGCATAAGGCAGATATCAGGCAGCTTTGAATAATCTCCTGCTCCTACAATTGTTCCAAGCTGTGTCTGTAAGTCATCCCATCCGGTCTCTACAATATTAAGCTTAAAATCAGGATGATCCTTCTGATACACTTTTTCAGCCTCTTTCATCGCATAGATGTTGAATGTCTGATCCCATGCCCATACAGTCAGGGTGTTCTCATCCTCACCTTTTGCAGATTTATCATCTGAACCGCCACTTGATCCACAGCCAGCAAGCATTCCGGCTGTCATTGATGTAACTAATAATAATGAAAGTAATTTCTTTTTCATCTTTGTCCCTCCATTGCGCTCATATTGCGCTATACCTTTTGTGCAAAATGCATATTAAATTTTCGGAACCGGTTTCCTATATGTTAAATTATACCTACTGCTTGCACTATCAAGTTATGATTATTGCTACTATATAGAGCGATTTTGATAGTTTTTTATTTTTATTGCGCTTTATTTTGCGCTATTATTTCAAAATCACCTAGCATTTTGATAAATATCACAACAAACTGACGCATCTATTTCGTCATTTCACCAGTTTTTTTCGTAAAATATAGTATTATTCAAATAATTTTGTTCAATAAATGGGCAAAAAAAGAAGCCTCACACCAGCTCACTTGTGTGACAGCTCCTTTGAGAAATTATATCTAGTCAATTTTTCTGGTATTTTCCTTCTCATATTGCTTAGGAGTTTTACCTGTAAATTTCTTAAAATTCTTATTGAATGTTGACATATTATTAAAGCCGCATTCCCTTGCCACCTCAGCAATACTTTTATCCTTCGTGTCAAGTATTTTGCATGCCTGTGTAATACGGATATAATCAACATACTTAAGCGGTGATACACCATAGTGCGACGTAAACAGACTTCGTAAATAACTCTCGCTGATATATGCAGCATCAGAAATATCAGACATTCTTATATCAGAGGCATAATTATCATTAATATATTCTATTGCAAGCTTAAGCTTGTAATTCGTTTCCTCATAATATGTATGCATCAGCAGCCCATTTTCTTGCGAATTTGAATAATTAATCTTGACAATCTCCATAAGCATCGCATAAATCAGACCTTTTAAACAGTTTTTGTATCCATATCCTCTTGTGCGAAGCTGATTCATAATACATTCCAGTTCCTGCGTAAGCATAGGAACTTTTTCATCATTTAAAAGCAGAGGTCTTTGTTCTATTCTGCGTATAGCCTTATCAATATCCCTCTTACCAAAATCATATTGTTCCGTCAGAAATGTTACCTGATTAATGTATACACTTTCCCAATAGCATTTTTCACCATACTCACTTATTATCGTGTGCGGGTAATTACGTGGTACAACAATAATTGTACCTTTATCATAAGTACATACCTCATCATTGAATACTACACGGCCTTTTCCAAAACGACAGATTGAAAACTCCATAAGATTATGGTAATGATTTGTATCCACTACCTGTCCTTCACTATTTAAACCATATTGTTTAATTTCATTACTTCCAAGCTTTGCAAATATATCCTCACCTGTGGGTAACTGATAAAACTTGAACTTTGCCTTTTTATTAATGTCCATATTTTTATTCTCCCAATCTGGCTACAAAAGAACTATTTTGTAGCCAGATCCTCTATTTAATTAATGACTAACAGATTGTAAAAGAATAATCCTTATCAGTCTCCGCACTGATACGGTAATCCTCTTCAACATCAGTTCCCCAGCTGTCGATGCCTCCAACACCTCTTACTGCACCATATATGCATAAAACGGTTCTTCTTGCCGGTGGCAGTTCTTCATGGTGAAGAGCGTTTTCAATCTCAGATGCGGTATAAGGCAGACAAGAAAATGCAAATTTTTCATCATTCTTTTCAATGCGCAGTGTCTGTGACGAGCTATCTGTCCTGCTGTTATCAAGAACCGTATGTCTTGTAATTTCAAGCCACTCTGTATCCATTCTCATACCACATTCCTGCGGAACAAGATATTGTGTAAGACTCAGATCACTGATCTCATAGACGCCTTCTTGTGCACCTGCTTTTCTGTCGGGATATGTTTCCCCGGAGAGTCCCTTATATAAATATTTGTCAGCCAATGTTGGCATAATAAATCTCATTCCAAATACAGGGAATTCAGGAAGCCCCTGTACACCATTATAATGTACATCCACGCGAATCTTTCCGGACGCATCAACGCTATAGCTCACAAGAACAGTTGTCGCCGGAGTTGTTATGGTCTCGTATGTATATTTTACGATAATTTCATCAGCATAAACATCACCGCCATAGCTGTTATTATCAGGTGCATATGGTTTTTGCTCCTTGCCATCCATGATCACCTGTATTCCCTTACAGTCAATAAACATATCTGCCGAAAGCCAGCTTCCGCTTTTAATATGGAACTTGCTTCCCCTGTCATTATCTGTCAACGCTCTCCAGAAAGTAGGCTTTGGGCAACGATACAGCCACTCATATCCATTTTTAACGATAGATTCCAGTCCACCCTGTGCATAAGAGAAAATATAATCAAATTTCTCCCCATGTACACCAAGTGTATAGTCACCATAGACCACTCTTAATTTATCTGTATAAGCCATAGTAATACCTCACTTCCTGCATTGCCGGTTTTTCTTTCCTGTCAGCAAATACGATTCCATTTGCTGAGAATTCATAGTCTGCCGGTTTATCATCAAAATCTCCGCCATAGCGTAAAACATCTTTTCCTGTAACGGAATCTTTTACCATAATTGCCTGGTCAATAAAATCCCATATAAATCCGCCATGATACATATCGTATTTGTCAATCAGCTTCATATAAGAGCCAAGTCCACCCATTGAATTTCCCATGTCATGCATGAATTCGCATAAAATATACGGTTTTTTCGGACTGTTATTCAAGTATTCCTCTACATTCTCCGGTTTTGCATACATTCTGGTCTCAAAATCAGAAATAGTATCCTCATATGCCCTATTATAATAAGCGCTTTCATAATGAACTAATCTTCCATCCTTCTTTTCAGCAAAATAAACGTTCATTGCCTCAATGTCGTCTCCTGCATAGGATTCATTTCCTAATGACCAGAAAAGGATGGATGTATGGTTTTTAAAAGTTTCGAAATTGTTTTTTGCACGCTCGAGCACTGCATCTCTCCACTGTGGAATAGATCCCGGTACATTACATGATGGTTCGATTGCCCCTAGCTTTTGGAATGAGCCATGGCTCTCAAGATTTGTTTCTGCCATCACATAAATACCTGCATCGTCGCACATATAGTACCATGGTATCTGGTCAGGATAGTGACAGGTACGCACAGAATTAATATTGTTTCTTAACATACATGATATATCTGCCTTCATGTCTTCTATACCAATGCATCTTCCTGTTCTTGCATTCCACTCATGACGGTTTACTCCCGTGATAACAAGACGTTTTCCATTCAA
>ERZ1034871.143-NODE-143-length-41497-cov-6.283384_pt1 | contig 41497 bp, 60 predicted proteins | sample MGYA00520631_ERZ1034871 | MGnify/ENA primary metagenome ERZ1034871 (study PRJEB33766, sample SAMN09781721) | gut metagenome | biome: gut microbiome | host: Homo sapiens | place: Madagascar | study: EMG produced TPA metagenomics assembly of the PRJNA485056 data set...
CTGCCGCTGCCACCGCCGGAGCCTCCGTTGCCGCCGAGAGCTTTCGACGTGTTGTCGCTGAGCTTGTTAATCTCGTCGAAGGAGAGGACCTGACGCTTAAGCTCCTTGACCTCCTTCGCCGCCTGCTTGGCCGCGTCCCCTATTCCCTTGTACTTCTTGGCGGTCGGGTTACTGCCTCCTCCGCTGCCGCCTGCGCTTCCGCCGCCACCGGAGGGGAGCGAAGCGCCCTCGTCATCGCCGCCGCCACCTCCTCCGACGCTGGTGCCGCCGCCGTAGTTGACTGCCGCAATCTGCGCTCCTCCGGTGAGGTTCGCAATCATGTTCGCGAGCGTTGCGACAACCTTCGCCGCCGCTATCGCCGCTGGCATGATTGCCTTAATCATCGGCAGGAATATCGTTCCGATTGACTTTGCGGCGTTCCTGACGTTGCTCTGGAAGACGCGGAGCGCGTTTGCGGGAGAGTCGAGAGTGCGCGCCATGTCTCCCTGCGCCCACGACACCTGATTGAGCATCGCCCTGTAGCGCAGGAGCGCCTTCTCGGCCTGCGTCATGGACTCGACATTCTCGTCGATGCCCATAGCCATGGCCTCTTCCTTGAGCTTGGCCTCAGAGAGGTCGAAGCCAAGCTCGCGCAGCGGCCTAATCTGTCCAGCGAGGCCGGAGCGCACCTTCTCCATGGCCTCGTCAGAGGATATGTTGTAGAACGACGCGAGGTCGTAGGACAGCTGCGTGAGCTGCTGGCCCATCGTCGCAGCCTCGCCGGACGCGATGCCCATGCCTCGTGCCATCGTCGTGAACGTGCCCTCGGAGCGGAGGAAGTCCTGAGGCGCGATTCCGAGCGCCTGATAGACCTGCTCTGCGTACTCCTTAGCCTGACCAGCGTAGTCGCCCATGGCGACGTTGACGAGGTTCATGTCCTCTATGTACTTGTTGGCCTCGTTTATGAGCGAGCCGATTGACCCGGCGATGGCCTTCATTCCGTTGCGGACGATGGAGAACACGGTTATCGTCGACGCGAGGTTCGCGAGCCTCTGACGGAACGACTCTGTGTGCGATGACGCATCGTCGGTCGCCGAGCTGATGGACTTGAGGTTGCGAGACGCCTGAGAGCCGAGTCCGCTGTACGAGGAGCGGATGGCGCTAATCTTCTGCGGTAGCGGACCGAGCGCCCTAGAGAGCTGGCGAGCGTCCTCGGCGACCTGCTTGAAGTCAGTGCTATGGAGCGCCTGCGCCACCTCTGGGAGACGCCTCAGCGCGTTTATGGTCGTGGATATTGAGGAGGACTTTACGTTTGAAAGCTCGTTGAGGACCGAAGCGAGCTGGTGAACCTTTGACGGCTCAATCTTGGCCTCGTTGAGTGCGCTTGCGCCCTCTGCGACGCGCTTGAGCCTAGAGCCGAGCGTCGACTCGACGTTCTTTCCTTGCAGCTCCCCGACGCCCTTCGCGAGCGTGTTGAGGGCGCTCACGTTGCCGAGTCCGCTGATGCTGCTGGAAATCCTGCCCATCTGGTTTGCGAGGCTCGACGAGACCTTCACCCCGTCGAGCTTGCGCACTGCGTTCGCGACGCCGTTGAGCGTGTTCGCAGCTGCCTTCTTGGAGCCTACGGAGCCGAGCGCCGCAGACATTTTCTCCAACGAGTCAGCCGCTGGCCCGACCTTACCCTTGAGCGAGCCAACGTCACGAGAAAGGCCGCGCAGCTCGCTCTTCGCGCTCGCGGCCTTTGCCTCTATGCTTATCCTGAGCTGGTCAATGCTTGCGTCGGCCATGTTGTCCCCGTTTCCGGGGGTGCAGCCACCATCGCCGAACCCTTCCGCCTACTGAGGCCCGTGGGCGAGAATCCACTCGGCGAACCTCTGGTGGTCTGCCTGCTCGTTGATTGCCCTCGTGGCCGCGTCAACAGGCTCCTCTTCGCCCTCGTGGCCGTACGGGCGCTCCATCCAGTCATCAGCCCTGTCTCTGCCGGAGAACGGGTTGAGGACTGCTGACGCGCGTAGCAAGGCGTCGTAAACGTAGGCGCCGGACTGCCACCTCTCCCAGTCACGGCGCTCTGACCCAAGCCTCTCTGCCTCCCTGTGCGCTGCGAAGAGCCAAGGGTCCCCGTACCAGAACTCCTCTGCGGTCATTCCCATCGAGAGTGCGACCGGGAGGGCCTCTGAGAACAGGTGGTATATAGGCTCAGGGCCGTCGTACTCGTCGCCTAGAGCCGGTTCCGCTACACCAGACGGAACTTCATGCGGCTCTCGGTGATAGGGTTTCCGGTGATGGCGCGGACCCCCTGAGTGAAGAGGACGCTCATGTAGGAGATGAGCGTCTCCTTGTCGCCCACTGCCTCCCACAGCTCAAGTGCCTCCTCGAAGGTAATCTTCGGCTGGTCGCTCTTGAGGCCCGGGAGGACGAAGTCCTTCACGAACTGCTCCGCCCCGTGGAGGGTGCCCTCAGCAAGCTCCTCCTGAACCGTCTCGATGGTGGTGCCGTCAGACTCCATCTTGCGAACGACCGCTCGCGGGTAGCGGATGACGTACTCGCTGCCGTCGCCATCGTCGATGACGATGTGGTCGTGGGTGCCGACCTCCTCGACGAGCTTGTCAAAGTCGGTCTTCTTATTGCTTGCCATTCTCGTTTCCTTCCTGTCGGGGTGCAGTCCTATCGCTTACGTCCTTGCTGTTACGCGCTCGCCGGTTCGACCATGACGGGCTTCGTGCCAGCGGAGATGTAGGTCTTCATCTCGCGGACCTTGTTGGTAGCGCCGCTGGTGAGGTAGGTGGTGGAGCCGCCTTTCCACACGAAGATGCCGTCGTGTCCGTCAGGGGTCACGCCGTCAGCCGCCGCGCCGAGGTACAGCGCCCACCACTCGTCGTTGCCCTTCGCGTCGATTTCCTTCATCGCGGTGTAGGTATCCTTCATGTAGTTCGCGGTGAACTCGAACGAATCGAGCTTCTGGACGCCGTTGACGGAGGTCTGGGTGTCCTCGGAGAGCGTGGTTGTCTCGATGGTGTCGGGCTTGCCGCCCATGTCGGGGTAGTCCTTAATGTCCATGACCTTCTTGAACTTGGAGAGGTCGGAGCTGGTCGGGGCGTTCCCAGTGATTGTGCCGTCGAGATGGAGGAGGTAGGAATGGATTGTGCTGGTCGGTGTCTTGCTTGCGGTGAGTGCCATGTTGGACTCCCTTTCTACCAATTAGCGGTCGTGCCAGTGGCGTCGACAGATGCTCGCCACGTGGCCGTTACCCTTCTTATCGACGTGTCGGCGTTCGGGACCTCAGATAGGTTCGAGCGCCTGAATCCGAGCCTGTAGAACGCCTCGTCCGCTACTGCAATGATTGACTTGGCCTCCTGCATGCTCGTGCCTGAGTAGGCTTCTGCCGTGACCTTCGTCCTCGTCCACGCCTCGGCCCCGGAGCTGTCCTCCGTCCCCGGAGTCGGAGACGGGAACTCGTATCTCAGGTACAGTGCCGGGAGCTTGCGGTCCTTTGAGTTGACCGGAGCGGTGGTGACGAAGCATCCGGGGAACTTCGCCGTCACCTGCTCCCTGACGAAGGACGTATACTTTGCCGAGAAGTCGTTCATTTGCCCGCCCCCATCACGTAGGAGAGCATCGCTGACGCGGCCTCCTCGCGGATTGCCTCGGCACCTGCGGCCATGAATCCCTTTCCGCTCTGGCCGCGCGTGAGAAAGAATCCTCCGTCCTTCTGGTAGACCCAGCCCTCCTCGCCCTTGCCGGAGGCGTTGACCGAGTATCCGCCACCGGACATAGCCTTCGCGTCGAACGAGTTGCCGGATGGGGTTCCGATACCGGTTCCGAACTCGACGAACGCGGCGTACGGAGCGCTCGCGACAACGTCGTACCCAGAGCCGGTTTTCTCCGTGTGGATTGACGCGCTGAGGGCGCCGGTGTCGGTGGGGCAAGCCGCCTTGGCGACGTTCATGGCCTCGGTGGCGAGCGCGAGCACTCCACGCTCCACACCGTCCTCTACGCCGTCTCCAATATCCTCAAGCGCCCGCTCTAGAGCTTCGAGCGAGTCTACGGAGAGGTCCGTCGAGAGTTCCATCAGCGCACCTCCCTACGCTTGAGCGCTATCGAGAAGAAGTCGAGCGACTGAGAGACGGCCCTCACGTCGTAGGCGTCAGTCATTACAGGCTGTCCGTCATCCGCCGTCTGAGGCTCCGAGAGCGCCCACATGACGTCCCCCTCCGATATGCCTAGGTCGTTGTCTCCGATTACAACGGAGAGGTCGTAGTCGATTGACTCGCCGAACGGCGATGCAGATGCGTCTCCGGTAGGCGCTGAGACGTTGGCGCGGAGATGGACGGGCGCGGACCACTTCGACACGTACTCTGCGGTTCCGACTCCGTCATCGTCCGTAAGCTCGACAAGCTCAGGCCTAGAGAGCCAGAGGTCCCTCTTGTTTCGCTCAGCCATTCGCATCAGAGAGGCCTCCCCTTCGGGACAACCCGTCGAACGAGCGACGGAGATATCCCGTCAGAGGCGAACTTGCGCGTGACGCCGTTCTCGGTGTTCGAAAGCTCTCCCTCGGTCCCGCGACGGTTAATCATGTCAGCCGCGAACTCGCATTGGAGCGTGTCGTAGCGTGACTCCCACTCCTCGGAAGACGGGTCAGAGGAGAACGGGTTCCGCATGGAGAGAATCTTATCCATGGCGACGTTCAGGTAGGAGGCGACAAGCTCGCTTGTAACGTCGCTGCCGCCTCCTGCCAAGGCCTTCGTCAGGTTCAGCTTGTCCGAGTCCGTGAGGGCCATCGCCGTTCCTTACGCCTGCGTGGTGACGGAGACGACGGAGATAGACTTCGGGTCGAACTTGAGCGACCAGTTCGCCTTGTCGGAGAGCTGTGCGAGGGTCGGCGACGCCGTGTACCCGGAGGGCTTGGTGTACGAGAACCCGTTCGGGTGGATGGTCTCGCGCTTGCGGGTGACAAGCGTGTTCATTCCGCCGTTCTTGATTGCCTCGCGGACAACCTCGACGGGCACCTCGCATGGGGCGTCTGCGTGGCGCAGCGCGCCGACGCCGAGGAGATAGGTCGTGTAGGTGGCGGGCTTTGCGCTGGCCCCGCTGGTCGCCGCGGTCGTGGGCACGGAGTCATCGACAATGACAGCCATGCCGTTGGCGTACGCGAGGTTGCGCACCTGACGCTGGATGCCGTTCGCGTCGGTGTACTTCGCGAACTCGAGAAGGTCCTTCTTTGCGAGGGAATTCGCAATCTTGGAGTGCATGAACGCGAGGGAGATGGTGTCGGACTGGTCGCCAACGGCATCGACGGCGGCGTCGCCGAGGGTGGTGGCGTCGATTGCGGCGTCGGAGTTGATGACGTGGGACTTCATGTCGGCGACGCCGCAGACAGCCCCGAGGATGCCGAGCATGTACTTCTGGCGGAGCTTCTGGTAGAACTTCGCAACGCCCGGGATGACCTGAGCGCCCATGGGGTCTGCGCCGGAGTTGTAGTCGCGGACGAACTGAGACTCGGACCAGCCCTGAGTCACGCCGAACACGATGCCGGACGCGGAGTCGCCGGTAGCCGCCTCGACGGGGACGTCGGTCTTGCCGTCGTAGTTAGCGGGAGTGCCGCCGAGGGGCTTGTAGAACGGCACGGTGTAGAGGTCGCCGCCGTCCGCCACCGCGCGCGCGATGGATGCGTCCTCGACCATGGCACCGGAGTCAACGAGTGCGGCCTTCGTGGGGTCCGGCTGGTTGAACCAGTTAGCCATGAAGAGTTCGGCATCGAATGGATAACCGAGGTAGGTTGCCATTTGTTCCTTCTTCCTTCCGTCTTGTTACTAGGAGAGCTGGTTGAGGATTTCCGGGTTCTGCGTGCGAAGCTCCACCTGCTTCGCGTAGGGAAGAGCCATGAACTCCTTCTTCGTTGCCACGGTCCCGTCGCTGGGGTCTCCTCCCGCAGGAGGCTTCATGCCGCCGAGGTTCTTCTTCTCCGCCGCCTCGCTCGCCGCAGCGACCTTGGCGGACACCATGTCGGAGATTGCCTTAGCTGCTGCGACCGTGGCCTTGCGGTCGTTGGAGACGATTGAGGGCATGAACGCCTTGTACTCGTCCTCGCCGATGCCCGCTGCCGCGAACACCGCAACCGCGCTCTGCTCGCTGAGGTCGTGAAGCGCCTTGTCGGCGCGCTTGTTGGCGTCGTCGATGGCCTTCTGCCACTTCTCGGCGTCGCTGAGGTTCTCCTCGCTCGCCTTCGTGAGTTCGTCGACCTTCGACTGCGCCTCCGCGAGCTGCGCCTTGAGGTCATCCTTGCCGGACTTCGCGGCGTTAATGTCCTTGCCGTTCGCGTCCATGATGGCGTTGATTACCTCGTCGGTCGCGGCCTCTCCGAGCAGTTCCCTGAGCTTGTCCCTATGCATTACTCGTCCTTCCCTTGGCTATGCTTTGGTGCCGGGGGTCGCTTCCCCTGTCCTGCGACGGTTACGCCGTCGCCCGCCTTATCGCCTCCGCCGTCATCGGCGGTGTTGGCCTCATCGTCATTGCCCTCGTCGGAGCCGCCAGAGGAGAACGCCTCGCGCGCCTTCTGTTCCTGCTCCTCCACGTAGCGCATGGATTGGTCGAGGGCGTCCTCGGGGTCGGTGAACATTCCGCAGTATTGGAACGCGAGCCTCGGGGCGACCTTCCCGCACCCGAGGAGCGTGGTGAGCACCTGCGTCTTGCTCTGGATGGCCTCGTAGTTGCGGCGCGTGAACTTGATTTCGACGGACGCCGGGTCTAGTCCGAGGCCCTCGCTCACGTCCATGATTGAGAGCGCGAGGCGCAGGAAACGCCGCTCCGCCCTCTTGAACATCGTCTCGGCCTCCTTGCAGCGGTTCTCGCTGTTTGACCAGCCGTCGCGCATCGTCACGGCGGCACCGGTGTCGCTCGTGGACGCTGAGCCACCGACGTTGAAAGGCATCCCGCAGATTGAGAGCGCAGTCTTGTAGAGCGAGTCTACGAGCGTCTGTGTCTGCGACTGGTTCAGCTCGCTGTTGAGCGTGTAGACCTTCGCCGGAAGCTCGCTGCTCGACGAGATTTGGAGCGCCCCGAGGTCCATAAGCTCAGAGAACGTCTTGCGCCGCTCGTCATCGTCGGAGCCGAGGTCGACGTTCTCAAGCACCATGAGGGCCTGAACGAACTGCGCGATTCCGTCGACTCGGTTCGACTCAATCTCGTTGATTGCGTCGAATATCGAGAGAACGGCCTCGAAGATGCCCATACGCTCCTGGTTCGCGTCGTACTCGACGATTGGTACCGCACCGAGAGGGTTGGAGTCTGCCTCGATGACGCGGCCAGAGCGAACGACGAAGCGGGAGTTCGCCGTGTACACGGTGTGTGTCACCTCGCCTGACTCGGGGTCGCGGACAGTGGTCACGGCGTACATAGGCTCGTGGAACACGCTGTTGTCGTACACGACGAACGTCGAGCGCGGGTCGAGAGTGGCGATGACGAACGGCCTGTCGGTCTTGCCGTCCGCAATCTCGCTCGATGGGAGCACGAGACGGTACCCAACTCCAACCTCGCACATCCACTGGACGAGTTCGAGGTCGCAAGCGTGCTTGTCAGCCGCGATGCATGCGTCGTTGAGCCGCTGGACGCGGTCCGAGACGTCATCAACCGTGTTACCGCCGCCCTTGCCGTGGGCCGAGTAGGTTATCGGCTCACCGGCGAGGGAGTCCGCCCGGTCCTTGCACAGCTGGTAGGCCCTGTTCTCGACGAGCGCGTTGTTTATTTCCGGGCGCACCGCCTTCTTTCGGCGGAGAACAGGCTGGTCACCAAGGAAGTACCCGTGGAGGTATGCCTCGTCGGCGGCGTTCGCCCCATGAACGACGAGGGCCTTCTCGATGACACCGGAGACGTTCGATGCGTCTATTTTCACGGGAGAAGAGAGGATGCGCCTGCGTCCCATGTAAACCTTGCGTATGGCGTTGTTGTCTGTCTGGTCTGCCACTAGGCTCCCCCGCTCGTGTCTCGCGCTTGGGAGGGCGGAGTTGGAGGTCCTCCGCCCTCTCCTGCGATGGGGCTGCACCCCTACTGCGGAGTCTGGTTCCGCTCCCCTCCCACGTCGTGCGGAGTGGCTAGAACGGCCTCTTGACGGGCGTCGCCTTCGCCTTGACGCTCTTCGCGAGCATGTCCGCGAGCATCGAGAGCGAGTCCGGCGCATCGTCGTGGACGTTCTTTCCGTCGAGAACGAACCCCGTGACCTGAGACATGAAGCGACCGTAGTCGCTGTTCGTGTCGTAGAGAGACGGGTCGCGGAACACGCAGTTGTTGATTACCCACGGCGAGGCAGCGAGGATTCGCGTCTCCTTGTTGCTCATGGTGTACTTCTTCTGTACGGAGCAGAGCGCGCCCATGGCCGTTAGGGCCTTCTGTATGGAGTCGGCGACGGTACCTCCCGCGCTGTTCGACTCGAAGCGGGCGACCTGAACGCCGTTGGAGGCAATCATCGAGGCGACGCGCCTGTTCACGACCTTCGGCACCGAGTTGTCGCAGAGCGCGTCAGCGATGAACCACTTCCCGGGGACTGACGGGAACTGCATCGCGACCGGCATCGCGCAGTAGTCTGTGCCGACGCCCTTCGTGTCAACGACGGCCACGGTGCGCGTCGGGTTCTCGTCGGGGAGTGACAGGTAGCGTTCCAGCGAGTCTGGCGGGAACAGCTGGCCCTCGCGGACTATCGGGTCGCCGTCGTACTTCGCTGAGTACGTCGCCGAGTCCGTTGTCCTCTTCATGTCTATGTAGTAGGCGGTCGAGAAGCCGACGCCGTACTCGTACTCGAAGTTGCTCTCGCCCGTCTCGGGGTCGAGCGCCGGTATCACGAGGGTGTGAAAGCCCTCCTCGCCCTCGTGGAGCCTGCTCATGCGGCCAATCGGGTCGTTGACGTCCCATCGCGTCCCGACCATGAGCTGCTTGGCGCCTGTCTTGCGGCGGTCGTAGCACTGGTTGACGTAGTTGTCCCACTTCTTTTGCAGACGAGTCGGGCTGCGGGCCTCCTCAATGTCCTTTACGAGGTCATCAGCGTAGAGCCATCCGCCCTCTCCGACCTCGACTGCGCCGGTGAGCGTTCCTGACACGGAGCGGCAGGTTATCGACGGGTAGGAGCGCTTCTGGCCGAGAGTCAGCGACTCGTACTCGGCGGACTTCTCGACGAGCGGGGCCTCGGGGAATATCTCGGAGAATCGGTAGCGCGGGTCCGTTATGAACTCTAGGACCTGATTGTAGAAGTGGTCGGTGAGCGCGTCGGAGTGCGCAACGACGAGGTTCGAGTGCATCGGGTCGCGCCCGGAATGCCACGCCACAGCCATGCAGCACGTGGAGGACTTCGCGGTGCGCGGAGGCATGGAGACTGACAGGAACTCCGCCTTTGGGTCTGTCTCGAACCATTGAAGCTCCCTGTAGAGCCTCCACAGTCGGCTCCTGCGCGGAAGCCAGAGCCTAGACTTCGGGTCGCGGTCAAGCTCCATCGCCTGCGCGAACGAGTCGAAGTCCACACGGGCATCGACCGTGATGACGCTGCGGTAGCAGTCTCCGAGAGCCTCTAGCTGCTGCGCAGACGCCCATCCGCCACGTATCGCGTCGGTTAGGCGCGAGAGCACGAGCTGGTTGCCAGAGTGGTCTATCGCACCATCCTCGCTGGACTGCGATACAGCCGCAGATGCGTCGGCGTACGCGCCGACGTCGCGCGGGTGCGAGTCTATGTACACGCATATCGACTCGACGAGTCCGAGCGTCATTCGGACACCGCCTGACAGGCGAGAGAGCAATCGGGCACAACGACCTTATTCCGCCCCTTGCTTGGGTCAAGCTCGTCTAGGAACACCCCCTTGATGCAGCTGTGTCCAACCACGCGCTCGCGCCTCGCCCTAGACTCGAACACCTCGGGGAAGTCCTCGCGAATCTTGTTCCAGTAGCCCATCCCGCCCTTGACGCACCCGACGCAGTTGTTGTTCGGGTACCCAAGTTCGTACATCTTCGGTCTCCTGATGCCCCACTTGACACAGGGGGCGTGGCAGTCGGCCTTCGTGAGGCCGTGCTCTATGAGCGGGAACTCGTGGTCGAACTCCGGCATGGTCTCAATCACGCGCTCGGCGCGCCTGCGCTCCGTGACGTCGTAGCCCCATACGTACGTGTGACGCGCCCAGTGTGCCTTCTCCCAGTCCTGACGGACCCACTTCTTGAGCCTGAGCGTGCATGCGGCACCGCCCGGCCCATTGATGTACCCGAGCTTGAGAACGTCATCGACGCATCCGAACTCCTCGCTCTTAAGCACCGTGACGCGGCCAAGCACCGACTCGGCGTCGTGGAGGAACCTGAGCGTATCCGGATGCTGGTCGGCAACGTGTATGTATATCACCTCGTCGGGCTTCGCCAGCCTGCACGCCACGAGCGACGAGCACCCGCAGCTGAACCATCCGACACGCATGAGGGCCACCTCCAATGGCAACGTTCCTACGCCATGGATGGTGGCCCCGAACAACGCGAGATGCGTGCGACCCTACGCCACGAGCCTCCCGTCCTTGAGCATGTTCGAGACGGTGTTCGGATGGACGCCGAGGTAGGACGCGACCTCCCTCTTCGTCGAGCCTCCCGAGAGCATCCGCTGGGCCTCCTCCATGCGCTCCTCCGGTATGCGCTTCTTGACGCCACCGCGCATCCTCCCGGCAGCCTTGGCTATCGCGACGCCCTCCCTAGTGCGGCGAATCAGCTCCTTGCGCTCGCTCTGGGCCACGTAGGCGAGCGTTGAGAGGACCACGGCCTCCATTGCCTCGCCAATGTCGCCCATCTCGCGGAACTTGCGGGAGTCCATGAAGTCGAGGTCGAGTATGCGGATATCGACTCCCTTGTGGTGGACAAGCTCGCGCCACTGCTCCGTCACCTCGCCGAAGTTGCGGCCAAGTCGGTCGAGCGAGTCTATGACTATGAGGTCGCCATCCGTGACGGTAGCCATGAGCGCCTTCCAGCCGGGGCGGTCCAGCGACTTCCCGGACGCCCTGTCGCGGAAGAGGGAGTCGCCCGTGATGCCGAGGGAGTCCATGGTCGCGAGCTGGCGGTCGAGGTTCTGGCGCTCCGTCGAGACGCGGACGTAGCCGTAGGTCGCCATGCTACTCGCCGCCCCTCTTGTTGGCAGGTGCAGGACGGACGGCCATCTCGTCAGTGACCTCTATCGAGCCTGACGGCAGCTTGGACGTGATGGGAACGGCCACGAGCCTGTATCCGAGGACGTCGAGGCACGCGACGAGGAACCCGACGCCGACCGACTTTGCCTTGAGCCTGTTGTTGAACGTCTGCGGCATCATGCCGAGCCTCTGCGAGAGCGCGCGTATGCTCCACGTGCCCGACGCCTCGACCCTGTTGCGAATCACGTCCGATGACCTCACGCTGGCACCTCCATTGCCTAGCGGCTTCTGCCATCTGTAGTGTGGCACCAAGCGATTCTGCTGTCAACGCCTTTTTGTTTTCACAGGCGGAGGAGAGGCTTAGCAGAGCACATAAGGACTGCGACAATCCCTGCCCGGTAGGGTCGAGGGTCGAGGGCCGAGGGCCGCTATCCTGTACTATGTCGAGCGCCAAATCACACACAAACAGACGAACGCCACATTGTGGAGAATCTATGTAAGCGTATCGGCTTGTATGCGTGGACTAGTCGCAAGCGGATACGCTTGCAATGTGACAAGTAAGCAAGTCGACTTAGAAAGGACGGACACCATGAAAGAAATCGTCATCCAGTCACTAATCGACCAATGGAAAAGCGCGGAGGCGGAGACGCTTTGCACCCATTCGCCCCGTTGCAGTGAGGACCGGAGGACTAAGGCGGAGGCGGCGCGCGCTGCAAAGCTTGAGGCGATGAGTGAGACCCGCGCATATGTCGCACTGGACAAAGCTATCAAGGACGCACAAGGACGATGCACAAGTCGCACAATCGACGTGACGGACGTACTCATGTGGGCGGACCGGATACAACACCGGCTTGCTATCCCCAAATCTCACATGGACTATATCCGCGCGTCAGTCGATATCCACCACGCGGAGCCTTACCACAAACGCTACACGACGCCCCAATCCACACACTTTCAGCTTGAGCACCGGTCCGGAAAATGGCGTGTCATCCGCGTTTGGCGCGACTACATAGGCAAGGCACATCCGGTGTATCTGTACTTGCCTCCGGAGGCGCGCAAGGCACTTGCAGACAAATACGAAACGATGGACTAGCGGATAGCAGAAAGGACTTGGGACAATGGAAAAGCTTTTCACCATCTATGAGGGCACGGAAGACGAAAAGTCCTATACGGCCAAAGATTTTGCGTCGATGGACGAAAAGGCAAAAATCAATCTTGCAAGCAACGTAATCTTAGAAGCGCTTGAGGATATGGACCCGTGGGAGGCCGCGTGTTTCGCCGCTTCATGCGAATGTTTACGGTACGGTCAAATTGGCAATGGATACGACGTTTTCGGAGCCGACGAAGCGGAATACCTAGTCGATTGGAAGCACGGAGCCGCTGACTTTATCGGCGACGTGGCGCGTGCGGCGATGGAAGGCCGAATCACCGGCGCTGATTTGCTCCATTGGGACGAAGACGGATGCTTATGGATAGAGGACGAAGCGGACATAATCGCGCGTATCGGTAAGGACATGCCGGACTTTGCCGACGCATTGACGGACTATGTCGACCGGGAAGACCTTTCTTTCAGCCTTGGATACGTAGACGTGCCAGAAGATTTTCAAGACCGACTAGACGAACTGGCCGACGCATACCAGACGGCAACGGAAGAAGAGGCGTAGCTATGAAGACCGTCACTATTACCAAGACCCTTTACACCTACGATGAACTTTCGCCGAAAGCAAAGGCGCGCGCGCTTGAAGAGTTTTCCGCTTCACCTAGTGGTGCTCAGGCTGATTATGAAGCCCTTTTCTCTGATGTGGATGAATCTATTTCCGCTTTTGAGGATGTTACCGGCGTAGATATCAGAATCGGCAGTGGCGTATATGCGACCACCTACAAGGCCGATTTTTTTACTAATGCTTGCTATGACGATGCTTTTCCGGAATTCTCTCGCGATTCTGTTTGGTGTGATACCGATATCGCGAGCGCTTGGATAAACGACGATGAATTTATAGACGTCAGAAAAGAGTTTGCACACTGTGCATACATGCGCGACCGCTACACCGAAGAATCGGACATATTTTTCAGCATGTACACCGACGCCGACGTAGAGGCGGACGAAGCATCGACGTATCTTAGACTATCCGGACAAGCTGACGAAAGGGCCACGCATTACCGCGGCACGATGGAGAAGATTCTTTCTGACGCAGCTTCACGGGTGTGTGACGCGGTAGACGGCCTTACCGAAATATGTTGGGAAGACGTCACAAGCGAAGAACATTTTTCGGAAGAATGCAACATCTACGAAGCACTCTTTGAAGAGTCCGGCCGCGTGTATAACGGGATTTGGTAGGTGGTACCAGTGAGACACGATTACGGCCCCCTTTTCGTCCTACTGACACTGATACTCTTGCCAGTATGGCTACCATTGCTTGCGCTTTTCTGGCTCTGTAATCACGCTTGATACAGCGGCCCCGGTATCCCCGGGGCCGTTTTCTTTTGCCTCGGCCCCCGCGACCTCATTGACGGGCGCCGCACATAGCCAACGCCTTGCAAGCCATTCTAAGGCGTTTTAGGCCGTCATTTACAGCAACGTGATTACTTACTAGCGTTCTGTATTTGACGGCCAAATTTTGCCCTTGCAGCGTCTCACGCTGGCATTCCCGTGTATCCCACAAAGCGCTGTTTCCTAGCGTACCCATCCCGTGAAGCGCGCGTCACGCCACGCCCACGACGTCACCGGGATACCGTAGCCGCATATCGTGCGTTTCTCCACAATCCGCTTATGGGCGATTCTAAGGCGATTTAAGGCGTCGCGTTTGCCTATGCGGACACTTACTAGTGTCAATGCGCTATCGACCCTAAAACAACCCTTGTATCGCCCCAAGGCCACATTTCCGTACCATCCGCACGCGCTGTTTTTCATCCGGGAACAGTGGCAAAAAGAAAGCGCCCCGAGGCCGCTACTGGCCCCGAGGCGCTTTTGTGTCTGAGAATCCGGGTTTCTCGCTCGCTGGTTTTCGGTTTCTACCTGCGCGGATGCCCTAATAAAGGTTTCTGAAATTCGGAGAAATTTTCTGGCCGACCTCCTAATAAAGGTTTTTGAAACTCGGAAGGCCATCGGCTCACGAACTCGCCTTGCCGCCTCGACCGCTCGTCTTCGTCTTCCGCGTCCGGCTCGTCTTGCGCTTCGCCGTGGCCTTCTTCGGCTTCGGCAGCTCGTACACGGCCTCGACGTCGGCGTCAACGGGCGTCTCAGAAGGGAGGGCCGACTGGTACTTCGCCTCAAGTTCGGCCCTCGAAGGCCCCTGCTTGGCGCTCTCGTGGCGGATGACCGTCTCGGTCACGTCGCCGTAGCCGAAGTTGTTCTTTCCGATGAAGATGCCAGCTACGGGCTGCTTGAAGTCTCCGCTGCTCATGTGGGTGGCCCAAATACCTGCGACGGAATTCAAACATTTTTGAAAAATCGGGGCGGAGCTGACGCTAAGCCTTGCGCCGAGTCTGCACTTCTCGCCCTTGCTGACCTCGATAATCTCCTCGCGCGTCGTGTCGAACCCCATCGACAGCGCCTCAATCGTGATTGCACGTCCGTACTTCTCGCTGAGTTCCAACAGCTCGAAGTACCTGTCGCGCACCGCCTCGGGGTCCTCCATGTCAATCGTCGGGAGCATGAACAGCTCCTTCGCGTACGCGACGTCGTTGCTCTTCTCGACGGGCCTCGTCGCGGTCGGGAGGTTGTTCTTCCTTCCGCTGCCCTTTCCGGTCCTCGGCCTCTGCTCGCTACTCATCTATGCCCCTCATCTTCGCCTTCATCATGGACCTGTAGCCGATGACCCTCGCCCGCTCGGCCTTGTCCTTGCCACCGACGAGGCCGTACCACGCGCGCTCCCCGTCCTCGGTGAGCCTGTACACCTGTCCCCTCTTCCCCCTCCCCCTCCTGAGGAGGCCCTTCTCGACGAGCGACTCCGCTATCTCCGTCAAGAGGCCCATGTCGCTCCTCGTGCAGTACGGGAAGAGCCTCAGCGTCCTGCTGAACCTCTCCACGATGTTGAAGTCCTCTCCGCAGAACGTGGACGGGGCGTAGGCCTTGAGGAAGTTGCTCTCCCCGCAGGTCATCCCCTCCGTCATCTTGAAGTGGTACTCGCTAGGCATCGGCCCACCTCCTCCTCGACTCGCCATCCATGCGCACCGCTATCGCCCCTCCCACGAGCCTGTCGCATATCGCCTCGGCGAGCACCGGGTCACCGGCAGAGAGCCTCTCGACGAGTCCTCCCATGTCGCTGTTGGCGGTTACGATGGTCGGCCTCCCGTTCTCCACCCTCGCGTTCACCACCTCGTAGAGCGTCTCCAACGCCCAAGGCGTGAACCTCGGCTTGTCTAGGTCATCGACGAGAAGCATGTCGGCCCTCTCAAGCTCCTCGACGGTGACGCCCTGCCTGCCGTCGTAGGAGGCCCTGAGCGAGGAGAGCATCGACACCGCACCGAAGGCCCTCGGCTGGTAACTCTCCCTCCTCGCCGCCTCCCTGAGAACCGCGCAGGCGAGGTGCGTCTTCCCGCTGCCGACGTCGCCGTAGACGTAGAGTCCCGTTGCGCCTCCGCTCACGAGCCTCTCGGCGAGTTCCTCGGCCCTTGCATCGGTGGCATCTGCGTACCTCGTCGGTATCCCTATCCGGGACAGCCTCTCGCGGTACCTCTCCTCCCTCCACCTCGATACCTCGTCCTCAAGCTCCTTCTCCATTTCCCGCTCCAATCTCACTGCCCCACCGGCATCGACCAGTGGCTGACGGAGTTCCTGACGCCGTACTGGCCCCGAGGAATCTCCCTCTCGCGCTGCCTCATGCTGGCCCTCGTCGGCTGGTTGACGTAGCCCTCGATGTGGGACGGCGCGAACAGCGTCTCTGGCCTCAGGAACTTCTCCATGTCGGTACCGAGCCACTCCTCGCACTTGACGTCGATGACGTGGAGCAGCTGCTCCTCCGTGTATCCGTCCGCGAGCCTCGCCCTCACGGCTTGGGCGCTCCTCTTCGACGATGCCCTGTACGACTTGTGGGCGACGTCGTTCAGGTGGGATATGACGCGCCCTATCGCCTCTTCGTCGCCGCGTTTCTGACAGTGTTCTTTAGTACTTGTACTTGTTAATGTACTTGTTACTGTTATTGTGTTCGATTTCGTTCGAGGTGTGTTCAACGTGCGTTCAACGTCGGTTGAACGTGTGTTCAACTCAAGTTGAAGGTTCGCTTTAGGCGCGTTCAACGCGCGTTCGCCCTCCGCTGGCACCAACCTAGGCTTCGCGTCATCCTCACCTGCGGAACCTAGAGAGCGCACCTGCCCGGACCTCTTCCCGGCCCTCCTGCACGACGCCCTCTTGCTCGCCATCTTCTCCGCCGACTCGGAGACCTGACGCTCCGACACCGTGTCCGTCTCGGGGTCGTAGTCGACAACTCCCGTGGCGCTCATTCTCGCGACGAACGCCGCGAGGCTCGCCTTGTCTGAGAACTCTAGGCACCGCATGACGTAGTCACATGTCATGTTGTCGCCCATCCTGAGCACGTGGCCCTTGACCCTCGCGAGGATGACGAGCAGCTTCGCCCACCGACCGAAGTCGGAGACGGAGCCGTTGAACAGCGCGCTCCTGCCTATCTCGCTTGAGAAGTCCGCGTCAAACCTGAACCAGTCGAGCGGCGCGTCGTAGAGTTCGCCGTCGTGCTCGCATGCGTCCAAGGGAAACACCCCCACAACAACAAGAAAGCCCGGCTCGTCGCGGTTATGGCACGACTTGCCGGGCTTTCGTAGATTGTACCATTCGCGGAGGCCATAACCCTCCATCGGCAATCATCAGGCCGGCCATAACGCCGCTCGTGCTACGAGAGGCTCACTCCGTTCCTAGCAGCCCACTCCTTTGCAGCGTTCACCAGCATGAGGTTCGGAGTGTAAGGCTCCTGACCGTCTACCTTCGACTGGTGCTCGCGCCACCACTCTGGCCACGTCCCGTCGACGTCCCGCGACATTCCCTCTTGGAGCCACCTCGGGACCTCGGAGCCGTCGTGGATGCACATCGCGGCAAGCTCCTCTAGGGAGCCTGCGACGAACGCCCCGGCCATCCTAGAGCGGGCCTCGTCCGCCTCGTCTGGTGCCATCCTCGCCCTCGACGCCTTGCCAATGAGCTTCGAGAGCGGCACGTATCCGCCGCTATTCATCTACCCAGTAACCCGTCGTTAGGCGATGGGCGTAGTTGTGGGCCTTCGCGAGGTCGTCGGACGGGTCCTCGGTCTTGTAGCCAGCCCTGAGTGCGTACTTGAGGACGTTGCCGAGTAGCCACGATGAGCGCCCGTCGAGTCCGTCGCACACCTTCTCGATGACGTCTATAGGCTCGACCTTGCGCTGCGTGTAGTAGTCCGGGTTCGTCGCCGTCACTAGCGGCCGCCTCCCCTCTCGTGGATTTTGACGACTGCGTCGCAGATGGTCTCGACGACGATTACCACCGTGACGCAGATGACGACTACGGTTACTGGATTGAGCATAAAACCACCTCTTTTATTGGATTTAAGACCTATCTTAGCCACGATTCAAGGCGAGTAGAATCTGGACTGTTAGTCTCTATCGCGAGTATTTAGCGCATTCTTATAAACGTGGTCACAAACCACTTTTCCACTGAGTTCGTCTATGACCTTCGCCGCCATGTCCTCGCTCTCTTTGATTCCGTAGAGCGTCGCCCTGTGCCCGCAGCTGTTGCAGTACGTAACCCGCTTCGTGGCGAACGGTGCGAAGTTGACTGCGCCGCAATGGCTGCAAGTCCAGCGCTTGAACTTGTGGGAGGGCTGGTAGTCATCCATTTCAAGCATTTCGCAGGTAGGGTCAATGAGGTCTGAGAGCCTGTCGAATAGCTCGTCAGTTCGGACGTATCCTCTGAGGCCGACGAAACAGGAAACGTCTTGGAACATCCCCGGAATCTCACCGGTGTCAAAGCGCGAAACGTACCCGTACATCGCCTCGTTGCGCCGGTATCCGTCTGCCTCCTCGCGCATGCTCTCTGCTACTGAGAGCCTGTCTTTCACGTCGCTCACTTCGTCTTCAACACCTTCACGTAGCTCACGGCGTCCATGTTTATGAGCATCCCGTTCGTGAAGTACTGCCACTTATGGACGTTGTCTCCGCTCCTGTTCTTGAGGTACTCGACCCAGTCGCCATCCATGACGATTGTCTTGTCGGTGCCCATGAGGTGAATCTGCGTCTCGCAATTCCAGTCAGCCATCTTCGCGAGCCTCCTTCTCGAAATACCACAATGTGTAGTCGAAAGACGCCGAGTTGAGCGCCATGATTGACTCCTCTATCTTGTCTTGAACCGTCTTGCAGCTCGCGTTGTCGCTGAGCGCGAACGTCTCGTTCCAAGCCTTGCTCAGGTGCTTCCATATCTTTCTGAGCCTCTTGGCGTCGCCCTTCTCCCACCTATCCATCGCGCTCCTCCATTGCTGCCTCGTATCCCTCGTCGAATCCCGTGTCGTGCGCGTACTTGAGAGCGTCGCAGGAGTATGAGGTGTTGATTACGGACGCGACCTCCCTGCCGCACTTCGGGCAGTACACGCTTGACGTGTCTGGTGTCGCGTGGCCGCACTTGTTGCAGTAGAGCAACTCAACGCAGCGCTTCGGGTCTGCGCCGGGAAGCTTCACTCTGTACATCACGCACGTTTCTGCCTCAGAAGAGAGACGGCCCGGATTCTCTTTGAATCCAGACCGTCTATCGCAACCGCTTCTATTCTCTTTCATGGCATCACCTCGGCCACATCCAGCACCACGTCGCGAACGCGAGGAACAGAATCAGCCCCGCAAACAGCACGACGCTAACAACGTCACTCACCAGACCTCGCCTCCAACGCATCGCCGAACTTACGCAGGCTTGTGGCCGCTTCGTCGGCGTAGCTTCCGGCTTCGAGCAGCAACCTCACGAGCGCTTCCCAGAATTGCTTGCGCCTATCGACGCGACGCCGCGCGTGCCTAGTCCTGTCCTTCGCCATTTCTCACCCCGCGTCGCTCGCTCTCCAACCAACAGCTGCAGAAGTCGTGGAAGTTCGTCAGGTCGTTGTCGTTGAGCTCGCACTCTCCGTGCGCTGGGTAGCTCTCGTGCCACATGGCGCACGTGGAGCATGTCGGGCACTTCACATCCAGCCCAGCGTCCGCGAGGGCGGAGAGAACGGAGACGATGCGCTCGCGGTCAGCCGAGTCCATCGCCGCTCACCACCCTTGAGCCGCAGTACGGGCAGTAGCGATAATCGGGGTCGAGCGGAATGTCACAGTGCTCGCACCAAAGCCCGCTATCGTCCTCGCTGAATCCAGCTGGGTCTACCGGGTGCGGGTCATCGCGCCACTCGCCACACGTCGGGTCTATGAGGTTTGCAACGCGGTCGAAGAGTTCGTCAATACGGACGGTCCCGTCAAACCCAACGCAGTGTGCGATATCTTGGAATACCGCGGGCACGTCTCCCAAATCAACCGTCCGTGAAATGTTGTACTTTGAATCAGTGCGACGAAAGTCGGCTGCTTCCTTGCGCAGTCGCTCAGCCGCATCGCGGCGCTCGTCGCTAATCTCGCTCATGACGCCTGTCCTCCGTCCTCATGTTCCAGAGAGACACAACGTTGGCCTTGTAGTACTCGATTGCCGCCCTCGTTCGCGCTCCACATGCTGTGCAGCGGACGTATACCTGAGTCTGTCTGCCAGCTCCGTTGCTCTTGAGTCTGTACTCCGCCTTGCCACCACAAAACGGGCAACGCTTGAGTTCGTCGCTTGCCGTGTCAACCATGTTCTCGACCTCACATCAAGACGTTCTCGCAGATGTTGTCATCGTCGATGTAGATTGGGGAGTTCCTGCTAACGACCATCTCGCATGCCTTGCACCAGCCGAAGTTCTTGGCGAGTTCCTTGCATGTCTTCTCGCCAAGCTCTGCCATGCTTCTATCGTCGAATTCGAGTTCGAAGAACCTGCGGCACTCGCTACAGTGCTCGCCTACCATGTGCAGCTCCCATCTATAAGAGAGAGGCGCCGACAAGCGACGCCTCAACTCGGTTTAGTGTCTCCTACTGGCCCTTCTCGACGGCCTCTAGCAGCTTCTTGCGCTGATTTGGTCCGAGTCCGCTGATTCGCCTACGCTCGCCAATCTTGAGCTTCTTCATGAGCTTCAAGGCACCGGCCTTTCCGTGGCCGTGGCGCGCTGAGAGAAGGTCTACGACGTGCATGCGCCTCACGTACTTCGAATCCATGTCGAGCACGTCGGCGATTGTCAGCTCTCCGCTGTTGATGCGCTTCTTGACCGTTGCGCGCTCCTTGCGTGCCTTCATCGCGCTCTTGAGGTAGTCGCGCCTCATGTCGGTCGTTGTGTTTGCCGCTATGTCGAATCGTCCCATTCCCTAGTCCTTCCCAGTGCTTCCGAACCCGCCGTCTCCTCGGCTCGTCTCCTCAAGCTCGTCAACAACGTTCACGTCCGCCATGACGCACGGAACGATTACCAGCTGCGCGACGCGCTCTCCCGCACGGAAGTGCTGCGCGGAGTTCCCGTGGTTGTGGAGCGGCAGCATGACCTCTCCCGTGTATCCGCAGTCGATTACGCCGACGCCGTTTGACAGCTCAACGTGTCGCTTGGCGCCCACGCTGCTGCGGATGAACACGAGTCCGACGTGGTTCTTCGGTATCTGGACGTGGACTCCCGTATGGCACATCTTGTGGCCGCTCGCAGGAATCGATACCTCCTTCGATACACTGAGGTCGAGTCCCGCCGAGTCATCGTCTCCACGACGCGGAATCTTGCAACCTGCCTCAACGGCAACGTTGATTCGCTCCAAGCTACTCCTCCTTGTCAAGCCGCATGAGAGCGGCGTATGCGAGCTTCTTCGTCTTGTCCATTGACAGCCCAATCTCCGAGGAGGTGTCAAGCCACGTTTCGAGGAACAGGAAGTGCGCGGCGACTATTCGAGCGTCCCTGTCTCCGGACTGCTCGGCGATTCTGTCTATGTCGTTCCAAGCCTCGTCCAGCATGTCCTCGCACCACTCGAACCCACTCGCTGCGTTAGCCTTGCGAGTGATGGAAGAGTCCTTTGCCTTCTCAAGCAGCCTAGCAGCCGCCTCGCACCTCCTGAACCTCTCTAGGGTCAGGCTGTCCTTCCTCATGTCACGCCTCAAAGGCAACCTCCATCGCCCAGAGGTCTCTCCCGCGCCTCCAATCGCGGGAGGACTCGTGTGTTCTACTAGAACATCGGCTCGACGCCGTCAGGCACGTACTGGCCCTCGTCATCAATCGGAAGAGGCGCCTGAATCGGGTACATGACGAGGTCGAGAGGCTCGCCGATGATTCGCTGGATTGTTGCGACGTCTCCGTAGTTGTGCGGGTCGATGCTAATCTGGACGGTGACCTTCTTGGAGTCTCCGGTGAACTTCCCGACTACGCCCTTCGTGCTCACCGCGCCCGGAATGTCTGAGTGGGCGTCCTTGTAGTCGAGCTGAGATGCGTAGCGGACGCCGTAGTCGAGGTACGCCTCGTACTCGCCTTTCGTTACTCCCGTCGCCTCGAACCAGTCGTGCGTTCCGATGAACACTCCGCTCTTGTTGCGTATTGCGTCCTCGACCTTGCGGGCCGCGCTCTCGTCGATGTGGGTGCTTTCCATTTTGCTCTCCTTAGAACGGGATGCTGTCATCGTCATAGATGCTCTGCTGCTTTTGCTGTTGTGGCTGCGCGTACTGCTGTGTCTGCTGGTACTGGCCTCCGCCTCCGTTGCCTCGGCTCATGAACTCGATTTCGTTCACGAGGACCTCAAGTTTCGAGCGCTTCTGTCCGTCCTTCTCCCACGAGCTGTAGCGGAGCTTGCCAGCAATGGAAACCTTCGTCCCCTTCGAGAGGTACTGCGCGAGCGATTCCGCACGGCGTCCCATGAGTACGCAGTCCACGTAGTTCGGGTAGTCCTCCCACTCCCCGCTCTGCTGGTTCTTGCGACGGTCGTTGACCGCTACCGAGAAGTTCATGACGGAGCTTCCGCTCGCGGTCTTGCGGATGTTGGGGTCCCGTGTGAGGTTCCCCGAGATTGCTACCTCGTTGATGCTCATTTGTCTCCTGTTCCTCTAAGGCTCTAGCTTTCCGTACCGCCCGCATTCGCACCTCTTAACGGCACTCTCTATTTGGAGCGGCGATATCCCGTGGCTCTCCTGAATGTCTGCGAAGGACACCCCGCTGTTGACCTCCCTCCAAATGCCTATTGACTCTGCCTCGCCTATCTGCCTGTACTTCTTCTGCCTACCGTCGTAGTCGTACTTGAGCGCGTCTACAGCCTTCGCCGCCGACTGGCACTCTATTGCCGACAGCTTGAACGTCTTCTGCCTTATCCCCTTGTCAGTCCTCACGAAGACAACGAGCGCCCCTCCGCAGATACCGGCCATCAGAACTCGTATTCCTCGTCAGCGAGGTCTACGTCGCCGGAAACAATCTGCGCCTGCTTTTTGATACCTGCCTCGTACTGCGAGATTACGTCGTGCATCATTTCAGCGAGCGCCTCTGAGCCGCTATCGTCGAGTTCATGCAGCGACTTCACCCGCATGTACCCACACAGCTCGTTGTTGGCCTTGGCTGCATCTATGCCTCCACGAGCCTTGCGATACCCGGGGAACAGCTTGCGCACCTGAGACAGGTAGTCCTTCTGGACGTCATCTACAGGAGCGTTCTCGTCTACCACCGAGACAGTAGCGCTCTCATCGACGCTTACAGGCTCGACAGAATCGAAGTCATGCATCTCGTCAGGCGTGTACGCGACGCCGAAGAGCGCCTCAGGGCAAGCCTCGCGAGCACATGCGGTGATTGCTCGCCACGTGAGCATGGTGAGCGGCTGCTTGCGGTAGTTCTCCTTGACGGCAAGCCCCATCTGCTGCGCCCACGCCTTGTCGCGCGTGACTACGAACGGATACTTTGGGTCATCGCTGCGGACGATTGTGCAGGTGACGCTCGTGTTGGCCTCGTCCTTGGAAACGCGGAGCTTGTGCCCGGCCTTGCGCACCTGCGCTGCGATAAGCTCAGCGCTCGCAGTCGGCTTCCCCTTGATGACATTGATTCGATAGAGGCTCTCTGCCGGGGAGAGTCCCATGCTCTGACCGAACTCGATTGCAACGACGATGTTCGCTGGCTTCCCCTGATATGCAGCTGGGATAATGTCGCTTGGCGCGAGGGCCTTCGCAAGCTCTACCTGCTCGTTGAGCGACGGTCCCAGCGTCGCCAGTGCAGTTGTCTCTTCCATTACCTGACTCCAATCTTCTTTCCGTGGACTCCGTCAATCGACTTCATTGCAGAGACGAACTGACAAACGACGCTCTCTGGCACAGTGACCTCGAACACGAGCGTCTTCTGCGTGCCCGCTTGAATCTTTACCGGCTTCGGCTGTACTGGCTCAGAAGGCTCTTGACCAGTCTCTATGCGGCGCTGGCGAGCGGCCTCGGCCTCGGCAAGCCTCTGCTGGCGCTCCCACTCCTCCGCCTCCGCGCGCTCGCTGGCCTCCTGCTCCTCAGCGATGCGACGTTGTCGCTCGTACTCGGCTGCTTCCTCCTCGCGCTTCTTGCGCTCCGCCTCTGCGCGCTCGATGGCCTCGCGGGCCTTGCGCGCCTCGTCTGCGTTGCGTAGGGCCGATGACATGTCGAGCGTCCTCACGTACTCTGCCTTGACGTTCGCCTTGTCGGCATCGTCGTACGGAGCCGAGTCGAGAGTTGCGAGGTCCTGCTCTATCTCTCCGACGCGCTTGGAGACGTCATCTCGGATTGCGACCTCGTTCGTACCGTAGAGGCCCCACTTTCCCTCGGCGGAGAACCTGTCCCAGAGCGTCTTGAACTGGACAACGCTCGCAATGTCTGAGAACTCCTCCTCGTACCACGCCTGTATCGACTGAGTTCGGCTGTCGACAACGAGGTTCTCCCAGTCGGTGAGAGCGGCCTTGTAGTCGGCGTCTACGCTGGAAAGCGGAGCGAGAAGGTCTCGAACCTGAGACTCGAAGTCCTTGACAGCGCTCTTGATTGCGCCGACCTGCTGCTTGCGGGCGTCCTCCACGGCCTTGATGGCCTTGCGGGCCTGCGTCCGCGCCCGCTTGCTCTCTCGGTAGTCCTGACCGCTCGTAATCTCGTGAGGCTTGTAGGCGTCGGCGATTGCCGCTACCTTCGCGCGCTGCTCAGCGAGCCATTTGTCCGCACCGCTTATCACCTCCGGGACATCTATAATCTCGGGCGTCACGTTCTGAACGTCGCTCATTTGCATCCTCCATCTGCAAATTCGTCAGCGACCAGAGGCGAACGAGCGCCTTCAAGCCGCATCCTCTCGACCCGAACGAGGACGCCCGGGTTCTCCTTGTCAACCTTCACGCCGAACACAAGCTCTCCTACGTACTTACGAGAGTCATCGACGATTGCCCCGCATCCGAACGGGTTTCGCGTGTACGCACCTTTCTTGACGCTCCAACGGGCGGGGGTGCAGAGCGCGTCCAACACGTACTTGACGCCTCCATACACGTTGTCTAGGTCTCGCGACGTCGAGGTCTCATACCAGATGGTCGTTACCGTGACCAGCTCGTCGGGAGTCTCCCATCCGCACCTGCGCATAGCGTTCCGTGCGTACAGTGCGACCCACTCGGTATCCTCGCGCTTCTTCTTCGCGCTGAGGTAGGTGTTCGCCCTCGCAGCTCCAACGACGTCGTTGATTCCGTCCATGTGGGCGGGTCTTCCACGCTTGTCCGTCCTGTTTGACGGGACGAAGAACTCAAGGGCGTTCGAGTTCAACCGAATCGCCCCCTCCGAAGAACTTCATGGCGTCGCTCTCCTTGATGCGATACCCTCGTTCCGTCCCCGGAAGAAGCATCGCGCTGAGGTGCCCCTTGTGGATTGCTTCGTAGATTGTTGTTGCCGGAACACCAGTCATGTCGTGGAGCTGCCTCACCGAGTACGTCATCTCAAGATTCATTAGGCCTCACCCCCATCTCGTCCAGCATTCGCCTCCATTGGGTTCTCGCCACAGACTCGTCTCGCGCCCTGAGGTGGAACTCACCGTGAGTAGGATGGCTCGCTAGGTAGTCGTAGGACTCTCCGTTCCAAGCGCTCACGAGCTTCCAGTCGCCTCGACTCGCAAGTACCTGCATCGGCTTGTGGAGCCTCGCCCTAGGGTCGTAGACGCCGTGGTTAGCGAGGCTCACCTGACCGGGGTAAGACGAGCCTATCGAGTAGTAGAAGTCCGACATGCTACATTCCTCCGAGAGCCGTCACCCTGTCACCCATGTCGTTGAGGCCGACGAGGGCCATGAAGCCGAACATGATGGCAAGGAAGGCGACGAACGAGACGTACGGATGCTGGTACACGAACCTGTCGATGCGCGACCGACCGTTTGCTACTACTGACTTCACTCTGATACCTCCTTGTTGCAGTACTTGTTGACGAAGAAGACTTGGCCCTTGCCAGTCACGAGAGGGTTCAGGTGAATCGACGTGTGGCCGTTTTGGTGCGTGTAGACCGACTCCGCAATCTCGAAAAGGTCTTGCTCGACTGAGCGTTGCGTTGGCATGTGGTACTCGCGTCCCTTGCTCCCAATGACGAACCCGTCATCGACGAGCCGCTTGTACAGCTTTGTTACGTTCACCGAATAGCCGTTCTTGCTGAGAATCTTCGCAAGCTCGCTCACTGAGATTGACGTGTCGGCGCCTCTGACCGCTTCTGCGAAGAACGCATTGCGCCTCAGCTCGCCAATCTCCTGACTCTGGCTCTCTAGAATCCTCTGAGCGATTACCAGTGCCCGCGCAATCGTCTGCTCGGGAGCCTCGCTTGGGGGAACGTGCCACGACTCTCCTCGCAGACTAGGTATCACGCTGTGCGCCATGAAGCCCATGAAGTCGTTTGCGCGTTTACTCCCAGACGTGTTCGCGAGTTCGTACACGCCCTTCTCAGATACGGTGCGTCTCCTCGGGTTGCCAGAGCTTCCGTCTCTCAGTCGCACGTCGCCCTTGTCTGAATCGTCAATTCGCCTGAGAGCGTTTGCCGTGTTGCTAAGCGCAAGCGCTCCGCAAACGTCCATGGCTAGGAACCATGGACTTCCGTCATCGTCGCGAAACGCCCGCACGCTAAACTCTGCGTCCGAGAACACTCGTGGTACAATGTCACGTGGCATAGAACCTCCTTTTCCTGTGTCGCGCCCTCGCATTGGTTCAGGCTTTGCGGGGGCAAACTTTTTTACGTGTGCCGCCTTGCAGCGGCCCGGCAGTCTTCCAGCGAGACTTGCTAGATGCACGTGGCGGACGCTACAGGCTCCCCCTGCTTGCGTCACACGTGGTGTTGAGTTGTTAAGGTTCGACCGCGCAAGGCTCCACCGAGCCACCCTTAGATGGCTTCTTGCTTCGACTTGTTGTTTGCTGGTTTTGGTTGGCTATTCAGCCAGAACGTTCATCCTCTTTCGCTCTTCGGTCCTGCCGAGAAGGTAGTCCGTCGAGCACCCGAAGTAGTCGGCAATGGATGCGAGCCTGTCAATGCTTGGCATTGTCACTCCGCGCTCCCAGCGCGATATTGACTCTCTGCTAACGCCGATGCACTCCGCAAACTCTGATTGCGTAAGACCTTTACGTACTCGCTCGCTCGCAAAGTTATTCAACTCGATTCACCTCCAAACATGCCGTGTAGTCAAATTTGTTTGACGGCACATTTTTCATATTATGCAAATATATTTACGTGTCAAGCGTCAATGTTGACTATTTTTGACGCCAGATGTACTGTTTCTTTGCCAACAAAGGAGGGACTCATGGACGAGCCGCTGAAAGTTCAGATTGGTAAGCGCATACGTGAGCTTCGCACCCAGAACGGTTGGAGCATGGACGCTCTGGCAGAGAAGATAGACGTCAAGCGCCAGACCGTGAGCAACTATGAGTCTGGAAAGACTCAGCCCAGCAGCAGAACGCTCGACGGACTTGCAAGTGCGTTTGGCGTCTCAACCGACTACCTTCTCGGGATATCGAGCGAGCGAGGCAGCTATATTCCGTCGCCGTACTTGCCTGTCTGCAAGAACGTCGAGGAGATTCACCACCCGTCAGACGCTCGGAACAGGTTCATAGCACCGCAAGAGGCAGTCGAACTGCACCCAAACGCCGTATACGTCGAGGTCCAAGATGAAAAAATCAACAGGAAGGTTCCTCGCGGCTACATCGCAATGGTCGACGTAGGCATAGACAGACCGAAGCGAGGTGCAATCCATTGCGTGTCCGTTGACGGGGAGCTTGTGTTCGGTGTCCTCAACGAGCTTACGAATGGATTCGAGCTTTCGCCAACGAGCTGGGACCCAACGGCAAGGCCAGTTGTGGTTGACAACGGAAATCCGTCAGTAGAGATAATCGGCATTGTCGTTAGGGCGACGATGCCTGACTGGTACGAGATATAGGGAGGCAGCAGACATGCCGGACTACGAGAGCCAGCTTTCCGAGGCTGAGAAGAGGGTCTCGGAGTACGAGAGCAGCGACGGATACATCCGCTACAGGAGGTGGCAGAACGCCGTCGCCAACGAGAGGGCGAAGAAGGGAGACCCAGTAAGGCGCGTGGTAAGGGCCGGGATAGCGCTCACCGTCCTGTCTCTCGGAGCAATACCAGACTACGGAATTGTTCCTACAGCCGTCTGCTCTTGTATCTGGCTTGTGCCAGAGTTCGCGTTCGGATTCGGAGACAGGAGGTATGAGAGGCGTGCAAGCAAGCGCCTTGGCTACTCTCCGACCGACGAAGACAGGGATATGTTCTACAAGCACGCAGACGCAATAGTAGAGAGGGACTCGATAGAGAGGCGCATCTCAGACGAGAGAGATACGGAGCGCAGGGAGGCCAGCGAGGCAAAGGACGCCGAGGATAAGAAGGCCGAGGAGGAGCGTAAGAAACAAGCTACGACAACGTCATCATATGAGCGCGAGGCGTATCTCGCAGAGATGAACAGCTTCCACTACGCGCCCAACAAGTACGCCGGAAAGTCTGCGAAGGTCCAGAACAGGCACAACCCGACCATTTGTCCGAAGTGCGGCTCGCATGACACCATGGTCCTCGGCTCAGGCAAGAAGGTGTCCGTTTGCAGGGCCGTTGTCGGCGGAGCGGTAGGCTCGATGGTCAACCCAGTAGGAACAGCCGTTGGCGCTGGCGTCGGCGCGATGACTGGCAAGAGGAACCGCACAGAGATGGTCTGCCGCACCTGCGGCGCGCGCTGGTACATATAGCCATGGCCGGGGAGAGGGCATCGTGGGGCAGCGTGACGCTCGTCTCGAAGGGCCACTACAGGATTAGGTACTGGGGCAAGGACTCAGGCGGTACCTATCGTCGAATGAGCGAGACGGTACACGGAACGCGCAGACAGGCATACGACAGGCTCGCGCTGCTCCACGTCGAGCACTCGGAGGAGCATGGCTCGGTGACGGTCGGTCAGGCACACGACCTATGGTGGGTTCCTTGGGCTGACAGGCGTTGCGAGTCCGGTCAAATGAGCGCTAACGCGAGGAGGCAGTTCGACTCCACTTGGAAGAACCACGTCGGCCCTAGGTGGAAGGACGTACAGCTAGGAGCAGTGACGCCTCCGGACGTTCAGGAGTGGCTCCTCTCGAAGACGAACTCCACGGCCATGCAGTGCAAGACCGTTCTGTCTCGCATCATGGACAGGGCGAGGTTCATGGGCGCGACCGACAACGACCCGTTCTCCGCGGCCCTAGAGATGCCAGTGAGGGAGTCTAGGGAGAGCACCAGCGAGTCATATGACGCAGAGGAGCTTAGGGCCGTCTGGGACGCTCTCAGAGGCTCCGTGGCAGAGGTGCCGTTCCTCCTCTGCGCGTTCGGCAGCTGCCGAGTCGGAGAGTCGATAGGAGTCAGGTGCGAGGAAGTGTCGATGGAGTCAGGCGTCTGCTCGATGCCAATCACACGACAGGTCACACAGGCAAATGGCCTCACCGACACGCTCAAGAACAGGTTCAGCGAGAGGACAATCGCCGTCCCGGGTCCAATGGGAAGGCGCGTGTACGAGGTCGCCACGGAGAGGCGCGAGGCCGGATACGAGTGGCTCGTGGGACCTGACGAAGATTCACCAGCTACTCAGGGAGCAGTGAAGAGGACATACAGAAAGCTCGTCATCTCGTCTGGGATTAGGTACCTGCCCATGCAGACGCTCAGGGCGTCATGGCAGACCATCGCGAGGTACACGCTTGGCATGGAACCTTGGACGATAGAGAGGCTCATGGGACACTCAGTAGGCGGAGTAACAGGGCAGCACTACGACAGGCCGCATGATAGCGACTACATAAGGGCCGTCTCCGAGGCGTACTCGAAGAACCCATTCGCGGACGGTTGGGACGATTAGGGACCAAAGCTATTTATGCAAGCCATCTACCTGTGGTTTTATAGATACCTCTATACTGCACAAGTATGTGCGCCAGTTACGACAATTACAAGCAGTGCGTGTAGCACGCATTATACATACAAGAAGTACGACAGCTACGGTGTCTACATAGCATTAGGGACCAAATTGGGACTAAAAGCTCTCCGACTACCGTCAACTTTACGCCGTTCGCATGTAGGGGTGTACTCATACTTGAAACGTATGGGTGCGCCCCTATACTTGTAAGCAACGGACGGAACGACGGAAGGAGCCACGATGAGCCACTACGCGAAGACGGGCGAGCACACTTACGAGGACGCGGACGGTACGGTGTACGACCTCACGGCACTGGATGACCTCTACGACGGACGCGGAGGGTACCTCCACTTCACGGCCAAGCGCGGGGACACAGAGGTAGAGATAATCACCAACCACAACGGCGAAGGGATGTGGCAGGAGGTCTGGACGCCGTTCGGGCCAGACTACAAGCAGGTGCGCGGCACGCTGCAATACCGCATCCCCGAGACGGACCGCGCCTTCTGCGCCGAGCTGCACAAGCTGGTCAACAAGGCCGCGACGCTGTGAAGCAAAGGCCCGCGACCACATGAAGTGGCTGCGGGCCATCCACACGAGCGTGTGGAGCACTTGCCCGAATCAGAATAATACGGGTCATCCACACGTAGGTGTGGAGCACATCCCAGAATCCAAGTGATACGGGCCATCCCCGCGACGCGGGGAGCATGGCACGAATCATACACCAAAGGAGGACACAATGCCTAGGACGAATGCCGAGCGAGCGGCACAGAGCAGGTACCAATCGGAGAACGTCACACGCACGACGGTCAAATGGTACCCAGCGGACGCGGAACTGAGGGAGTGGGTGTCAGACCACGGCGGGAGCGCCTACCTAAAAGCACTCGCGCGGGCGGACATGGAGAGCAAGTCTGCCACAGGGCTAGACCAGTCCATGACTAGCGACGGATGGCACACGCTGGACGATGACGAACACCTTGACTACTACGTCGAGGACGGGATGGTGACGCGCGCCACGCGCGGCGAGGGCATGAAGATGCTGCCCGCCTACCTGTACGTAAAGACGCGGAGCGGGGCGCTCAACGGCGTGGAGTTCCCCCGCGACGCAGCCGAGGTCGTGAGGATGCTCGTAAGCGGAAAGTGGACGATTCGGTAGCACGCCGAAACGCAAAAAGCCCCCGCCCACCAGCCGAAGCCGATGGACGGGGGAAGTTTAGTATCGCCAAGTATCCCGCACCTGCTGCAAGCCTTGTACTGAGTCATCACATCAGCGCCTTGTACTCGTCTGGCAGCGTGGAGAATGGCTTGAACCTATTACTTGCATCGTTTATTGAACTGCTCCAGTGACTATCTGAAATATATTGTCAACCAGTTGGTCTGCTACGTAGATTTTTGTTGACGACGAACGTAAACCAGCATTGGGCATTTCGCCACTTGGATATCTGCATATGTCTGGCAAATCGGTTCCGAGAACAATGGTATCGATGTTTGAATATTCGAATGCGTAGGTATGCACTATCCCGCATTTTGGCAGATAGACAAAATCTGCACTTGTATTCGCAAAAGAGCGAATGCATATCTCCGTAACGTCTGGAAACGAGAAAGACCTTATTTTCCTAGGGGCAACGCTTGTCGTTAAGCAGCCAAGCGCATAGTCAACCATGATTTTTGTTATGCCCTTGGTGTCCTCGCCACGGAGAGCCGTTATTTCTCCTTCGAAAATCTTTTTCAGCACGTCGCTTCCGCCACCGCCAGCAACGACGTTCACCATGGAGGACATGTCCACGTCTATAGACACTCCCTGACTCGCCACTAAATCTCACCGTCCCTCAACACGTCGCTGATGATGAAGTCGCCTATCGGCGTGGCGACGGCGTTCCCGTCAACCGCCTTTGCCCTGAGCTGCACGGCAACTGGCCGCATCACGTTGAACCCGAGCGTCTGTGCCTGCGTGAGCTGCGTCGTGACGGTGCTGCCGCCATCGCTCTTCGCAATCGTGAGCTGGCCGCGCTCCACGTCGATGCGCTGCGCTCCTGCCTTTAGCGAGACCACGACCACGGGCCACGTTACGGCGTCGCTAAAGTCGATGCCATGCACGTTCAGCGTTATCGTCGGCGTGGTGCCGCGATATATGGTCGGACAGTCCATATGACCTCCAATCGGTCACTAGTGCCTGATATCAATTCAACCGTCACACGACAACGTAGCTAATCGAACCTATCCTCGTTCCATCAGAGCCGCTTCCGCCTTGGTTCGCAACCGATATTGTGCCGTCTGTGTTAGCGAACATGGCGCCAGTGACTGAGCCTCCGTTTGCCGTCGCCACGGGAGCGTTGGCGGTTGTTTTTGGCCGGAGTTCCTGAGGGAGCACGTACGGGCAACTAACACTGTCCCAGCTCCCTGAGCCAGTCTTGACTCTCGCGGAAATCGACACCACAACACCGTTCGTGCAGACGTACCAGCCACCAGAGTCGTAGAGCACCCTCGGCTGTCCCGCGAGCTGAGTCATGCTCATGCGGCACCACCTGCCGCATGAGCCTTACTCTCTCTCTCAGTTTGTGACATTCGTCCTCCTATTCCACGAGGTACGTCGCGCCGCCCTTGACAACGACGAGGCACGGCGTGGTGTGGTCCGACTTGATGGTTGACTCAGCTGGCGTGGTGCTGTAGTAGTAGACGGGCATGGACTTCTTTAGGGACGTGACGTTCGTCTCAAGAGACGTTGCCCTGCTCTCAAGCGACAATGCCTTGCGCCTCAGGTTCGACAGGTCGGTGCTTAGGTTCGTGACGTCATACTCGGAGTGCGTGTGGGACTTCGAGGCGAACACGGAGCCGAGCGCACTCTTCGCCTTGGCCCACCAGTACGTGAGGCCGGTGGCATTAAGGTACCTGTCAGCAGTCACGCTTGTCCCGCTGGTTATCGAGTCGATATCAGACGTGGTCACTGGGTCGACGTGGGAGCCTGTCTCTCCCATCAGCTCCCAAGCAGAGTTGATGTACATCCACTGGTCGTACTTGTCATCGTCGGTTGAGCCGCTCACGCGAGGCGTCAGGTACATCACGCCAACCTTGCCGGTGATGGTCGGCTTGTTGTGGGCGTTGTCGGTGGTCTTCGCGTACTGAGACGAGGAGAGCACCGAGAACGTCATTCCCTTTGCGGCTGCGTTGTTCTGGGCTTGGTCGGCGTTGTTCTTGGCCTGAGCGGTGTCGTTCGATGACTGAGCGCTGTTGTTCGACGTCTGCGCGCTGTTGTTGGACGCCTGCTTGCTCTCTCGCGACGCCTCAGCGCTCACCCTAGCGTTCTCGGCGGTGACGCGCTTTGCCTCAGCCGCCGTTATGGAGTCGTTCGTGTCGGTGGCAATCCTCATGATGTTGTCCGACACCTCTGGCTCCGCGTTGGCGATGATTGTCGCCATGTCCTCGGCGGTCGCTATCCGCTTAACGACTCCGGGCGAGAAGCACATGTAGAGCGAGCGCCCGCCAGTGCCGTTAGGGTCAGACTCTAGGACGATTGCCCACTCGCCGGGCATGAGCTTAGACGGGTCGAGAAGCTCGTACTTGCCCCTTCGCATCTGTATTGCCACTTGTCGCACCTCCCGTTTCTTCTGAGCTGATTGTCATCTCGCGAGCGCCGCCATGCGTGCCCGATGGCGTAAAAGAGAGGGGACACAGGCCGTCGCCCATGCCCCTTCTCTGTTCCGATATCGCTCTCCCCTACTGCTTGCGCAGGTACGTCGCCCCAGAGAGCGCTCTAACGGCGATGTAGCGCTTCTTGCCGCTGCTCGCCCCCGTGTACCGGCCCCACACGCAGCCATTGGCAGTGGTCGAGAACCCATCGAGCGTCACGCTCTGGCCCTTGCGGTACTTTGCCACGACGGCAGACGCCGTTGTCGGAGCCGAACGCACGTTGAGCGCGTTCACGACGCAGGTGTAGCGTCCTGCTGGCACCGAGGAGCTTGCCGCTTGCCTAGCGGTGTGACTCGCGGCTGGCTTTGCAGCGGAGCCAACCTTGCGCAGGTAGTCCATGCCACCAGTGGTCCTTACTGCGACGTAGCGCGTCTTGCCAGAGCGACCGACGTAGCGGCCCCACACGCAGCCATTGGCGACGGTTGCACTGCCGTCGAGTACGACTGTCTCGCCGCGCTTGTACTGCGCGACCTTGGAAAAGCCGGTACCTGCGCCCGCGCGGACGTTGAGGGCGTCGGCCACGCACTGATACGTCCCTGCCGGTATGGACATGGAGACGGTCGCGTCATGCACCGGGTCCTTGGCAGCGCCCGTTGGCTGGCCTCCCATGTATCGGTACGCCCAGCTCCACTTAGACGGAACGAGCGCGCTGTATGCGGACTCGTAGCCAGTCTGGTCGCCCTTGCGCCCGTCGATGGTTCCTCGCTCCGAGATTCTGAATCCGGCCTGCATCAGCCTTCCACCGACGCTCACGACCATCTCCGTGTGGCCCTTGCGAAGGAGCACGTCGCCGACGCGGAGGTCGCCGAGGCCAACGCCCGCGAATCCGTGGGACTTGAGCATCGACGCTTCGTTGCCGGTCCACATGTAGCACCCGCGCGGGAGCACTCCCGCTGCCACGTAGCACATGCGCACGGCCTCGGAGCAGTCGTAGTCGCCACCGTGGACTGTAGTGACGGTCCCGTCAGAGAGCCTGACCGTCTCGATGGTCCCGTCTCCGGCGCGGTGCGGCTGGCTGTACCCGTGCGCCGAGTGCGTCACGAGGTGCAGCATGAGTTCAGCGGCCCTCTGGTTGTACGTAAGCGTCATCGCTCGTCATCTCCCGAATCGTCACCGTACACGTCGTGCTCCACGTGGAGGCAGCGCGGGCACTGCCAGTCCTGACGCGCAGGGTCCGTAACCTTGCGCAGGACCTCTACCATGGGGCTTCCGCACATGCAGCACTGCCTCTTCTCGGGCAACCTAATCGGCCTCATTGGAATCATCTCGCGGACGGTCGTATGCAGCTGCCTGAGCCGAGTCGCCGAGCGTGGCAGTGGTCGGGTCGTTCACGACACCGACGATTGCGAGGACGGCGAAGAGGGCGTTCACGACTCCGATAAGCTCCTGAGACACCTGCGTGTAGTCCCACGTCACTCCGAAGCAAGAGAGCACCGCCTGTACGAGCAGCAGCGCTGCGGGAATGAGCGCGAGCCAGAAGTTCTTGTTGTATGCGCGTACCTTCCAGTTAATCACTTCCACCAACCCTTTCGTCCGGTTCCTGCATTACGTCGAGGCGGTGTTGAAGCTCGCGAGTGGCAGTTATTGCTTCTCGCGCAGTCGCCTCGACGTTATCAAGACGCACCGCCTGCTGCGTGAGCTGGATTGAGTGAGCCTTGATATCCGTCTTTAGCTCGGAGACCTCCTTGCGCGTCGCTGCCGAGTCCTGATTGCCGAGGAGCACGGAGGCCTTTAGGTCGCTAATCTTGTCGAGCATCTGCTCAGTCTTGCCCTCGTTCGAGCGCTGGTTGTTGCGTATCGCGATTGTGATGGTCGCTACTATCGTCAGCACTGAAACGAGCAGCTGCGCAATCCATGGTTCCAAGTCAGGCCCCCAGAAGTAAATGCGAGTGTTCATACATCTATCTACAGCGCAGCCTACAGAATCGCGTGCATTAGCTTGCCGAGAAGCTCAGGAGCAGACCGTTCTTGAACGTCAGCCCATACGACTTGAGCATGTTGTTGTAGGCGGTCATTATGTTCAGCGAACCCGTGTACGCCTCAAGTCCTGAGTCTCCTGTTATCGCGTCGCGTATGTTGTCGTAAGTCACGACGTCGGAGCCGTTCACAGAGAACTCCATGCCGTAGCCAGACGCATAGACCTTCACCGAGACGCCTACTATCTGGACGTAATATCCCTTCACGAGAGTTGTCACGTTCCCGGACGTCTTCTTCTCGTTGCTAGGCATTGTCGATGCGTCGTACGATGCCATGAGGTTGAAGTACGGGCCATCGACGCCGCCCACCGAGTTCATTGTGACATTCACGGTGAGGTTGTTTGTCGGCGTCTTGCATATGTAGGCGCAGTAGTAGTTGTCTGCTGACGTGTCAGACGAGTCTTTGTGCGAGTCGTACTTGACGGTGAGTTTGTCGCTCCTTATCTGGTTTAGAGTCGATGCCCTGTTGCCATCGCCGTCAATCGTAAGCTCGTTAACGGTCACGCAGAACTCGTACTTTAGGTCGCTCTTGTCGTTGCCAGCAAGCTCGACCGGGTTGTATACCTTGTTCCCGTCTATGTAGTACTTGTAGTTCGACACGTACTCACGGCCAACCTGTCTCAACGCAGTGCTGCCAGAGTCATGCGTTATGTCGAACGCCCACGACGAGAATATCCCGCAGTCTGAGTACACGTAGCTTGCGAACTCTTCGTTTCTCCCGATTAGAGACATTCTCCGCCCGCCTTGGACAATCTCAAGGCCAGAGCTGGACATTCTGACGTTGTTGTTGTCATCGCCAAGAAGCATCTGGTTCTTGATTGACACGAGGTTGGCGTCGAGAGTTCCGCTCTTGATGTAGTCCGCGTCTATTCCCTTTGCGTATACCCTCTCAAGTATCGCGTCCCCGTCTGCCGTTACGCCATACTTCCACGTCTTTCCGCCGTCCTTGGAGACAGAGACGGCGCTCCCGTTCATCTTCCAGATTATCCCAGAGGTGCCTATGGTCGGCTTGTCATGGAGGTAGTAGATTGTCGAGCCGTCAGCGATTGTCTCCTCGGTGTGGTACAGCCCAGACTTCTCGCCAATCTTTGTCTCAAGCTCCTTCTTTGCGGACTCTATCGAGTTGAGAGAGCGCTTTATCTCGTTCCGCGTCTCGACAATGGCCTGAGTTGACGCTGACGCACTAGCGGCGCTGTTGCGCGAGGCTGACTTCGCGGAGCACTTGAACGTCTCCGAGTTGTTCACGGACAGCTTGAGGCTCGTGACGTACGACACGTGCATCGCTCCCGTGTAGTCTGAAACGACTACTGGGTCCCCAGCCTCGATTGACGGGTCAGACGGAGCGGTCGCGGTGAACGGCCTGAGCTTCATTCCTCCGACTCGCTTGTACAGAGCCTCTGCGCAAGCCTGCGCGGTCCCATACTCTATGAACGGGTTGTTTGCAATCGATATGACGTATCCCTCTGAGCCAGCGAGGTACGTCTCTCCGTCTCTCCCGTTCGTCTCCTTGCCGTTTGCGTCAGTCACTATCTCGTTCTGAGCTGTTACGCGGACGCCCGTTATAACTACGTCATCGGTCATCACGGTGACGCTCTTGGGCATGTAGATGTGACCTATTGCCTTGTTCGTCGTGAACGAGCCGCCGTCGTACGAGTCGCCGGATGTGTAGTCCGAGAAAGAGCCACCGTCAGCCGCAGAACCAGTGTCGTATGGGGACGCCGAGCCTGAGAAGTCTCCTCCGTCGAGCCAAGTCTCCTGCTCTATTGACCCTGTGTCGTACCACGATATCTTCGCTCGCGGCTTGTCCATCATACATCGTATGAAGCCTCCGCACATCTGTGCTAGATACGACGCGACCTGCAATAGTGAGAGGCTCGTCGAGCTTGGCCTTCTCGTTAGAGTCGGGTCATACGCTGGGTCGAAGTCTGAATCGTCAAGCGTCAGCCCGTTGTCCTTGAACAGCTTGTAGAGCAGGTCGTATGCGCTGCATGGGAAACCTATGCCAGCATACGACGAGTATGGCTTCTCAAGTTTAGTGAGGTAGTCTAGGCAGCTCAGCTTGATTGTTCCGCCGTACGAGTCGGGCTGGTCAACGGCGTACGTACCCTTACGCAGCCACTCGGTAGTTGAGTCTCCAAGAGTCTTGCCGACGTACGGGGTTATCTTGGCTCCTGTGAAGTCGTAATCGTCGAAGCGCCTGTCGTGGTTGTTGAGCGTGACGCTGCACTTGCCGATGATTGCGGAGCCGACGTCAAACGACTGGTCCGAACTCGTCGCCTGCTCGTACGAGAGCGCCGTAATGTCATCCCCCGTGAGTTCCTTCGTGGTGCCGTCAGCGAGCTTGAGGCTCGCCTTCACGAGCAGCGTGGAGTTCTCTAACAGCGCCTTGCTGAATCCCGTAGATATCGACTGCATTGGCTACCTCTCGATAATGTCGAACGACAGCTCTTGATACCGCGTGCCGCCGAGCGTGTTGTACCAGAGCAGAGGCGCGGAGCGGTCTCCGACGTAGAACTGCCGGACTGCCATGGCGTCCTCCATCGAGTCGAAGTACCGCACCCACACGTACTCCGGGTTGAACGCGCGGAGGATGCGCCCAACCGTCACATGGTCTGGGTTCCTCCACGCGAGGCCAATCTTGCGCTTCTGCGTGACTCGCTGCTTGTACATGGTCGCGCCAGCGTCAAGCGAGCGCCCCGCGTCCGTGCCGCTCACGTCCTGTAGGCCCCACTTGTACTTGTAAGGGTCTGGGTGAATCTCGACGAGATGGCCGGAATCCGTTCCCACCGCAAGAATCGCCGACATTCCGGCCACCTCCTAGTTAGTCGAACTCAATCTCAACGCCGCGCCTGCGAAGGCTGTCCCTGCCGCGAGCCGTTGCCCTCGCAAGCTCCTCACCGTCGACTCGGAGAACGAGAGTCTCAGAGCCTCCGGCCTCGCCAGAGCCTCCGCCCATGGACACCGACAGCATTCCGCGCTCGACGGCCTCGGCTATCGCCCTCATGGCCGCATCATCGACCGTGATTGGACCTCCTGCGTGCGAGGCCGTGACGTTGGTGTCAAGCGAGAACGAGCGGCGCGCTATGGCCGTCCTCGCGGCTGCGTAGGTGCTGCCTATCGCAGAGGACACCGTGTCGGCCATGCGTGAGCCGTCGAACGTTGACGCGAAACCGTTTCCGAGCGAGGAGCCGAGGCGCTTTCCTGCGGCCTCCATGTTCCCAACGGAGCCGATTGCCGCGTCGGCTATTCCAGCGGCCTTCTTGGACACGAACGACTTAGTGTCATCGATTCCGATGCCGTATCCCTGTCCGAACCAGCTACCGGACCTCTTCATGACGCGCGACGGAGACGCCGAGCGCTGGGCGGCGTTGACGGCGTTGATTGCCGCGACGGCGGTGTTCCAAGCGCACGTGTAGACGTAGCTTCTTGTGGAGCTGATTCCGTCTCCGTAGCCCCATCCGAAGTTCTGGCCAGCCCCGTATGCGCTGTGGCCGCTTATGCCGTCCTTAGCGCTCCTCGCAACGCTCCTGCCTGCCCTGCTTGCAGAACCCTGCTTCGAGGAGACGCCGCTGACGAACGACCCGCCTAGGTTCTTTCCGGCGCTCCTTGCGCCGCTGGTTCCACCACCACTTGAGAGCGCATTCGTCGCCGAGCTTCTAACGCTGTTCGCGGCGCTCCTCGCCCTGCTTGACGCAGAGGACACGCCGCTCGCGAACGACTGCCCGAGCTTGCTTCCGGCGCTATTTGCGCTCGAAGAACTCTTCCCGAACGCCGTTGCCGCTGCTGAGGAGACGGAAGAAGCTGCCCTCGTGGCGGCTGACTTCCCGCTGCTGACGCCGCTCGCCATCGAGTCTGCGAGCTTCTTGCCGGATGACTTCGCCTTGCTCTTCGCGGAGCTGCTGGACGCGCCACCCGCTGCGGCAGAAGCGACGTCAGAGCCGCTCTTCTTGGCCGACGCCTTGCCGCTGCTGACGCCGCTTGAAACGCTGTTGCCTACGCCCTTGCCAGCAGACTTTGCCTTTGCCTTCGCGCTCTCCGATGACGCGCCCTTCGCCGCTGCGTCTGCGAGTCCAGAGCCAGCGCTCTTGACGGTTGTCTTGCCGCCTGAGAGCGCCTGACCCATTGACGCGCAGAGGACGTCTCCGCCCTTCTTTCCTAGGTCGGCGAACTCCTGCTCCTTCGCGCTGCCGGACGTGACAAGCTCGTGGAGTGCTCCTGAAAACTTCTCCGGTCCGCCATCTTCGAGAGCCTTAATGAGTGCGTCGTTCGAGTTGAGGCCGGTGTCATGCATGAGTTGCTGCATGTCCTGCGACCACTGCTTCTGCGTCTCGATGTTCGAGCGCAGGTTGTTCTCCATGTCGCCAAGCGACATTTGAGAGCTGGTGTCTATCTTGTCGAACGAGTTTATGGTGTTCTGCGTGAACTGGTCCTGCTTGCTCTTGAGGTCATCGAACGTGGTGCCGATATCCTCAAGGTGCTTGGCCCAGCCCTTGACGCTGTAACCGGAGAGCTTGATTGCGTCGCGCAGGTTGTTGTGGGACTTGTCGTACTCGTTGATTGAGTCAACGTTGTCCTTGATGCGCTGCTGCTCCTCGGAGAGGACCTTGTTGGCCTCCTTCGTGGTGTCCGTGACCTTGCCGGTGGCGTCTGCGGTACCAGTGAGCTTGCCCCACATGTCGCCGAGCCAGCCAACGACGTTCCCGATTGCGCCGACGAGTTTCCCGAGCCAGCTGAGCACTGGGACATCCTTCACGAGGTGCTGGAAACCGTTCGCGACGTTGCGAACCCAGTTGGTGAGGTCTGAGAAGTGGGCTATAAGCTCACCGAGGATGGTTGCGAGCACCATGCCGGGGATAGCGTTCATGGCGGCAGAGAGCATTCCTGTAGCTGCGGCAGCGGCCCTCTCCCCTACGGACAGGGCGACGGACGCAGCGCTTGCCGCTGCCTTCGCTGCTGTGCCGGACGCAATCTTGACGGCGGCTCCGGCGGAGCTTGTCCCGACTCCCTGCGCGGCTATTGCGGCAGCGTCCTCCTGAGTGGCGAACGCAGAGGACGAGAGCTTCGCCGCGTCCATCTCGGTCTTTCCGCGCTGAATCCTCTCGTTTGCTGATGCGACCTTGACGGCGAGCTTCGCGTGTGCGGTCTCAAGCACGCCTGCGCTGTCACTGAGGTTCTCGTACGTCGACGCCGCGTTGCGTGTCGCCACGCGCGCGTCTGCGAGCTTCTTGACGTTGCTGTCGAGCGAGGAGCGCAGCTTGTCGTGGTAGCTCCTAGCCCTCTCGACAATGCTGTTGGACTCGGAGAGTCCGTTCTTGAACCCGTTGACGCCGTCCTTCGTGTACACGAACTTGACGGCCATGTCAGAGAGCTTCTCGTTGACCTTGTTCGAATATTCTTGTACGCGCTGCATCGCGGGGGCGAGAGCCGTGCCCATCTCCTGAGACAGGAGCCAAGCGCTGTCGTGGAGGTTGTTCACCGCGCCACGTAGTCCGTCGTAGACGCCCCTCGTCTGTCCAGCCTTCGCGTTGTGGATTGCGATGGTGTTGGCGAGGTTCGTGAACGCCGTCGAGATGCCGTTGAGTCCGGACTCCAAGGCCCCGCCTAGCGCCCAAGCTGCAAGAGCCGCTCCTAGCGAGTGAGCCATGACGATTGCGGCGCTAGAGTTCACCAGCGTCGTGAGTATGTTCTGGATGCCCGTGTTCAGGCCCTTGAACGCTTCCGCAGCAGCGTCGAAGAGCGGGTCAGCAACAGCCCTAGCGAACGAAAGGACGAGGTTAGCGCCGTCACCTGCTGCCTTGCCGAGGTTCGCGAGCGCCTGCGTGTTCTGTACGAACCACGTCTGCCAGCTGGACAATACGTCTATGCACACCTTTATGGCGCCACGGAGCTTGTCGCCAATCCAAGCGACGAGCGGCAACACTGCCTCGCGCGAGAAGTTCCCAATCATCGTCCCGACGCCGTTGAGTGCGGCAGAGAACGTGTTCATCATCTGCGCGGCGAGGTCGAATGCGTATGCCGCAGTCTCGGGGAAGTTGAACGCGACTGCGATTGGGCCGAGAATCTCGACCACGTTGCGCGCGAAGTTCGAGAACAGGTTCACCGCCGCGACAAGCTCGTTCGCCATTGCGCCAGCAATGTCGAGTCCATCGAACTGCTTGCCGATGGCGTCCACAGTCTGCTTGACGGCCTCGTAGAGCGGGTCGAGAGCCATGGCAGCGCGCTTGGCGACGTCCATGAGCGCGTTGAATATGTCATCGCCGATTCCCTTGGCGTTGCCGAGGAAATCGTACGTCTGGATTGGCATCGAGTCGCCGCCACCGGAGCCGGAG
>ERZ1034871.148-NODE-148-length-41129-cov-7.409286_pt1 | contig 41129 bp, 35 predicted proteins | sample MGYA00520631_ERZ1034871 | MGnify/ENA primary metagenome ERZ1034871 (study PRJEB33766, sample SAMN09781721) | gut metagenome | biome: gut microbiome | host: Homo sapiens | place: Madagascar | study: EMG produced TPA metagenomics assembly of the PRJNA485056 data set...
TTTCTAAATAATAGCTAAAGTAAATAGTTAAATAATCATAACGCAAGCATGTTTTTTACGTTTTGTAATGAAAATGAAATAATATGCGTTGAAATGCGAAAGAAGGCTTGGCTCAATATGTATCCTACCCAAATATACTTTGACAACGCGATACAAGCAGAAAGGCGAACCCGACGCAAGTCAGGTTCGCCTTTCTGCCATTGACACTCCAATGCCACGGATGGTCATCGCGGCTGGTCAGATGGCACTGTAACCGTTGGTTGAATTCTCCTTCATGATGTCGCGCACGCTTTTCTCCACGTAGGGGCCATCGTGATGGGCGGTGGGGTCGGCATGGTGAGGAACGTCCTCAACATAGTTGAAGTTCTTGTAGCGCATCTCGCCAATGCCCCACAGCAGGCAAGCCACGACGATGAATGCTATCAGTGCTAATGCATAGCTCATAATGCGATTGATATTTTGATGTGATTAAATTCCCTAACTATAATTTTTGGCAAAGTTACTGAAAATCCCGATATTTACGCCACGTGGTGATTGTTTTTTATTAATTTTGCACGGAAAACCAATAATTAGGATTATCATGTCAATGGGAAAATGGATAGGAGGCTTCCTCGGCCTCATGGCTGGCGGCCCCTTGGGAGCCATCGCCGGCTACGTGTTGGGTTCGATCTTCGACTCAAGCTCAAGCGACAACGACATGTCGGCAACCTCAAGCGGCGACGGCCAGCAGAGCCAACAACAATACTACGAGGGCCAGCGCAACACGTTCCGCTTCTCGCTCCTCGTCCTGGCCTCGTATATCATCAGGGCCGACGGCAAGGTGATGCACTCTGAGATGAACGTGGTGCGCGCCTTTCTGCGCCAGACCTTCGGCGAGCAAGCCGTGACTGAGGGCGAGCAGATCATGCTGAAGCTCTTCGACCAGCAGAAGCGCCTTGGCATGGCCGAGTTTCGCACGGCGGTGTTCAGCTCGTGCCGTCAGCTCAACCAATACATGGCCTATGAGCAGCGCCTTGAGCTTGTCCACTTCCTCGTGCTCATAGCCCAGGCCGACGGCGTGGTGTCGCCCGAGGAGGTCAACGCCCTGCGCGAGTGCGCCGCCCATCTCGGCGTTGACAACCAAGACCTCGACAGCATGCTCAACCTCAACGACGCCTCATCGTCGCTCGACGCCGCCTACAAGGTGCTGGGCGTGGAGCCGACGGCGACCGACGACGAGCTGAAGGCGGCCTACCGCCGACTGGCCTTGAAGAACCATCCCGACCGCGTGGCGTCGCTCGGCGAGGAGGTGCGCAAGGCAGCCGAGAAGAAGTTCCAGGAGATAAACGCCGCAAAGGAGACGGTGTGGAAAGCGAGGGGAATGAGGGGGTGATTGGCCCCCTCGCCCACCTCATTTCTCAAACGGATTGGCCTTGGGCGACTTGCTGACAACCCACCTGAAGGCGTTGGTGAAGAGCTGCTTCTGCGCGGCATCGGAGAAGCAGTCGTCGCCATGACCCATGTTGAGATATATCATGCGATACTTGTTGTTGGTCCACACCACGGGGAAGTCGCCACTCTTCACCACGTCCTTTATGCCAAAGGGATAGTTCTTGGGCGACAAGGTTTGGAGTATGGTCACGTCCTTGTTTTTCCTTGGCGACACGTTCCACTGGTAAAACTCTGAAGGTGGAGCCACATAGCTCTTGGGCAGGTTCTTCGTGACGGGGTGGTTGTTGGTGTCAACATCCATCAAGGCGCACTGCGGTGGCCAGTTGTTGCACAAGAAGGCGCCACATCCCAAGAACTCGTTGTACCACGGCCACTTGGTGTTAGCGTCGTTGTAGGCCGACGCGTGGAATCCCATCCATCCTCCACCGTTTTCCATATACTTCCTGAACGCGTCGCGGTCGTCCTGCCGCGTGGGCGAGAAGTTGAGCCACACTATGATGTCGTATTGTGACAGGTAGTTGATGTAGCGATGGAAATCGGTTGTCGTCTCATAAAGGAAGCCTTCACCATAGGACAGCTTGTTGAAGAAGTTGAGCGCGTCCTTGTCGAATTGCACGTGAGCCTCCTCGGCCTTAGGATCCCATACCAACAACGCGCGGAAACGCGGGGCCTTGGCATAGTTGGCAGGATAGGAAGAGTCCTGCGCGGAAAGCGTGAGCGGCATGAGCAGCATGAAGAAAACAAGCAGCGCCACTTGACTAATGATCTTTCTCATATTGTTTTAAGTAAATAAACTTTGTTGATTATCGAAGTTATTGGTTATCCACGACAAAGCACTCATGGCGTGAGGTGACAAACAGCTTGTCGCGATTCTCGCCCGTCCATGCCAGGGTTGAAGGTCTCTCAGGCACGCGTATGGTTTTCTGGAGCTGGCCCTGGGGGTTGAACTTATATACGTTTCCGAATGTGGAGAACACGTTACCCTCGCTGTCGACGCAAGAGCCAAACTCGCCCGCCTCGGCAAAATATTTCAGGTTGGAGAGCGTGCCATTGGCATTGACGTCCATCTTCACCATGCGGGCATCATACTCATTGGTGGCGTAGAACGGCTTGCCAGGTATGGCCTCCGACAAGGCCGCTGTACGCGCCAGGTCGTAGACACGCGGGATGATGGTCACGCCATCGGGAGCCACGAAGCACTTCTTGGGCTGGTAGAGGGCCACCTCGTTGAAGTCGTGGAAGTCGCGCCAGCGGTTGGAAGGATACAAGGCCTTTGCCACCGTTCCGACGGATGCCATGTCGCGCTGCGGAAGGATGGCGATGGTCTCCTCGGGATTCCGCGGGTCAATGGTGTAGACCATCATGTCGTAACCACTGTTGCCCCATCCGCTGAAGGATGTTCCGTGAGAGTCGGGCAAAGTTTCAGATTGCTGCTGCTTGCCGTTGACCATCAATCCTGGCTGCGGAGTGTATTGGAACAACACGAGCAAATGGTTCTCGGAGTCGAAGGCTATGCTGCTTGGTTTCCACGGGAAATCGGCGATAAGCCTCAAGCCATTGACGGGTGACCACTTGTAGATTCGCCTCATGCGCTGGTCGGTGAAGTAAACGTTGCCTTGCTTGTCGGAGGCGGCGCCGCGGGCAAAGTCCAAGTCGGAAGCCACCTGTCGCACGTTGTCGGCAAACGTCTGGTTCCGCGAAGCCTCATCGCCCGATACCTTCAAGAAGGCGAGCTCCCAAGGCCTGACCTCTATGTTCTTGTCTTGATCGTAAACCGAGATGTCGTTGGGATAGAGGGTTTGCGCATAGTTGTGCAGGTTGAGGAAGGTGATGTCCTTGCAACCACGAACCCTTACGCCACTATGATATGGGGTGTTGACCGCAATGACGCGGAACATGTACAGGTTGGCGAAGGTGATGTCGCGACAGTCGTCCATCTCCAAGGGCTGGCACTCGGAGCTCTCCACAGTCTCTTCCTCGGTCTGCATGCAATAGACCTTCCAATTGGCCACATCGTTGAACCTCACCTCGTTTCTTACATGATGCTCTATCGACATGGCATAAACGCGGCTTGGAGTAGAGGTGTGCTCAACATACACGCCATTCGTGGCGTAGGTGTTGGCTGTCCAGATGTCCTTGAACATTCCGCCACCGCCGTCGGTCACCCAAAGGCTCCAGTGCTGGTTGTCCCACGCGTAATCCTTGCCATGAGCCCTGACAGGGTTGTCCGGCGTGCTGATTTTCGGCTTGCCGCCCCACCATTCAGGCTCCTTCTGTCCGGGCTTCGGACGCCACATGCTTCCATGTCCGCCCACAAACTTCACGTCGTTGACAAGCGATTTCTCGCCAGCCATCCACTTGATGCCCACGGCGCGATAGTTGTAAGCGCCCGTGTTGATGCCTATGGAGTTGACGATGTTGTCGCCACCCTTCGACGACACCACTATTGCCTGGGGCTTGCCAAAGCCGCTGAAAAGCGGGGTGCTCTCACCGATAAAGATCTGCGTGCCATAAGGATGCAAGCCAATGAGCTTGGTGGCATCGCGCATTACGAGCGGAGCCGTGACGCGATACATGCCCTGCGGGAAATAGAGCACGTCGTACTTGTCGATGGCGGCCTGCAACGCCTTAGTGTCGTCAGCCGTGCCATCGCCCTTGGCGCCAAGGTCGCGCACGTTGTGCCAAACGGCCATGTCGGGCAGCTCGCGCACATCCCTGTCGGCGAGCTTCGGAAGTGATTTCAGCGGCTCAATCTTGCAGTCGGTGCGATAGGTCGGCACGGCTAACATATTGTCCATCTGGAATCCGTGCACGAACTCATTGATGACATAAACGCCTTGATTGGCCTTGGTGACCTTGCCGCTCCTGGTGAACTTTATCAACGTGGGCACGTTGCGGCAATACACCTTGCGCAGGTTTATCTGGTTGTTGCTGTTGTTCTCGTCGCCATTGACTATGGCAGGGCCAGACACGTTCTCGAACACGCTGTTCTCTATGAACACCTTCTCCCAGAAGTTGTCGTCGGTCATGAAGACCGTGGGAACGTTTTTCGCGCGCATGTTCACTATCGCGAGGCCAGACTCCTGACTGCGTATGGCGGCCTTGCTCTGGCCCTCAAAACTGCAATCGGTCATCATGACCTGCCATCCAGGAGAGGCTTTCGTGGTGATGATACCATACTGGCCGCCATCGAACGTCACGTTCTCTATCTCGTTCCCGAGGTCAAACATTCCCGCCTTGCCGTCACCAATGTTGATAGATACATTGCTGATGAAGCAGTGCTGCGCGAAGTGTGTGCGCAGGGCTATGGCCGCTGGGTTGCCCTTGGAGATGGTCAAGTCGACGTTGGACAACGCGCTGTAGAACGTTCCGGCATTGGCATCGTTGACATGATTGTCGTCTCTCACAATGGAGCCCGTGAACCAGAACATATACTTGGCCTTGCCCTTGTCGGCCTGTGGCTCTTGGTCGAACCCCTTGGAGCGAGGGGCAAGGATAATCTCCGGGCGGCGCTTGCCATAACCTATCAGCCTTATGGCCGATGGGATGTAGATGGTGCGCGAGATGAGATACTTTCCCTCGGGGATAAAGAGTATGCCGAAGTTCCTTGTTCGCTTGACATCGTTTATCGCCTTCTGCAAGGCGGCGGACACGTCGGTGCGACCGTCGGCCTTGACACCATAACTCTTGGCATCGAAATAGAATGCCTCAGCGTCGCTTGGACGCTGAGTGTAAACGGAACGACGCGAGGAAGCCGCGCACTCCATCACACCCAGCACCCAGACAATGCATATACTTACTATTAACTTAACATCTAACCTGTTCATGCTAAAAAATCAGAAAGCAATTTGCACTAATGGCCCATAGTTGAACCTAACTGTTCCCACTCCGCTGACATCTGCCAAGGCACCTATGCGGAAATAATAGTTCTTGCCCGTGTACTTGAACGATGACTTGTCCTTGGCGAGGTCAATCTCAAGGGTGTATTGCTTGGAAGAATCGATGTCTGCCGACGGATTGAACGACTGGTGGTCGGTGCCGCTCGTGAGACTGAACCTTACGCTGTGTCCAACCCACATGTCGGAGAAGGCAAACAGTTGCAGCTCAGAGAGCTTGACGCCGGGCTTGCCGCCCTCCACGGAGAACTTGGCTATAACCTTGTCGCCCTGGCGGGTTACCGAAGAGTTCACGATTCTGATGAACGGGGTCACCTTGAAGTCCTTGGTGTTTCCGCCGCGTTTCAGCACCACGTTGTCCTCGGAGAAAGGAAAGCAGTTGCCATTCTCATACCTTATATTATATGTCGCGGCAAAAATCATGTCGTTCTCATACTCGCCAGTGTTCTTAACCTTCCAGCCTTGGTTCTCCGGATTGGCGAAGCCTTGCTCCACGACGGTCAGTCCACACTCCTGGATGTCCTGGCCAACCAGCTCGCCAGTCTTCTCGTCAATCAGGCTGCCTTTAACCTGCGCGTCGGGCGCGTCATAGTTGTCTATGCTGCAAGATGCCAAAGAGAGCACGAGGAGCAGCAGTGTAAAGATATATGTGTTCTTTTTCATTTTCTTGTTTTTAAAGTAACGAAGGAAGCAATGTTATATTGCACGAATTAAACTTTCCTTTAATAACCAGGGTTCTGCACGAGGCCGTTAGTCGACGTGCCAGGAATGCTATGATAATAGCTCTGTGGCGCGAAGGTGCGTCCGTTCTGGATCTCATCGCCTTGGATATTCGTGCGCACGAAAATGTATTTAGGCTTGCTCTGCCTGAGGTCAATCATAGGCACAAGGGCCGAGCGCATGCCAGCGTCGAAGAACGTGTGGCTCTCACGGCGGCGAATCATGTCCCAGAAACGCTTGCCCTCAAAGGCCAGCTCAACACGACGCTCTTTCAACACGTTGTCAAGGGTCAAGGGAATGTTGTCCTTGTGGGCGGCGCGATGGCGCAGGGCGTTGAGCAAGTCAGCGGCCTTGGCCTTGTCGCCCACGCCGCTCTCCACGACAGCCTCGGCATAGTTGAGGTAGATTTCCGCCAGGCGAATGTCGATATACGGAGTGGTGCATGAGTTGTTGTTGCTTGACACGGTCTTAAACTCCTCCATGTACTTGCGAACGGAGAATCCGCTCGTGGTGTAGTTGCCATTCTCGCTGTTGCCTATGTTGCCGAAGCCGGAATAGGATGAGGCACCCTCGCCACCAAAGGCATAATAGGTCTTTCCGTCCTTGCCCTCGGCTGAAGTGTTGTTGTAAACATAGACCTTGCCTTGCTGGTCTATCAGTCCGCCTTGCATGATGATCTTTGTGCCGCCGTAGTCGGCTCCCGGCACGATTATGCTTGCCTGAAGGCGCGCGTCCTTATCCTTGAAAGGCTCCGAAAGGTCGTTGTACTCTATGTATGGGTCAGAGGCATTGACATTTCCGGCCGACTGGATGTTGGCGACATTGGTTTCCTTGCCATCGGCGCGAGTCTTAATAGGCGCGCTCTTGCCCGTACCATCATCAGTATAGTCCTCATATTGGTCAACGAGGTTGAGCGTAGGGCTGAAGCGACCATAACGCAAAGCGCCTGGGTTGAACTGTGCAAGACTATAGAACAGGCTATAACTATGGCCCTGGTTGGTGTTGACCGAACCGTCAACATATCCCCTTGCCAAGATGACCTCGTCGCTTGGGGTGTCGAGGAAGATGTTCTGATAATTGCTTATGGCATCGCTCACGCTTGTCGGGTTGGCACCATGCAACGACTTGCCCGACTTGGCGATAATCTCCTCGCAAGCGTCGATGCACTGCTTGTAGAAGCCATTGGCCTCCGACTGGTCCATGCCCACGAGTTTCTGGTTCACGGCCTCGCCTGCCAAAGGCGCGCGGTTCCAATACTTGGCTATTGAGGCGGCAAAGAGGGCGCATCTCGACTCCATGCCCAACGCGGCCCATTTGGTGAAACGATATCCGTCTTCCTTAGTTGGAAGATCGTTGGCAGCCTCGGCAAACTCCGAGACGATGAATTTCCAAGTGTCCAACTCGGTGCTGCGAGGCGTTTTCAACTGCGAGAGGTCAGACGGGTCGTAGTCGCCATCTTGCGGAGCTGAGATGATAGGCACGCCTCCATAGCGCTTTGCCAGACCGAAATAGATGTATGCACGCGCGAACCGTGCCTCGGCAATGAGTCGTTGTCCGTCTGACTTCTCCACCTTGCCACTCTCCATCGCTTCCTGGATGGTCTGGATGAAAAGGTTTACCTGGCGAATGTCGCTATAAGGCCAATAGGTGAAGCCCTCGGTCAATCCCAAGCCGCCTTCCGAACGAACAGCCTCGTCGGAAAGGAAGGCAATGTTTGACGTGCCGTTTACGCCGTCGTAGCCACGCTGGTTGAAGCCGGCGTTAGGGCGAAACGCGAAGTCCTCCATGGGCACCGTCGTGTAGACCTTGGCAAGAAGGGCTTTGATTCCGCCATCTGTTTCAGAGAGCACGTTGCCGGAGACCTTGTCGGTCGGACTCAAGGTAAGGAAGTCGTCGCATGAAGTGAAGCCAAGCCCCACGCATGACAACATTGCAGCTATAATATATTTTTTCATTTCAATAATCTATTTATTGATGATTGTTTATCTAATCAGAAGTTTACGTTCAAACCGATATTGTAAGATTTCATCAAAGGATAGGCCAAGCTTGCGCCCCAGTCTCTCTCCTCTCGCTCCGGGTCGGCATTCTTCAACTGCGAGTTGCAGAAGGTGAGAAGGTTGAAACCGTTTACATATACTCTGCAACTGCTAATGCCAATCTTGGGCGTGAGGGTCTTTGGCAGGGTGTAGCCAATCTCCAAGCTCTTCAAGCGGAGATAAGTGGCGTTGGGGTTCCAGAAGTCGATGGCGCCGTCGCCCCAAGAGTTACCATTATCCTTGGTACCTGAGAAATCGCGCCTCAAGGCAGGGTATTTTCCGGAAACCCACTTGGTGGTCGGGTCATAAGGATCGTCGGTGGCATTGGCAGTGTGCCATCTGTCCATGTATTTCGCCATCAGGGTTGGATTCGTCTTTGAGCCATAACCAAAGACATCGTCGTTGGCATAACCTATGACAAAGCCGCCTGCGCCTTGCAAGAGAATGTTCATGTCGAAGTTCCTATATGTCAAGGCTATGTTCATGCCATATTGGAATGGTGGGTTTGAGCCTGTGGCCCTTGAGGTAGGCGTCATGTCGTACATGTCGATGACTCCGTCGCCATTGCGGTCAACGATACGGAAAGAACCGGGCAACATCATGGAGTTGCCATTGCTGCCACCGTAAAGGGGCGCTGTCTCAAGCTCGCCGAGAGACTGGAACCTACCGTCTGTCTTCTGAATCCACATGCCATTGGAGTGGTCCCAGAATCCGCCTATCGTGCGGTGGTCGGTGCCATAGAGCCAACGGTTCATTGAGCTGCTGTAAGCGGCGTGTTCCACATAAAGGTTCTTCGGGCGCACGTAAGTGAAGTTGCCTGATACATTATATGTGAAGTCCTTGCCTATCTTTCCGCGTGTGCCAACTTGTATCTCGAAGCCTCGCGTCTCATTTGAGTTGATGTTCTCTTGAGGGAAGCTGGCGCCGAAGGTGTTTGGAATGTCCATCAAGCGGTTGGCGAGCAAGCCGGTGTTCTTGCGGAGGAAGAGTTCCAACGTGCCATAGAACTTGCCGTTCCACAACTCCATGTCAAGACCCAAGTTAGCGGTCTTGGAAACAACCCACGAAAGGTTATCGAGAACCACGCCCGGAGCTTCCATGCCCATGGTCTGCGAGTTGCCGCCAAGCAGATAGCCGAGGCTGGACTTGGTGTATCCCGCTACATATTGGAACGCGCTACCTGCGTCGTATCCACTCTTGCCATAAGAGAAGCGGAGCTTGAGGTTGTTGACCCACGACAAGTTGTCCTTGATGAATTTCTCCTCGGAGACTCGCCAACCTAAGCTCATGGATGGGAAGAACGTCCAACGGTGTCCAGGGGCATAACGGTAAGAACCGTCGTACCTGCCTACCAATTCCAGGAGATACTTACCTGCGTAGTCGTAGTTGACACGGCCAAGGAAAGCGGCAAGGCGGAACTCGTTGCGGTAACCGCTGTTGGTCGCCGTGCTCGCGTCGGCCTGGTTCAATATGTCGTTGCTGTAGAATCCGGCATAATCGCGCGCGCCCTGCAACTCATCGTATTGTCCCATTGACGCTTCCATGACTGCCGTCGCGGCCAAGCGATGCTGGCCAAAAGTGTGGTCGTAGTTAGCCTGAAGCCTTCCATAAGCCTTCTCGTAGATACCCATCTGGCTGGAATAATGATTCGTGCCATAGGTCTTGGTAGGCGTGTCGGTAAAGTAGTCGTAAAGCTGATATGCCTTTTGCAGTTGGGTGTCGTTGTAATGGTGACCCTGGTAAGAGCCTAATGCCGTTAACGACAGTCCATCGACATAAGGCACCTTCCACGTCAGGTCGACATCAACCTTATAGTCAAGTTCCCTGTTCCGGCGATAACCGTCAATGTTAGGGTCTGTCAAGGCCGCGGCATTCTTGCTTTCCGGTTGAATGTCAGAGAAGTGGTTGGTGGAGCCAATGGCATAGGGTCCCACGCCACGGTCGTTGACCAACAATGTCTTATAAGTCCATTGGAAGTCCTCGCGAGGACGCTGTGTCCTGTCCCAACGGCCTCCGAACTTGACGTTCATGACAAGGTTCTTCGACAAGTTGGCGGTGATGTTGCTTCGCATGGTGACCCTCTCATAATATTGCACACCGCTCTTCAGCAATCCCTCGTCGCGGTTGTAGCCAAGGCTCGTGAAATATTTCACGCGGTCTGAGCCGCCTCTCACCGACACGTCATGAGATGTCTGGAACGCGGTCTTGTTCATGTACATGTCAAGCCAATCCCAATCTTGATAGCCTTGCTCGCCCGTGCGATACTTCTCCAGGAGGTCGTCGGTGTAGACCTGCGCCTTCTTTCCGTTGCGTGCCATCTCGTTTTCCATCAAGCGGAACGTGTAAGCGTCAACAGTCTTCTCCATGCCCGTGGCTTGCTTGATACCGAACAATCCGGTATATGACACACGAGCCCTCTCGGTCTTGCCTTGCTTGGTGGTGATTATTATCACGCCATTGGCAGAGTTCATGCCGTAGATGGCGGCGGAAGCATCCTTTAATATAGATATGTTCTCAATGTCGTTGGAGTTGATCTGCGCCAGTTCGCTCATCTCCGCCGTCACGCCATCAATGACGAGCAAGGGCTCGCCATAGCCGCGGATGCTAATCATGTTGTCGAATGTTCCTGGCTCGCCAGTCTTTTGCCTGATAAGCAGACCAGGCATCTTACCTTCGAGGTTGGTGATAAGGTTCTCCGTCTTCGTGGAAACAATGTCCTGGGCACCTATCGATGTCACGGCACCGGTAAGGGTTGATTTCTTTTGCGTGCCATAACCCACGACAACGACTTCGTTGAGCGACTTGCTGTCAACCTGCATTGTCAGTTTCATGTTGCGCGTGTTTCCCACCTTGAGTTGCTTGGTCTGATAACCCACGTAGCTGATGACCAATGTCGCTGAGGATGGTACGTTGGGAATGTTGAAGTGGCCATCGAGGTCTGTAACAGCCCCATTGCCCGTGCCTTTTACCAACACGCTGGCACCAACTATCGGCAGACCGTTCTCGTCAAGGATTGTACCTTTAACCGCCGCGTCGTTTTGCGATACCGACTGCTGAGCAAACACTTTAGATAAAGGAATAGCCCTTGCAGAACTCGGAACCTGCAATCCGAAAACAATTAAGCCAGAGACAAACAATAGATTCTTTCTCATAGCATTGATTTTAAGATTAAGTTTTTAGATTAACTATTAGTTGGCGCAAATTTATGCAAGAATACCTGAAACGATGTTGGATAATTGACTTGAAAAGGGCAAATGGCTATTTTCAACACCTTTTTCGGCAAAAAACAAACCTTGTAAGGATTTAATGCTTTTTCGGCCCAAAAAGCCCCGAAACGACCGTAAACCGTCTGATTTTCTGACTGTAATAATCCTTTTCAACACTTTTCGTATTATTTTCAACCCTCCATGACGGGAAAAATATTAATATTGCATACCGGGAAAAAAACATGAGGACGCATCAAAACATCAACCATAATAAATATCAAGACATAAACCATAATAAATGAAAGACACATCCCGCATGAAAGACAACACTTATATAGGACTGGACCTCGGAGGCACCAAGCTGCTCATCGGTGAGGTTAGCCGTGGGGGCAAGATAATAAGGGAGAAGCGTTACCCGTCTGACTTGAGCAGCCAGCAAGCCGCCGTCGACTTGATGGTCTCCTCGCTCGCCGACTTCATGGCGAGCGGCGAAGGCGACTCGCGTGCCGTGGCCATCGGCGTGGGCATGCCCGGACGCGTCGACTCCAAGCAAGGCACATGGTTGCAGATAGACCCCGAGCGGACATCGCCAATCTCATTGGGCAAGATGCTTGAAGAGCGTTTCGGCTTGCCATGTTTCATCGACAACGACGTGAAAAGCGCGACGCTCGCCGAACAACGCTGGGGATATGGGCGCGTCTCCGACAACTTCGTATATATTAATGTGGGCACTGGCGTAGGAGCCGGAATCATCGTCAACGGGAAGATGGTGTATGGCTATCATTGGGACGCGGGCGAAGTGGGCTACACCTCGTCGGGGTTGGGCTCTTCGCTATCAGACGCGGGCCAGGACTGCCACGTTGAAGCCGTGGCATCGGGCGCGGGCATGGACAGCCGCGCGAGGAAGCTAAGACGGCGACACGCCACGCGGTTGACCTTCCCCACGCAGGGGAGAATAGACATCGAGGAGGTGTTCCGCCTGGACCAGGGTGGCGACGAGCTTTGCCGCGTGCTTGTGGAGCAAGCCTCGCAAACCCTAAAGACGCTGATAGGCAACATTGCCAGGACGATAGACCCGGAGTATATAGTGCTGGGGGGCGGCGTGGTGGCCGACGGCTACCTGCTGAAGAAGACGCTGCCATCGCTAAAGGGCAACTCTTTTCGATTCGTAAAAGACAACATCGTGCTGACAAGGCTCAACGGGCATGAGACCGGATTGCTCGGGGCCGCGGCTATAGCAATGAAAGGAACGGAGAACTGAGAGAGAGAAAAAAACATGAACAGAATCACAATATTTGACAAGGAAGGGAGTTTTTATAGTGAGGCGGCATCGCGAATAGCCCAAGCCATCCTGCTGAAGCGGGACGCGGTGGTAGGGCTGTCAACTGGCCGCACGACAAAACCTATACACAAGAAACTCTCTGAGATAATCACGGCGCTTGACCTCGACACGAGCCTCGCCACGTTCTTCGGCGTAGACGAGGTGGTGGGCGTGCCAAAGACCTATTCGGGCGCGTGCTACACCATGCTCCGCACCGAGCTGATGGACTCTATTGGCGTGGCCGACGACCGCTTACTCATGCTCCCCACGAGCGCTGACGCCTATCCCGGGGCCTGCCAAGGGTTCACCGAGGCCCTGCGGCGCTTGGGCGGCATAGACATCCTGATGCTGGGCCTCGGCGAGAACGGGCACTTGGGCTTCAACCAGCCCGGCACGCCATTCGGCAGCACGGCGTGGCTCAGCGAGATGGACCCGCGACTTGACGCGCGCATACACAGGGAGACGGCCACGCCCGACAGCCAACGGCTCGGAGGCGCCACCCTGGGACTGAAAGACATAATGCGCGCGCGAAAGATAGTGCTCGTGGCCAACGGCGCGCGAAAGGCCGCCATCGTGAAGAGGATGCTCCAGGGGGCCGTGACCCAGGACGTGCCGGCGTCGATACTGCAACTGCACCCAAACTGTGAATATCTCTTAGACTCGGAAGCAGCAAGACAACTATGAAAAGGCAAGACAACGCTACCAGCTACCTGTGGCCATTCGCCACGATGGTTTTCCTCTTTTTTGTCGTCGGTTTCCTGACGACGGCCAACATGCAATTCCAGACGCCACTGAAAGAGGCGTTCCTCTCTGAGGCCGGTGGGCTAAAAAACTCGCTCACGCTGCTCATCACCTTCTCGTGGTTCGTGGCCTATCCCGTGTTCGGATGGATAGGGGGCAGATGGGTGACGCGCAAGGGCTATCAACACACCATGACCCGCGGCCTCGTGCTGATGACCGTCGGCGTGGCGATGTTCGTGGTGTCGGCTGCGAGCACACGCTGGAACGTGTCGGTCGGCTCGCCGTTGCCCATGGGCTATTTCATCTTCCTGTTAGGCTCATTCCTCACGGGCGGCGCGGCCACGGTGCTCCAGGTGGTGATAAACCCTTACCTCGCGGCTTGCGACATACCGCGCACCCAGGCCGTGCAACGAATGGCCATAGGCGGTTCATCCAACTCCATCGGCACCGTGATAGCCCCTTATTTTGTCGCGGCGGTGGCCTTCAGCAATGTCTCGGCTGATAACGTGGACATCAGTCAACTGCTGACGCCCTACACCGTCCTGGCCGCCGTCATCTTGCTGACCACGCTGCTCTTCTCTCGCTTCCGCCTGCCCGACATCGCCGACACGCACGCCGACGCGCAGGAGCGTCTCACGAAGAGCGTGTGGTCGTTTCGTCGCTTCCGCCTCGGCGTGGTGGCCATCTTCTGCTACGTGGGCTGCGAGGTGTGCGTCGGCGGCAACATCAACCTCTACGTGTTTCAAGACCTGCGAGGCTCTGTGGCCGACGTGGCGAAGATGGCCACGGCATATTGGGCGTTGATGCTCATTGGCCGCTTGCTCGGCAGCACCCTGCGGACCGTCAGCCCTCGCGTGCAATTGACAATAGCCACTATCGCCGCCTCGGCGCTGATAGTGCTCGGCATCATCTTGCAAGAGCCGTGGCTGCTCGTCGCCGTGGGATTATTCCACAGCATCATGTGGGGCTGCATCTACACCCTCGCCATATCCAGACTCGGCAAATACACGGCATCGGCCTCGGGCGCCTTCATGACGGGCGTGTGCGGCGGCGCGGCGTTCCCCTTGGCGCAAGGCTTCCTGGCCGACATGAACGGCATGTGGAGATGGTCGTGGCTGATAGTGCTCGCCGGCGAGATGGTCATGCTGGCTTATGCCTTGATAAGCAGCAGGATGAAGCAAACCGGGGAAAGATGAAGAGCGTAATAATCATGGCATTGGCCCTCAGCGCGGCCACGGCAGCCGCGCAAGCGCAAACGTTCCCGTTGCCAGTAGACAGGAGCCTGTCGGCGGAAGCGCTGATGGCGAAAGACCGCGTGCTGGAGTCATGCGAGGTTGGCGGGTTCAGGATGGTGGTGTCGATAGAGACGGGCAAGCAGGCCAAGGGCAGCCCGGACGATCCCGACTATGCTATCTTCGGGACCGTGAGCCACGATATCGACTTGAGCGGGAAGGACATGAGCCAATACGACAGGCTGGTGGCTGACATCATGCCCACGTGCGAGGGACAGGGGGTGATGAACCTCAACCTTTCCATCGACAACGACCCGGCTTCAGGCCTCGGCGCGCACCTCATCACTCTCGACAACAACCGCTGGAACACCATGCGCTTCGACATATCCGGCTTGCGAAGGGACCACGTCAGGCGTCTGCGCTTCTACACCGACCAGAAAGGGCGCAACCTCTTCTTGGGCAAGAACCTGACCTACGTGGTGAAGAACCTACGGTTTGAGAAGACCTCTGCCCGCCATCCCGACAGGGGATGGGCTACGGCGCCAGGGGGCATAGCCTACTCCATGAGCGGCTACTTGACAGATGGGGAGAAGACGGCGTTGTTGGGCTTCGACGCCCCGACGTTCCGCCTCGTGGACACGGCGACTGGGAAGGTGGCATTCGGGTCGGGGACGCAGACCGTGAGCAACGCGCTCGGCACTTTCCGCGTGGCCGACTTCTCCGCGTTCCGAAAGCCGGGCACTTACCGCCTCGAATGCGGCACGCGCGGCACGCGGCCTTTCACGATAGGAGCCGACGCCTTCAGGCCGTCCATGTGGAAGGTTCTAAACTTCATCTACTGCCAAAGGTGCGGCGTGGCCGTAGATGGCATACACGGCCGCTGCCACAACGACGTCTACTCGGTCCGCGACGGGCACAAGGTGAGCTACGGGGGTGGCTGGCACGACGCCGGCGACCTCTCGCAACAGACGTTGCAGACCGCCGACGCGGCCTTCGCCCTAACCGAGGCTTACGCCCACGAGCGGAAAGCCGACACGGCCTTGGCCAAGAGACTGAAGGCGGAGGCGGAGCACGGGTTCAGCTTCGTGCTGCGCCAAAGGTTGGGTGACGGGTGGCACGCCTCAAGCATTGGCTTGCTGCATTGGACTGACGGCATGCAAGGAACGGCCGACGACATAACGACCGTGAGGACGCAAGACTGCGCCTTCGACAACTTCCTCTACGCCGGCTACGAGGCTTTCGCCGCCATAAGCCTTGACAGCCGCATGGCCGACAAGCTGCGCCAGGCCGCCATCGAGGACTATGCCCACGCGCGACAGCGTTTCGCCAGACACGGCTACGACAACTTCCCCCACATGATGGAGCACACCTACAACACGTCGCGCAGCCTGTTCCGCGCCGTCATGTCGTGGGCGGCAAGCCAGATGTTCAGGCTGACGGGCGACAAGCGGTATGCCAGCGACGCGGCGGCTTCGGCCCGGTACCTGCTGAGATGCCAAGCCACGGGAGCCAAGAGCCCCTTGCTCAACGGCTATTTCTATCGCGACACGACGAAGGCAGTCCCCGTGCATTTCATACATCAAAGTCGCGACCAGATGTTCGCCATGGCCCTCGTGGAACTGTGCAAGACGCAACCCCACGGCGCCGACTTCGCGGCGTGGCGCGAGGCCCTGACGCTATATGCCGACCACCTGAAGGCGCTGATGCCATACACCAGCCCTTATAACATGGTGCCCAGCGGCATATGGCAAGGACATGAATACGACGACGCCGACGGCTTCGACCGCCTGCACCTCTTCGCCCCGAACAACGCGCGCGAACTATACGACAAGCAGTTCTGCCTCGGCGAGAGGATAGACGACAACCATCGCTTGCGGCGGTTCCCCATCTGGTTCAGCATCTTCAACGGCAACGAGGCCATACTGCTCTCCACGGCGAAGGCGGCGGCGACCATGGGCAACTACCTCCACGACGAGCGACTCTCGCAAATAGGCCGCGACCAGCTCTACTGGACCGTGGGCCACAACCCGCTGGCACAGTCGCTCATCTACGGCGAAGGCCACAATTACCCATCCCTGGACAGCTTCTCCTCGGGCGAGATAACGGGAGCCATGCCGGTGGGGATAAGGGCGCAAGCCGATGCCGACGCGCCTTACTGGCCAAGCACCAACAACGCCTGCTACAAAGAGGTATGGGTGACGACGGCTGGCAAATGGCTCTCGCTGCTCGCGGAATACTAATTGCTCGCGGAATATTAATAATGTTACACCACAAACTCAAAACAATAAGAAATGCTGCAAACCATTGCGATAATCTTTCTCCTGATAAGCAACATGTTGTTATTGCTACTGCTGCTGAGGAAGGACGAGCGAAAACGAAAGGAGACCGCCGCGGATTCGCCCGAGCCCATCCTTATTCCGCCCGCCCCGAAAAAGGAGGCCGACGAGGGTGAGGGTGAAACGGACGCACTGGTGCTGGTTGTCGAGGACGACGCTGCCCAGCGCGACTACGTGGTAAAGGCCCTGGCAAGCGAATACAAGATCATAACCGCCGAGAATGGCGGCGAAGGCCTCGACATGGCCACCACGCAATGTCCCGACATCGTGATTACCGACATCAACATGCCGATAATGAACGGCTATGAGTTTTGCCGCCGGTTGCGCGGCAACATGGAGACGAGCCACATAGCCATCGTCATGATTTCCGGCATGACCGAGCGCGAGAACGTCATCTACGGCTTGGAGTCGGGCGCCGACGACTACATCTGCAAGCCTCTCGACATGGCGGTGCTCAAGGCACGCGTGCGCAACATCTGGAAGACGCGCCAACGCCTGCAGGAGGCTTTGTCGAAGATGGACCTAACAGAGCAGATAGACTATAAGAGCAAGCTCGACGAGGAGTTCATGCAGAGGCTCCACGACATGGTGGAGACACAGTTGGCCAACAGCGACTTCTCCGTCAACGACCTGTGCAAAGAGATGGCCATGGGGCGCTCCACGCTCTTCAGCAAGCTGAAATCAATCACGGGGCACAGCCCCAACGACATAATACGCATGATAAGGCTCAACAAGGCCAAGGAACTGTTGGCATCCCACGCCTTCACGGTGAGCGAGGTGGCGGCAAGGGTTGGTTTCGCCGACCCAAAATATTTCTCCACTTGTTTCAAGAAGCAATTTGGCACAAGCCCGTCAAAACTTTAATTCTATACTATTATGGACACATTCATAGGGGTAGTTCTTGAAGGCACGAGAATCGTCATAGCCGAGGTGACTCCAGAGGGTAACATCCTTCAGGCCAAAGCATATAAGTCAGCTTTCTTCAACCAGGAGAGCGCGTTGAACATGATTGTGGACTCTCTCCACGACTTTGAGTTGAACCAAGGCTGGAAGGAGCGACCTCGCGCCATCGGCGTGGGCCTCATTGGGCGTGTGGACCCAGTCAATGGCGTTTGGTTCCAGATGGACCCCGACAGGTCGCATGCCATCAAGCTCACGCAATCCATCAGCGAGGAGTTTGGCTTGCCATGCTTCATCGACAACGACGTGAAATGCGGCGCCAACGCCGTGAGGAAGTGGGGATATGGCAAGCACACCAACAACTTCATATACCTATATGTCGGCACGGGCATAGCGGCAAGCGTCGTGTCCAACGGCGTGATGCTGCGTGGCGCGCATTACAACGCCGGCGAGGTGGGGCACCTGCGCGTTGGCGTGCAAGTGGGCATTCGCTGTCCGTGCGGCAGGGTGGATTGCGTGGAGTCGATAGCCTCGATAATGGGCATCGACCGTTGCGCGCGCTTCCTGAAGCCTTATTATGACACGCGGCTACAGTTTCCCGACAAGGACACCATGATAAACGTCAACGACGTCTTCCAGCTCGCGCGCGAAGGCGACCCCCTTTGCGCCAAGCTCGTGAACAACGCGTCGGAAGCCCTCGCCAACCTGATAATGAACCTCGTGCGAGTCAGTGACCCCGACACCGTGATTCTCGGTGGCGAGATGGTGGCAGACGGCTTCCTCGCCGAGGAGATACGCCCTCACCTGCAACCGGTGACAATGCGCTTCGTCACCAACGGCGTGGTACTCACGAGACTTAACCCAAGGTTGATAAACCTCTTGGGAGCCGCCTCAATAGCCATGGACGGCATGGCAACAAAGCAATAACACAAATCACCTTGTAAAAACTCAGCAAATGAAAAGAAACTTATTACTTCTCTTGCTTCTATGTGTCTTTGCCGCCGTAAGTGGCAAGGCCGCCAATCCACAAAAACGCGTCCTGTGCATAGCCGAGCAAAACACTCCGCACCAAGGCTTCTGCGACGCGGCAAAGGCTTGGCTTGACAACCACAAGAAAGAATTGAACATCGAGACAACGTGGGTGGCTGACCTCAGCAACCTGCCAAAGGGCTACTTCAAGCGGTTCCAAGTGGTATTGATGCTCAACTACCCTCCTTATAGCGCCCCGCACGCGTGGAGCAAGGACGCGGCACGCGATTTCGAACAATACATAGACGAAGGGCAAGGCAGCTTCATAGGCTTTCATCACGCCACGCTCCTCGGCGACATCTTCGGCGCCGGCGAGATGTGGCAATGGTTCAGCGACTTCATGGGCGGCATACGCTGGAAAGACTATATCAGCACGCTGACCGACGCCACGGTCGACGTGGAAGACAAGCGACACCCCGTGATGAAAGACGTGCCCGACACCTTCCTGATTGAGAAAGACGAGTGGTACACCTACGACAAGAATCCACGGCAAAACGTGCATGTGCTTGCCCACGTCGATGAGCACAGCTACGTCCCGTCTTCCACTGTTCGCATGGGCGACCACCCCGTGGTTTGGACCAACGAGCGCAAGAAGGCCAAGAACGTTTATTTCCAGTTCGGCCACAGTGCCTCGCTTTTCGCGAATCCCGCCTTCGTCAAGATGTTTGAGAACGCCATAAAGTGGGCACTGTAAAATTAAGCCTGTAGCCAACCGCAACTTGATAATCAACGACAATAGAGACATTTTTCCCTGACAATGATAATCATCAATGCAAAGCCTGTTGTCTCTCATTATCCATGAAAACGCGCCACGGTTTTAACGATAACGCCAAAGGGAATGCCAATGGCGTAAAACCAATGTCGTAAAGGGACGGGCGAAATAAATGCCGTGCGGGGGCGGGCCCTGCAAGACATTAAGGAAGGGTGAAATTACAAGAAGTAAGGGTAAAATTACATAATAGGAAGGGGAAATTATAAGAATGACAGGCGGAAATGCTTGAAAATGAGGACATTCGGGGTTTCAGCGAAACCCCGAACGCGATATCACTGAAAACGCGACGCGATATCACTGAAAACGCGACGCGATATAAGCGTAACCGCAAACATGGGCTTTTGCTGCCTGGCAATGACAGATAATAAGCCTGGGCAATAGCTTAAAATAAGGGCTGACGATAGCTTACAAAAAGGCCCGTTAATTGCATAAAAAAGGGTCGTATCAAACTCGTTTGGAGAGTTTTGATACGACCTTTTATTTTGACCTTGTCTTTCCTGATTATTCGGCTGTGTCCTCAGTCTTCTTCTTCCTCACGGTGCGCTTGCGCTTTGGCTTCTCCTCTACCTTCGGCTCCACCTTTATGCCGGCGAGCTCTGGGTCGATGAGAATACGGCCGCAATATTCGCACACGATGATTTTCTTGTGCTGCTTGATGGCGATCTGGCGCTGTGGCGGAATCTTGTTGAAGCAACCGCCGCAAGCGTCGCGCTGCACGTAGACGATGCCCAAGCCGTTGCGCGCGCCCTTGCGAATACGCTTGAAGCTCTGGAGAAGCCTTGGCTCAATGTGTGCCTCCAGCTCCTTGGCCTGATCCTTGAGGTCAGCCTCGGCCTCGCGTGTCTCCTGCATGATGTCGTCGAGCTCCTCGCGCTTCGACACGAGGTCGGCCTGACGGTCGCTGATGCTTTCTTGCACCTTCTTGAGGTCTTCCTGTCGCTCGTTGACCTTCGTCATGGCTTCCTTTATCTTCTTGTTGGCAAGCTCAATCTCCAGCTCCTGGAACTCAATCTCCTTTGACAGGTTGTCGTACTCGCGGTTGTTTCTCACGGTGTCGAGCTGAGCCTTGTAGCGGTCCACGCTTTGCTGGTACTGCTCAATCTCGTTGCGCTTCTGCGCCACGGCACTTTGATAGTCGGCTATCTCGTCCTTTATCTTCTGCAGACGGGTGTTCAGTCCCTCAATCTCGTCTTGAAGGTCCTCAACCTCAAGAGGCAGCTCGCCTCTGAGCGCACGCTTCTCGTCGATGGCCGAGAGCGTCACCTGCAACTGGAAAAGCGTCTTGAGCTTCTCCTCCACCGTCATCTCAGATGGGTCTTTCTTTGTTATTGCCATTGTTGGATATTTTTTGTTGTTTTTATATATACAATATCGGGTTGGTGTCTATCTCCGACACCACGCAGCGCACGCCGGGGCAAGCCTCCTCTATTATCTCCTTGAACACCTCTTTGGTGAACTGCTCGCTCTGGTAATGGCCTATGGCGGCAATCTGGATTGCCTGCTCCATGCCGAAAAACTGGTGATAGTGCATCTCGCCCGTCACGAAAGCGTCGACACCGGCCGCTACGGCATCCTTCAAGAGGAAGTCGCCGGCGCCGCCACAGATGGCCACGGTGCTTATGGGCCTGCGCAAGAGCTCGCCCGCCATGACGCACTCCACGCGGAACACGTCCTTGAGCATCTTCAGGAAATCGTCGGCTGCCAACGGCTGCTTGAACCTTGCCACGACGCCGTCGCTGCCAGTCACCACCTCTCCGCGGTCATTGGTGGCCTGCTTCTGCTGACCGATGGTGCCATAGACCTCGGCGCCCATCTTCTCGGCTATCTTATAGTTGACGCCTCCCTTTGCCGCGTCCATGTTGGTATGCATCGACACGATGGCGATGCCCTTGCTCACGGCACGCATCACCACGCGCTGCACATAGTCCTCACCGGTGAGCCGCGCCAGCTTGCGGAAGATGAGGGGATGATGGCTCACAATGAGATTGCAACCGTTCTCGATGGCCTCATCGAGAATGGCATCGGTAACGTCTAAACACAATAATGCCCCTGATACCTCGGCCTCTGTCAGTCCCACTTGCAGGCCAGCATTATCATAGTCTTCCTGCAGGGGCAAAGGCGCGAAACGTTCAAGGGCATCGACCACTTCTATTATTTTCACGCTTAAAAAACGATTTAAGCGCAAAGTTAATAAAAGCGCGGCACAATTGTCATGCCGCGCTTGATATTTTACGTTTTTTTAAGAGCTCGGAAAGATGAGGCGTTACTTAGCCTCCTGCTCCTCGCTTGCCTTGCTATCAGCTTCAGTGGCCTCCTCCTCTTCCATTGAGAGCAGGGCCTTGAAGTCGGTATAGCCATTCTCCACGAGGATGTTGTACCACTGCAGCAACTTCTTGATGTCGCTGTCGTGCACGCGGTCGCGGTCGTAGCTTGGCAACACCTCTGCGAAATAGTCGCGCAACTCCTGCGCGGGGCACTTCTTGTAGTTGATGGCGGCCTTCTTAGAGCCTTCCTTCTTGCCCACGCTCTCAAGCACCTGCCAGAGAGGCACGTCGTCGGCATCGGTGTACATGGCAATGTCGCTGAGGCTTGTCACCTTGTCGGTGGCGAACACTGGCGTGCGGCGGTGAGCCGCGTCGATGGTCTCCACGATAAGGTTCATCTTGCCGCGAGACACGAGTTTATAAAGTCCGGGCTTGCCCGAAACGGAAAGTATTGTCTCCATGTTTAATGTATTGTTATATTAAGTTGTTTTTATTCTGTTACCGTTCTTCTCCCTGTTTTGTCGCCAAGGCTATCAGTTGCCTGACTTGACTGTCGAGGTCTCGCTTGCCATCGTTCAGGACGACGAAGTCGGATAGGCTCTCCACCTTGTCTTGACTCCATTGCCTGCCTATCCATTCCAAGGCCTTGTCGCGGCTAATGCCGTCGCGCCGCATCACACGCTCGAGGCGCGTCTCCAGCGGTGCCGAGACACACACCTTCAAGTCGAAACGGACGCGCTTGTCGAACCCGCTGTCGAAGAGTATCGCGCTCTCAAGCCAGGAGAGCCCGCTCCGCAGAAAGTCGCGAGCCACGGCTGGGTGTATGAGGTTGTCTATCGTGAGCTTGTTGTCGTCGGACCGGAGCAAGTATTGCGCGAGCACGCGCTTCTGCAACACATTATTAATATATACGTCGTTGCCGACAATCTCGGTCAGCTGCCTGCGCAAGTTCTCGTCGGTGGCCCAAAGTCGCTTCGCCGCGCTGTCGCAGTCGTAGACCTCGATGCCGTAATCGCCCAGCTTCTTGCACACGAAGCTCTTGCCGCTGCCTATGCCTCCCGTGATAGCTATGTGTTTCATGCGTTTGGCTTATTGTTGCTCGATGAGATAATCCACCTGCGGCGTCTCGAGAGTTGCCTCGCGCACGAAGCGCGAGTTGCAAACGAGGTGCAGCTTGCACTTGTCGGAAGGGTGGTCGGCTATCTGCATGTAGTCTACATGCACTTGGAAGTCGGAAGGCTTCACGAGCCTGTAAACCATTGAGCCAACGGTGTATCTCACCTTGACGGTCTGCGGGAACGTCCTTATTATGAGGTTCCTCGGCTTGTTGACCGCCACGATGGGCACGTCGGCGCTTCCCTCCGTCAGCACGTCGGGAAAGAGCGTCACCTTCACCTTCGCCGGCACCGTCTTGGCCCCGGCTATGGCACGCAAGTTGACCACACGCACCACGGTGTCGCTGATGTTGGATAGGTTGAGGTTCTCGGTGAGCACGGTCTTGATGGCCTCGAGCTCATGCCTGTTGGCATAAACGGAGACAAACTCCGGCACTATCTGCACATGGGCAAGGTAATAGTTCTTCGCCGGGACAATGTCGCCCGCGAGCACCACCCTCACCTTCTTGTTCTGTCCGTAGTTGAACGTGAAGTCTGGCTTGTCGCATTTCAGCGATGTCAACGACGACGAGCCGTAAATCTGCTGCCTCATCATCTTCATCATGTCGGCGAGCGGAATGGCCCCGTGCCCCGTCTTGGTGTTGGCGTAGGCAGAGAACCTGATCGTCAACGGCTTGAACTTGTGGTACAAGGAATAGGTCATGATGATGAACCCCTTGTCTTTCACGGTCACCCTCACGGTGTCGGAAGGCTCGGATGTCATAACCACGTTCTTGGGCACTCCGGCAATGGTCAACGGCACCTTATACTCCACCTCATAAGTCTCGTTGAGCGTCATCATCAGCCAGAAGATGCCACTGAGCGCGAGGAAGAAGAGAAAAATCAAAAACTCCTTGCCCGAGAAGTCGGACAAGAAGCCTTTAATGATATTGTATATGCGTCGAAGCGTATGCATCAAGCCTTAACCTGACCCTGGGCCATGTCCTGGAACACGCTGCCCTTGTCTATGGTGATGACTACGCCCTTGGCAATCTCCAAGTCGATGGTGTTCTTTGTCTGGTCGATGCGCTTCACGGTGCCGTAGATGCCACCGCTCGTCACCACGCTGGAGCCTTCGGTCAACGAGTTTTGGAACTCGCGGATCTTCTTCTGTCGCTTCTGCTGTGGGCGAACCATGAAGAAATACATGATCACGAAGATGGCAACGAGCATGAATATCATGCCGCCGAATCCGCCACCTTGTTGTGCTGCCTGGGCAGCAAGAACCATTGTTGTCATAGAAATAGTCTTATTGTTGTTTGTTTATTTTTCCGTCTCGTTGTCAGCGCCTTCCCGCGTTGGCTCTTCTGCCTTTGCCTCTCCCGCTGCTTCCTCTCCTGGCTTCGGCTTGTGCACGAACCTCACGGGCTTGGCGTATCCGTTGGCGCGAGGCTTGCGCGGCTGCATGTTTTCCTCTGTCCGCTCCGGCATCTGCTTGAGCAGCTTGCCCGTGTCGATAAGGTGGCGCGCTATGGCGTCGAGCATGCCGTTGATGTAGCCGCCGCTTCGTGGCGTGCTATACCTCTTTGCCATGTCTACATACTCGTTGATGGTAACCGATATTGGTATGCTTGGGAAGTTGAGCAGCTCGGCGATGGCGATCTGCATTATCACAATGTCCATGTAGGCCAACCTCGAGAAGTCCCAGTTGCGCGACGTCTCGCTCATGAAGCGTTGATACTCGTTGGCGTTGAGGATGGTGGCGCGGAACAGCTTTCTGGCGAACTCGCGGTCGTCGGCGTCCTTGTATTCCGGCAGAAGCTCCTGGTTGCCCTTCTCCTTTGGGTCGAAGCGCTTGATGGTCTTCAAGACGAACGTGTCTACCACCTCCTTGTCGTCGTTCCAGTAGATGCTCTTCGACTCAAGCAGCTCGTCGATGTCCTCGTTGTCCTCGATAAGCAGGCGGTAGAGCTTGCGCCACAACTCACGGTCGTCCTCGTAGTCGCTTGCCGGCGAGTCCATGTATTCCTTATATGTATCGCATTGTTCAATCTTGTCGCACAGCTTGCGCACGAGGTCGGCGTCGCCGTCCCACGACATGTTCTTGTCCTCGTTGAAGCTGTTGAGCGTCTTGTTCTCCTCCAGCTGCACCTCAAACTTGTTGAAGATGAATTTCGTGGACGGCTCGGCCTTGCCTTCCCGCCTGTTCCGGATGGAAGCCTGCTCCACGCGCTTGCGCTCCTCCTTGGTGACGGCCACGATGAGGTCAAGAAGATAATTGTATAGGTCGTATGCCTTCGAGAGGCTCAACAGCAACTCTTTCTCGGCATTCTCGATGTTTTTACTGCCGTTTTGGTAATAAGCATAAGTCAATTGCACAATCTTGGTGCGTATCAGCTCTCTGTTAATCATGATTCTATTCTTTGGCAGTGCCTTTCACACTTTGGTCTTTTAATACTCTGCAAAAGTAGTAATTATTCGAGTGACACGCAAAAATAATGAGCAAATATTAGTTTTTTTTCAAATATTGTGGTCAAATAGCGAAAAAAAGCAGTAACTTTGCATCGCTTTTCAGACTTGGAAAGTCTTCCAGTGTGATGGCGAATTAATAAAACAATTTAATTTAGAGTAACACATTCAACGATGAAAGAAATCAGCATCTCAGGTAAGAAGCGCGAGGCCCTTGGTAAGAAAGCTTCTAAAGCCCTCCGTAAGGAAGGATTCGTACCCTGCAACCTCTATGGCGAGGCTAAGGACGAGAACGGCAAGCCAGTAGCTCTCGCTTTCGCGTCTCCGTTCAGCGAGCTCCGCAAGGTGATCTACACTCCCCACATCTACGTCATCAAGGTGACTATCGACGGCGAGGATCACACAGCTATCCTCAAGGACATCCAGTTCCACCCAGTGACCGACGCTCCTCTGCACGTCGACTTCTACGAGGTCAACGACCAGAAGCCTATCACCATCGGCATTCCTGTCAAGCTCAACGGTCTGGCACAGGGTGTTCGCGACGGTGGCCGCATGAACCTCTCTATCCGCAAGATCAATGTCACAGCTCCATATCAGACGATTCCTGAGCACCTCGACATCGACGTCACAGCCCTTCGCCTCGGCAAGAGCATCAAGGTGGGTCAGCTCTCATTCGAGGGTCTGGAGATCGCCACAAGCAACGACGTTGTCGTTTGCTCTGTCAAGATGACACGTAACGCCAAGGCTTCTGCCGCTGCCGACGACGCAGACGACGCTGCCGCAGCAGCTGAGTAAGGCTTAGGCCAAAGAAATAAAGGCGAAAAGGAAAGTCATGGCCATCCGAGGCATGGCTCTCCTTTTTGCCTTTTATTATACCCGCGCGTCTCAGCGTGGACACACGTCTATCAAGAAAATCATTCATTATGGACAAATATCTCATTTGCGGCCTTGGCAACCCCGGCGACGAATATCAAAACACCCGCCACAACACTGGCTGGATGGCTCTCGACGCTTGCGCCAAGGCCATGGGAGCCGAGTGGCGCGACCGTCGCTACGGCTTCGTGGCGGAGGCATCGCTGAAGGGCAGGAAGGTGTTCCTGCTAAAGCCCACCACATTCATGAACCTCTCTGGCAACGCCGTGCGCTATTGGCTCAACGAGGAGAGGATAGACCAGTCGCGACTGCTCGTCATCAGCGACGACGTGGCACTGCCCCTCGGAGAGTTCAGGCTGAAGGCGAGCGGCAGCAACGGCGGCCACAACGGCCTGGGCCACATCATGCAGCTCATCGGCGAGAAATACGCCCGACTGCGCATCGGCATCGGCAACGACTATCCGCGCGGAGGACAGATAGACTGGGTGCTGGGCCACTACTCGGCGGCCGACATGGAGACGCTGCAGCCCACTCTCGACCTCTCTGTCGACATCGTGAAGAGCTTCGTGCTGCAAGGCATCGGCGAGACCATGAACCAGTTTAACAAATTAGGGAAACACAAGAAATGACAACCGGCACCATTCCTCACATGCCGAAGTTTGGCGACTCGGCACGAATAGACAAGTGGCTTTGGGCGGCAAGGGTCTACAAGACTCGCTCGCAGGCCGTGGACGCCATAAAAAACAGTCGCGTCACCATCGGCGACACGGCGGTGAAGCCAAGCCACACCGTCAAGGCGGGCGACGTGGTAAGCGTGCGCAAACCGCCTATCACGTATTCGTTCAGGGTCCTCGCGTGCCTTGAGACGCGCGTGGGGGCAAAACTGATTCCGCAGGTCTACGAGAACGTTACGCCGCAGGAAGAATACGAGAAACTGGAGATGAGCCGCATCAGCGGCTTCGTGGACAGGCAGCGCGGCACCGGCAGGCCAACGAAGAAGGAACGCCGCCAGCTCGACGCCTTCACCGACCCGGTGATGTTCGGCTGGGACGACGACGAATAAGAATAAGAATAAGACAAGGGCCCCACATTCTCACGAATGCGAGGCCTTTGCAGATTATGCCCTTGGTCAATTGCCAAGAACCATCTTTATCATAAAAGTGTATATTATTGTAAGAGAGATTATGCGATGTTTTAGTCGAGCAACTTCTTGATATCGCTCAACGGGCGTTTCTGCTGCGAGCCATCGGGCATCGTCACCATGAAGTAGTCGAAGCGCGACTTGCCATTGTCGTAGGCCACCACTGCCACGCCTCCATCACGGAGCCGCAAGGTGAAATATCCGTTACGCCTGCCGTTGACATACTTGCCGTGCAGCTTTTCCTTGCCGTTCTGGTAGTAGGTCGTCACCTCTCCGTTGAGCACCGTGTTCTTGTCGTTGCTCAGGTCAACGAAGCTGTAACCGCCTTCGGCGCGCAGGTTACCGTTCATGTAATAGTCTTGGAAGACATCCTCTTTCTGCAGACCGCTACCTTGCTTCTTCAAGATGCGATAGTAGGCGGCCTCTTGCGCGCTCTTCACGCTTTGGTTGTTTGCCGCGTAATAGATGGTGTCGCTCACCACTTTGGCGTTCTCGCTAATACGTGAGTGTCCAAAACTCAATACTGTCGTCAGCAACATGGCTGACATCAAGATAATCTTTTTCATAAGGCAACTCCTTTCAGTTTGTTGGTCTTTTTTTGTTTTCTGCTGCAAAGATATGCATTTTTCATGTAGGTTGTTCTTTCTCTTAACGTTATTTTATAATTATTTTTCGCTTCAAGAAAACTGAAATTTATCCGTGCGGTTTTCCGTTAAAAAACATTTAGAACGGCAAGTTTACTTACACTTTGCAATGTCAATATATTCGTAAATACTTAGAAACACTTGTTAAAGGTTACTATGTGTCAGATATTGCAAGCCCGCCAGGATATTTTGATTGCTGTCCCACGTCATGTTCTCGTAGCGAAAGCGACGGTATATGTAAACATTAATTACTTTTGCTCACATTGACATATATCAACTTGTTTAAGTTTCAATTTGTTACTTCTTGTTGTCTTTTCTTGGTTTTTAGCATTGTTTTTAGGCCATACAGGAAACCTTTTAGGCTTCGGCATTGGTTAATAGTAACAATCTATTACATTTCGTCGTTTTCTTGATTCGCCGCATTGTATCGGCGGGCATCACGACCAATCGTGCAACGCGGGCATCACGACCAAACGTGCAACGGCACGAACGGCACCATGCACAAACATGAAAATGTAAAATATTATTGCCAAAATTTAACACTTGACAACTTGTGCATCTAGAGCGAAAAAATGGCTTGGAGGTGCCCCTCGGTAGTACCGTTTGCGGCTTTTTGCTACAAAACTTTTGCCGTTACGGTGTAATCGCATCGCGATTACACCGTAACGGCGACGCGATTACACTGTAACGGCGACGCGATTACACTGTAACGGCGACGCGATTACACCGTAACGGCGACGCGATTGCACTGTAACGGCGACGCAAAATCAGCAAAAAGGCATTGCCTAAAAACCGCAAAATATACAACTCATTAATAATCAACCGTTTACCAAAATCGCCCATAATCGCGTCATTTCCAGCCAAGCGATAGCTTGGTTGAAAAAAATCGATTCTCAGACGACCATTTGTAAACTATTTTCCACCCGTTTGCTTGGCTTACTTGCAGGGGGCTGTTTTATGCCGGCCCACAAAGAATGTTCAACCAATAACTTCCTCAAGTTACATTTCAATGGTTGGGACATTATTAAGGGTCGCATAAAACAAGGGCACTGCATTACAAGAACGTACCAACCATTGGATTGAAGATCAAAGATTGACATTCATTGTTGGCATCGAGCAATTTGCCTATTCATCGTATCGCATGGCTTGCCTTATGGTTTTCTTTCCCTGCAAGTCCTTGGTGTAAGTGACGTTCTCTTCAAGCAGCGTCGTGCCTTGATGCACTATCTTTATGGTGTAAGCGTTGTTATCCACGAGTTCGCCAACTTCCATCGTCAAGTCGTATGGGCAAATGCAGTTGGCTATTTCATTTGTCGCCGTCTCGTTTACCACGATGGTCTTGTTGTCTTTTTCCATGTGTGCCTCTGCCGAGACCTTCGACTCGCAACCGAATATGGCATTGGTGTGCTTAACCACGAGCTTTCCATTGCTTGATGCATAATATTCTATTGCCTCCTCGTCGGCTATCGAAGCATTCGCGGCTCTTGTCTCGATTTCCGTCTTGCAACCCGAGTTTGAAAAACTCCTTAATCCGATGGATGACACGTCTTCCGTACTTCCGCATCCCGAAAAACATGATAATAATAGCAATGCGAACAAAACATTTTTCATAAGACTAATTATTTTTTAGAGTTAACTTCGAAGTAAGGACTGTATCACCAGAACTCACTCTTATCACATATAATCCTTTTTTCCAATCTGATATATTGATATTATAGGTATTACCGCAGAATGAGTCTTCCAATAATCTGTCTCCACTGATTCCGCTATACACCTGAATATCATATGGCATCTTCTCATTGGACATATTTGCGCATTTTACATTTTCTAAATTCTGGTCTATGATATTAACTGTTGCCGCTTCATTACCTTGCAAAGAAATTCTCAATGATTTGCTGTTTTTAATATTTCCATTGTCAGGAACAGCGAAAAACAACAGGTCTGTAGAAAGACAATCACCATCTCCTGTTATAAAGATATGAAACGGTATGCCACCAGAATTTAACGGCAACGAAAATTCTATTTGATCTTTTCCGCCATAGTAAAACACTTCAGGAACAACTCCACTATGCTTAACCTCTCTATTTACCAACATATTAGACTTGATACGCACCATGCATCCCTGCTGCACAAACATTGGATTTGATGTAGATAATACAGTCGTAGGAATAGAAGGGTGAACAGCCGAATGATATGTGCAAGACTCTTGTGCATACGTCCCATAAAAATAAGTAGTAGAACTACTTACAGGCTTTGAAGCTTTAGCAACTATTTTTGAGCCATCATATATGTCAGCACTAAGCGTTCCATTGTAAGAACATTTGTTCTTATTTGTTATCATACAATAGTTATGTCCTGGATAATTTTGTATGGTTTGCGGATAGTAAGAATTATTTGGTTCTACATAAGTCCACACGACATCATACCATTCTGGCAAATCATTAATGTAATAATAAGCAGAATCACAGACAACACTTTGACCGTCAATTTTTAAATTACAAACACGTGAAAGATTCAGTTCGTTAGCTTGTCCCTGTGGCCCATCATAAAATTGCGGTGTTTCATTTTTAGAATCATTTGAACATACATAATCGAATGCTTCCTTCATGGATATTTTATTATCACTGTTTTTATCAGCTTTGGCCAATCCTCCATTGGGATAGTTTCCATTTACGGCAGCCGTCCAATGATACACAAACTCATCATATAGATAATTACTCGTAGAGAAAGAGTTTTCAGTTCCAGAACAAGCTGTTGACACTACCATATTGTCTCTCTTGATATAGTTTATAAATCCTCCACTATTGCATTGTCCCATACAAACATTTATCTTATTACACCTCAGTTTATTGAATTGCTGAGACAATTCTGGCGCGGTTATATACTCACCCCACAAACATAGTATTGGAGTGCCATTTAACAGGGCTCCATGATCCATGGTATACACAAACAGGTTGTCCTCTGCTCCCATTCTGACCGCAAGAGAGTCAAATACATTAGATAAGTTATTTCTTGTTGCCGAATATTTAATATCAGCCATACCATCCCCATCGAGATCTAATGGAGATGAATCATATGTACCATCAAGCTTTCTTCTATCAAGAGAAGGATCTGTGCCATCAGACATTAAAACATAAATATGATCAGAAGTGTAACCATATTTATTTTTAAGAGTGGAAAAAATGAATGCACAATCATTCCAATATCGAATATGGTTTGAATCTTTGTCCATACCACCATTAATTATAATTGCATAATCATGCTTTGCTGAGTATAATTGAGAGTTTCCGCTCGCCTGATTATAGCTAAACATTGAAATGGGGTTTAGATTGGTTGGCAATACATATTCTTTTATGCATTCCAACTTGTCTAAAACAGGGGGGAAAGTCTCGTTGTAAATACAAACATCTCCATTCTCTACATTCACAAATGCGTACCTGCATGGATGCGACCAGCTTTGATAAGGAGCATCGTCCACAAAAAAGAACCATCCATCAAAGTTCGGCGACTCTATGTCATTAATTATTCTGCGGATTGTAGAATTTGCACGAACTGTTTCTGTAGATGCATATACACATGAGTATCCTTTTTCATTGAGTTTTAGAGAGTCTTGTAGTATGGTCCATGCTTGCGAACGTGTTAGCAAATTGTTAGCATCAACTTGGATAGAAAACGCTACCAAGGAAATCAATAAAAATAATAAGTGTTTCATGTATTTAATTTTTAATTTTTTGCAAAGAAAGGAAAAATATGAATACAATCCAATAAAAATCTTCCCAAATTTTGTTAACGGCACTTAACCCCATTAGGTTCATGTTCCTTGCACAAAGTGCAGATTGACATAGGCAAATAAAGTTATTGTATAGTTACGGCTGAAATTATATTAACGCCGTCTTTATTAGCAAAAACCGTCTTATGTAAGACAATAAACAAGGGTATCTCTATGGTCTGACTTCGAGTGTTCCCTTTACACAAGGCTATTGCTTTTCCCGCAGTTCTTCTATTAAGTCATTAACAATATACGTATCGCTCATAAGATGCAAGCCAAGCTCTTTGTCGTGGAGCATTCGGCATACGTCAGAGTCATAGAATATCCGTAATGCCCTGTCTGTTGAAATATGCAACGTATCGGCCAACTGCACTATGATGCGAGCTATTTTGTTCCATAATAAGAAGTCCATCATGGCTGGTAGGTTATGGGCATATACATTCTCACTAGGACGTTCTTGCCATCGTGCTGGCCCGGCGTGAAGCTTGGCATGCCCTTTACCGTCTGGACGGCATGGCGGTCGACAACGGGGTCCACGGGCCGCAACACGCACACGTCGCTGACCTTGCCGTCCTTGCCGACCACGAAACTCGTGTAGACCCTCACGGGGCCCGACAAGCGCACGGCAGGCCGGCCCACGTGGCTGAGATATTGCTTCAGGGCATCGCTTCCGCCTTTCATCTCGGGATGCTTCTCCACATTACTATATATAGAGTCGCCATCCATCACGTTTTGCTGCGCCACCATTTGCGGGCTCAGCGTCTCTGCCTTTTTGGTAAACAGCCGTTTGCCCTGCCTGGAGAGCGCATAGGCGTAAGCGCTGAGAGGCATGGAGGCCGTATAGGTTTGGCTCGCGTCTGGAGCGTTGGCCTTTATCAGGAAGCACAGCTGGCCTCGCGCCACCCACACGCCGTCAATCTCATAAGAGGTCATGGCGTTGAAGAAGTTGTCGTCGAGAGGCTGGAAGAGCAAGTCGTAGAAATCTTGCGGCTCATTGCGGTTCATTATGCTGGAACTGGCGAGGTTGCTGGCCTGATACAGCTTCCCGTCGGCGAGGTCGCAGACCACTACACGGTCGAAGGCCTCGGCCTTGAACGCAGACCTCTTGCCCGGCTCGACCTTCAAACTGACGTGGTAGGCAATCCAGTGGTTAGGCTCGTAGCCGACGACGCGCGCCGAAGCCGTGACATAACAGAAGCGGCGGTCGTCGGGAATCTCGCTGAACATCCGGCTCACGGGCGTGCCATAGCGTTGGCGCAAGCTCGTGGCAAGCGAGTCGAAGCCCGACGTGGGCTCGCCGGCAATGCTCTCGCTGATATAGCGTTGCAAGCGGGGCACGTGGCTGTAGCCCACCACCTCAGGCCACTCGATGTCGTAGTCGACCACGTTCAGCCCGGAGTCTTTCTGCAAGAAGAGATGCTGCTTCTCATAGCGCACGCAGTATCCCACCGCGCGGTTGTCGACCGTTTGCGCCCCGGCGTGGGCGAGAGCCACGCAGAGCGCCATTGTCATAAGCCAATTCTTCATTTTCCTAAAATCCTTTCCAATGTCTTGACCGCCGTGCCTAATCAGTATCGTTGTCGAGCGAGAAGCCCATCTTGCTTCTCACCCTTGCCACCACCGCCCACGTCACCGCCATGGCGAGGAGCGTGAGCACGAAGAACCGGCTGTAGCCGAGGGCCTCCTCCATTCCACCGGCCACGAGACCCGGCAGCATGAGCGCCAGCGTCATCGTGGCCGACGCCATGGCATAGTGGGACGTGCGAAACTCGCCACGGTTATAATATATGAGGAACATCATGTAGGCCGTGATGCCGAACCCCACGCCAGCCTGCTCGGTGAACACCGCCACCGCCACCACGGCAAGGCTCTCGGGCATGGTGTAGGCCAAGATGATATAGATGATCGGAGGCAGCGAATAAGCCGCCGCCATGGGATAGAGCCATCGCCTCAGCCCTTGGTGGCTCACGACCATGCCTCCGACGATGGAGCCCAATATCATGCCTATCATTCCCACGGTGCCCTGCACGAGACCGTATTCCTGCGGCGCGAGTCCGAGGCCGCCATTGTGGGGCGCGTCTATCAGGAACAGGGGGCTCACCTTGGAGAGCAAGGCCTCGGGCAAGCGGAAAAGCACGATGAAGCACAAGGCCAGCACGATGTCGGGCTTGCGCATGAACGTGCGGAACGTGAGGGCGCAGCCGCTCAATATGGAACTGGCGCTCACGATGGGACGGCTGCTGTCGTCGCGAGCGTGGGGCAAGGCGTAGGAGTGCCATAGCCACAACAAGATGAAGATGCCCGCCAAGCCGTAGAACGTGAGGCTCCACGAATAACTGATGGAGCCGCGGAAGATGACCTGCAGGTTGCCGGCCACCATCACCAGCACGCCTTGGCCTATTATCGTGGCGAGGCGGTCGCCCACCTGCCGTATGCCCATGTACCAAGCCTGCTGACGCTCGTCGAGGGCGAGCAGGTAGAAGCCGTCGGCGGCCACGCAGTGGGACGCGCCAGTGAAGGCGGCCACCCAGAAGAAGAACAGCGTGCACTGCAGCCAATGGGCCGTGGGTATGGTGAAAGCCACGCCGCCAAAGGCCGCGCCCAGCAAGAGCTGCGTGGCGAGGATCCACCACCGCTTGGTCTTCACAAGGTCGATGAAGGGACTCCAGACGGGCTTAAGAATCCAGGGGAGGTACATCCACGAGGTGTAGAACGTGATGGCGGCGTTGGACAGTCCCATCTGCTTATAGAAGATGAGCGACACCGCCATCACGGCCACCAAGGGCAATCCGTCGGCAAAGGCGAGCGAGGGCACCCAAGCCCAAGGCTTGTGCCATGGTCCGCCGACAGGGGCGCCGGCGTGTTGCTTGTTATCGTCAAGTGTCTCTACCATGCCTTTTCTATCTCAGCCCCAGGGTAATAATGTCTCAGTATCTCGTCGTAGGCATAGCCCTTGTCGCCCATCACGGCGGCGCCTATCTGGCATAGCCCGACGCCATGGCCCCATCCGGCGCCAATGAGCGTGAAGGTGTCGCCCTGCTTCTCCACGACGAACGCGGAACTGTAAAGGTGGCTCTCGCTCAGGGCACGGCGTATCTCCAGCTCCTTGCCCACGACGATGGTCTTCTTGGTGCCCGTAATCCGCAGCTCGCATATCCTGCCGCTCGTGCCGCGCTTCAGCGGCCGCATGTCGGTGATGGTGCCAAGGCCCGCGCCGAGCTTCTTCTCCACGAGCTTCGACAGCTCCTCCTGCGTGTAGCTGACGCGCCAACGATAGAAGTCGGTCGTCTCTTGGTCGTAGTCGTTGAGCACTTGGCTCAGTATGCGCTTGTCGGTGGTGTTGCAGAAGCTCTTAGTGCTGCTGAGTATCCATTGGCGGGCGTTCTCCTCCACGGTGAGGTCGGGGATGGTCTCCTCGGGCGTGTCGCCAATGCCCTTGAGATACGGCTTCGGCGTGTCGTCCCAGCAATATTGAAACTCCTCCATCGCGCCTCCGCAGCACTTCGAGAACCTCGCGTCGCAAATCTCGTCGCCATAGGTCAGCAGTTCGCCACGCGTGCGCCTGATGGCCTCGGCCACGTTGGGGCTCGTCTCCTTGGTGATGCCTTGATAGCGCTGGCAGTGGTCGTCGGCGCACACGTCGAAGAGGGTGTGGTCGGTGTGGTCGTACCAGCGAATGAACGCGTCGCCATGAGAGGCTTGCGTGTTGGGCGCGGTGTTGCCGTCTATCTGGCTCATCAGCCACGAGCGCGAGATGACGGCGTGGGCCATGAGCAGCGGCAGGCTCGACTGCGCGCTCATCTCGCTCGAGATGACGCTCTCGAGATAATCCTCCACGGGCAGGTCGTTGATGGCCCATATCTTGCCGCCGTCGGCCAAGAGGCGGAGCGAGCCGCGGAAGGTCTGGGTCTCAAGCCGCTGCCAATGGAAGTTGACACCAATGACGACATCCATCAGCGAGAAGCTGTCGTCGGGAGACTGCGGTTTGAAGCAGAGCCGCGTATGGGCCTTGCCGTCGTACTGGATGAGTCCGTTGTGAATGGTGGCGGTGCGGGAGGAACCGTCTTCGCCATAACCGTTGAGCGTGAACGTTATGCTCTCGGCGCCTACTATGCCGACGCTCACCAAGGGCGTGCCTTCATATCTTTTTATCATGGTCGCAGGGATTTCTTATTTATGCAAAGGTAGAGTTTTTATATCAGTTATCGTCACAAAATTTCAATAAACTTTCGTAACTTTGCAGGTATATGGAAAAGAAAACATTATTAGGTCTCACCCTTGACGAGCTGAAGGACGTGGCAAGGCAACTTGGCATGCCCGCCTTCACGGGATCGCAGATTGCCAAATGGATCTACGAGCGCCGCGTCAAGAGCATCGACGAGATGACCAACATCTCCAAAGGCAACCGCGCCAAGTTGGCGGAGAGCTACGAGATAGGCTGCATGGCCCCGATAGAATCGCGACACTCGAAAGACGGCACCGTGAAATACCTGTTCCCCGTGAGGACCACCGACGGCGACACGTCGCGCAAGCGCTTCGTGGAGACGGTCTACATACCCGAGGAGGGCGGCCACGCCACGCTGTGCGTGTCGTGCGAGGTGGGCTGCAAGATGAACTGCCTGTTCTGCCAGACGGGCAAGCAGGGATTCCACGGCTATCTCACCGTGGCCGACATCCTGAACCAGGCTTACAGCATACCAGAGGCCGACAGCCTGACCAACATCGTATACATGGGGCAAGGCGAGCCGATGGACAACCTCGACAACGTGTTGCGCTCCACGCAAATACTCACCGCGCCCTACGGCTGGGCCTGGAGCCCGAAACGCATCACCGTGAGCTCGGTGGGACTGAAAGACAAGCTGCAAAGGTTTCTCAACGAGAGCGACTGCCAGGTGGCGATAAGCCTCCACTCGCCCATACACGAGCAGCGAGAGAAGTTGATGCCGGCAGAGAAGGGCATGGCCATAAAAGACGTGGTCGACCTATTGCGCGACTACGACTTCTCGCACCAGCGTCGCCTCACGTTCGAGTATATCGTGTTTGGCGGCCTCAACGACAGCCAAACCCACGCCCGCGAGATTTGCCGGTTGCTGAAGGGGCTCGACTGCCATGTCAACCTGATACGCTTCCATCAGATTCCCAACGTGCCTCTGCACGGCGCGAGCCCGGAGCGCATGGAGACTTTCCGCGACTATCTCACCGCCCACGGCTTCTATTGCACCATCAGGGCGAGCCGTGGCCAGGACATAGAGGCGGCGTGCGGCTTGCTGAGCACGAAACGCCAACAGGCTGAATAAACGCTTGGAGGGCTACATCATGAGCAAAGCCTTTCTCTTCGCAGTATCCTTCATGGCGTTGTTTTGCTCGTGCGACGAGCGGCGCGGCTTGCTTCCGCCATCGGGCGGCAAGCTCTACGAGGCGCTGCTCATGGGCGACAGCGCCGACATCGTGAAAAGCGCGTTGCAGGCCGACATGCCCGGATTGCCACAGGGCGAGCCGCAGTTCGACGTATCGTCGATAGACTCCGCCGACTTTGGCTCCACGCTGAGGACGACGCGCGAGATTGTCGTGGTGAGGACATCGCCGAAGCTATATGCCACCGTCAGGATAAGATACGACCGCGACGTGTGGGCGGAACCGCAGACGGTGGTCACCGTCACGGCGCCAAGCATGAGGATGATAAGCGACAGCATAGGCAGGGTAGCGCCCACGCTGCTGCGACTGCTCAACACCGCGGAGATGAGAAAGTCGCTCGCCATGCTCCGCGACCATCGCAACGCCAAGGCCGAGCGACTCGTGGACAGCATGTTCCACGTGAGGATGTGGGTTCCGCTCGACATGGTGTCGAGCCGAAAGGACCGCGACTTCGTGTGGCTGAGCAACAATTCGCCAAGCGTGATGAGCAATATCGTGGTCTACAAGGCCCCGCGCCACGGCGACCCCGTGGCACATCGCGACAGCGCGTTGGCGAGAAACATCAAGGGCGAGACCGACAGGATGCACATGGCCACCGTGGAAAGGACCGTGGCCGCAAACCCCGACGGCACGGTGATGCGCGGCTTGTGGGAGATGACCGGCGACAACATGGGCGGGCCTTTCATCTGCCGACGCGTGCGGACGACGGAGAAAGACGACAATCACGACATCGTGGTGGAGGGCTTCGTCTTCGCCCCAGGCAAGGGCAAACGCGACGCCATGAGACAAATGGAGGCCGTGCTGCGCTCGATAAGCGCGACGCTGCGCAACAGGTCTCCGCGAGGCAAGACATCGCAGGACAAGGCATCGCGTGGCGAGACTTCGAAAACGCGGAAAGCAAACAGACACAACTGAGAAAAAACAATAAACACTATAACGAAATATGGACAAGAGAAAAATACGCGTGGCACTGACCAACGGTGACACAAACGGCATTGGATATGAGCTTATCTTCAAGGCGTTCAAGACACCGGCCATGTTCGACCTGTGCACGCCAATAATCTATGGCTCGCCCAAGGTGGCGTCTTACCATTGCGACGCCCTCGGCCTCGACGGCAACACTTTCAGCATCATCTCCGACGCCTCGGAAGCCAAGGATGGCAGGCTCAACCTGCTCACCGCCTACGACGACGAGGTGAAGGTGGACCTCGGCATGCCATCGCAAGACGCGAGCCGCGCCGCCATAAAAAGCATAGACCGCGCCATAACCGACTTCAAGGACGGGATCTTCGACGTGCTCGTTATGGCACCCGTGGAAAAAGACAACATGCACGTCGACGGCTACGACTTCCCTTGCAACGAGCGCTTCATCGAGATTTGCCTCGCGAGCGAGAAGAAGGGGCTCGACGTGCTCATGGGCGAGAACATGAGGCTGGCGTCGCTGACCGGCGACATTGCCTTGCGCGACGTGCCCGCGACCATCAGCGAGGAGGGAATAATCAACACCGTGGCACAACTCTACGCCACGTTGCGCCGCGACTTCTCGATAGAGAACCCACGCATAGCGGTGCTGGCACTCAACCCCAACGACACCGACGCGCACCCCGGGAAAGAGGAACTGGAGATGGTGATACCTGCCATACAGAAGTTGTCTGACGCCGGCGTTTGCGTCTTCGGCCCATACCAAAGCGAGAAGTTCTTTGGCGACGGCGGCTTCATGGCCTTCGACGCCGTGGTGTCGATGTATTGGGACCAGGGTCTCGCGCCGATGAAGGCCCTGTGTCCTGACGGCAACGTGCACTATCTTGCCGGACTGCCTATCATCAGCACGTCGCCCGACTTGTCGCCATGTTACAACATCGCCGGAATGGGCAAGGCCGACGCCACGGCAATGAGAAACGCCATTTATCTCGCCATCGACGCGTTCAGGGCGCGCCACGACTTCGACGAGCCTTACGCCAACCCGCTTCCGAAGATTTACAAGGAGCGCAAGGACGACAGCGAGAAGGCGCGTTTCGCCATACCGAAGAAGCATTCTTTCCACAAGGATGGCGAGAAGGGTGGAAACGCGGGGGCCAACGGCGCCAATGCCTAACGGCGGAAACACCGGGACCGACGCCTGACGGTGGTTGCGATGGCTCTAACGGTGCTAATTCAGGGTCGGTTTTATGCCGGCCCTAAAAAATGTCCCCAACCATTGATAATCATCGGTCAAACATTATTTGTAGGAACGGCACAAGACCGTCACCCGCAAGGCTGGATGACAGTCGCTCTGTTATTATAAGGCAATATGAAAAAGAAATACCAAAACGCCTTTTTCGTTTTTGGTGTCGCCGTGCTCGCCGTGATGGTCACGCAGCTCGACTTTGCACAGGTGTGGCAAGGACTGAAGCATGCCGGCTATTGGTTTGTTGCCGTCATGCTGCTGTGGGCCGTTCTCTATGTGCTCAACACCGCGTCTTGGTATCTCATCATCAAGGGCGTATGCCAGCGTCCGGATAACGCCACTAACCTTACCAAAGAAAGCACACCTGGCCTTCAGGAAGGCAAAGCCAACGGCCTTAAAAAGACAAACGCCAAGCGACCAGTGCCTTTTGCTTGGCTTTACAAGATAACGGTGTCGGGATTCGCCCTCAACTACGCCACGCCTGGCGGACTGATGGGTGGTGAGCCCTACCGCATAATGGCGCTAACGCCGAAGATAGGCGTGGAGCGCGCCTCGTCGTCGGTCATTCTCTATGTCATGACCCATATCTTCAGTCATTTCTGGTTTTGGCTGCTTTCCCTCGTCCTGCTTTTCGCCATCCATCACGTGGGCATGGCCCTTTGGCCTCTCGCCGCCGCCACGGGAGCGTTTTGCGTGCTCGGCATCATGTTTTTCGTGTCGGGCTACCGCAAGGGAATGGCCAACCGGCTGATGGCTTTCTTGCGCTTCGTGCCAATCGTGAGGCGTTGGGCACGGCCTTTCGTGGAGAAGCACAGACAACAACTCGACACCATTGACAGCCAGATCGCCGCGCTTCACCGACAAAACAAGGTATTCTTCGTGGCATCGGTGCTGCTTGAGCTTGCCTGCCGCGTGGCATCGGCACTGGAAATCTATTTCGTGCTCTTGGTGCTCATGCCGTCGCCAAGCTATCTCGATTGCATCCTCATCCTCGCCTTCACGTCGCTTTTCGCCAACTTGCTGTTTTTCATACCGTTGCAACTTGGTGGTCGCGAGGGCGGATTCCTCATGTCGTCGGCTTCGCTCGGCCTGCCAGCGTCGGCGGGCATCTTCGTGGCGCTCATCGTCAGGCTCAGGGAACTGGCGTGGGTCGGCATCGGTCTGCTGCTCATCAAAATGGAAAAGAAGCAGGAACGATAACGACCCCAGCACCACGTTTTCGCATAAAAACAAAGGAAATATGCGATAATAGGAAGCATACTGAAGAAAATTGCCACTTTTCGTAAAAAAAAGCCGGAATCGTTTGGCAGTTCCGATTTTTCGCGCTACCTTTGCACTCGCTTAAAGAAATATGGCTCCGTAGCTCAACTGAATAGAGCATCTGACTACGGATCAGAAGGTTCCGGGTTTGAATCCCAGCGGAGTCACTAATTTTCAAAGCAATTAAATCTTAATGGTTTGGCTCCGTAGCTCAACTGAATAGAGCATCTGACTACGGATCAGAAGGTTCCGGGTTTGAATCCCAGCGGAGTCACGACAAGATGCAAAAGAGAGGGTTTTACATTCAGTAAAGCCCTCTTTTTTTTATACCAATGAGGACATCGGCTCACCCGATAAAACGGCTCAAATAATATTGTTGTGTTTTTAACAATCTGCATTTCCTTATGCAAATA
>ERZ1034871.150-NODE-150-length-40971-cov-19.766326_pt1 | contig 40971 bp, 61 predicted proteins | sample MGYA00520631_ERZ1034871 | MGnify/ENA primary metagenome ERZ1034871 (study PRJEB33766, sample SAMN09781721) | gut metagenome | biome: gut microbiome | host: Homo sapiens | place: Madagascar | study: EMG produced TPA metagenomics assembly of the PRJNA485056 data...
ATTTATAACTTTTTAAAAAATAAAAAAACTATTGACTTTTTGCACTACAAAAAATATAATGTAATTAAAGGGCTACAAAAAGTGAGGTGAAGAGAGTGAGTCCAAGAACAGGAAGACCAAAAACTGATAACCCAAAGTCGAATCCAATTCATGTGAGATTGGATGATGAAACAAAAGCGGTACTGGAGGATTATTGTAAACAGGAGGGAATACCGAAAACAGAAGGAATTAGACGAGGAATAAAAAAACTAGAACCAGATTTAAAAAAATAGAGATTCGTCGCACGACCAAGCACTAACGAATCTCTGAAAGTAAATGAGGAATATCCTCAAAGCGTATTATATCATTTGCGGACATTCCTTTCAAGAAAGAAAGGAGAATTTATGAAATACATTGAGAACACATTAGACAGCCGTGAAGTGGCTGAAATGATTGAGAAAAATCACAAGGATTTATTAAGAGATATTAGAAGATATGAAAAACAGATGACTGAGAGCAAAATTGCGCCCAGTGAATTTTTCAGAGAAAATACATATATGGACAGTACGGGGAGAATGCTGCCCTGTTACGATATAACCCGTAAAGGATGCGAGTTCATAGCAAACAAATTGACTGGAATCAAAGGAACGCAGTTCACTGCACGGTACATTAATCGTTTCCATGAGATGGAAGATATTATTACAGAGCAGCAGACACAGATGAAGATAGAACAGGAACTGCGGGACACCAGGAAACTTCTGGAAGAGAAAGACCGCAGAATAAAAGAACTGGAAGCACAAGGTAGGATCGCCTATGATGAGGTATGGTATCGGCAGGAGATACAGCGGTATACCGGGCTGATAATTAACAGACGTCGTTTGAGTCAGATATACACAATAGCAAAAAGATTGTATACAGCAGAACATGGGATCGAAACGATACCAAGATGTGTTTAAAAGGAAACCGGCATGGAAAGAATCCGTGCCGGTTTTTCTTTATAAAACTATTGACATATGGTGCACCATATGATATTATAATTACAGGAGGTGAGATACAGATGAGCAACAAAAAGAAAAAGCACAAACTCGAAAAAGTAGCGATCATAGTAAGCATATTTAACGGTGTGGTAACTGCTGTATGCATGATCTATGAAACCTTCTTCAAGTAAGTGCTCAGGCGGTGGGTGAATCCCACCACTCACCGCTATTTTAAATCATCTGTATAAAAATGTCTATGAAAAAAATAATAATAATCAGTACATGGATTACATTTTTTTGTCTATGCTACATCGGCGTGAAAAAAGGAGTCGATCTCTTGGTTGGAGTGGCGATTTTAACAAACGTGATCAGTAACGCATTAAATGTAGCCTGTATTATGAAAGAGGAGAAAAATGCCAAAAGGGAGTCCTAAGCAGCAAACGATCGCATCAAAAAAGTACCAGGAGAAAGCAGGATATATTTCGAAGTCCTATAAATTAAAAAAAGATTTAGTAGAAGAATTTCGAAAAGCCTGCGAGAAAGAGGGAGTGAGCCAGGCGGGAAAAATCACAGAACTCATGCAGGAATATATAAATAACGCAGAGTAAGAAAGAGTCCGTTTCGTGTTGCATTTCGTGTTGCATAGTGCTGTAAAATTTATGCGGATAATGCAAAAACGTGCGAAATGCGCAGTAATCAGAACCAGTAAAAACCGCATTTTATCGGCGCTCCACAAGATAAGCGGAATTTGATAAAATGCGGTTCACGAGTTCGATTCTCTCATCCCCTGCTCTTAAAACACCGAGTTTACGGTGTTTTTTTTGTGCCGTGTTGCATTTCGTGTTGCATACTATCAAAATAATTAATCGCTATATTCCCCATTTTCTTTTCAGATTCCTCAAAAGTATGTCTGTAAACATCTTTCAACACTCTATCATCTCCCCATCCACCAGCCTGCATAATATAAGCATCAGGTATTCCAAGAGCATGTTGTATACTGGCAGAATAGTGTCTTAAATCGTGGAAACGAAAATGATCAATGCCAGCACTATTCAGTACATGTTCAAAACGAGACGTGATAATGTTTGGAGTCATGTTTACACCATCGTTCGGTAATGCCATGAATGCATCAACAACAAACTGTGGAACAGGAACAAAACGATCACCTGCATAAGATTTCGGTGCTTTCACAATCCATTTATTATCAGGCGACAGAACCATAGTTTTACTTACATGGATAACATTATTTTTAAAGTCTGACTTTTTTAATGCTGATATTTCTCCGCGGCGCATCATACCGAACGCGCCCAAGTATATAGGGACTTCCATTTCTGTTCCGCTGGCTGCACTTATTAAAGCCTTGATGTCGCTTTCTGATGGAATGCTTCTCTCAATGCGTTTCTTTTTTGGAAGAGTAGTATTCAAAACAATATCCGGGTTGTATCGTTTTAAAACCGCTGTAATAAGACCATGCCGGTCCCTTACGGTTTTTGGAGACAGTGATCCAGAGATAGAATTTATATATTGCTGAATGATTTTTTTATTAATATCCCTTATTTTGTAATCATCGAGCATGGAAAATTCTTTTTGCATACTTCTGTATTTCCTGATTGATGCCGGAGATAGAATTTGAGAACGCTCAACGATATATGCATCCACAGCTTCCCGGAAGGTCAATTTATAACTTGAAAGATTACTCTGTTCTTTTTTATCGGCATACTCTGCTGCCATAGCTTCACATCTTCTTTTGCCGGCTGGGCTTGGATCGTCACATGTAAATGATTCATAAACCCGTTTCTTTTTTACATTTCCGTCTTTGCCGGTAACATATTCATAGTGACTAAACACCAGACACCTCCAGGATCCGGAAGGTAATTTTTTTGCAGTAGCCATTGTATTGTATCATCCTCCTAAAATTAAGTATAAAAATAACAGCCGGTGAGTAGTATTTCACTTGCGCATGGCTGCTCTGAATGATACAATATACTTGTTGAGGAATTGTTCATTCAGAGCAGTTACATTGCCGTATCACTTTATCGTGATGCGGCTTTTGTTTTGTAGAATTTAATTACATTATACATAAATAAGATAAAAAAGGAATAGAAAAAATATTCAGTTGGTAACATTTTGTCACCAACTGAACGCAAAGTTGCACCGGTGCAACCGGATTTACCATAAATTTCCGGTATTCTCCACAAACGTATCATTCTATAATTTGCCTATGGCAAAGATAAAAATTCAGAAAATTATGGAACAAAAAGATATCAAGGCAAGGGAACTGATCGAGCGCGTGCCATTTTCCAGGGCGACTACATACCGGATCTTAAGAGGGCAAAAGAGTCCGACGATAGATGATCTGGAAGAGTTTGCGAGAGAACTCAAGGTACCACTGGAAGATCTGTACGAATCGAAGTACTCCAGGGATCATACAAAAAATTTGTCTCAATATTGAGACAAAACTTGCAAATGACAAGTATAATAAATATAATACAAACATAAGAACAAAGCGCGCTGTTGAAAACTACACTTACGGATGAAGATAAAAGCCATTGAGGAGGGGCAGCAGTATGCTTGAAATTATGAAAACTCAGTTGAAGGAATATATAGACCGTTTGGATCAGTCGGATGAGAAATTTCTAAAGCAGATATTGACGATCGTGAAAAAACATTTAAAAATAAGAAATACCAAATAAAAAGAACCGGGTGGCATCCCGGTTCTTCAAATAATCAGATCTTCTCAAATAGCAGACAGTATCCTTTCATACTAACGTCTTGCATCCCCTTTTTTCTTAAAGATTTCAACTGAATTTTATTATTATGATTATCCTGATTTATTAATTGTTTTTCTAAAGCAGAGCACCCGTTTGCTATATAATTTAGATTTAGGGTGAATTGCGAGTACACTTTGAATTTTTTCCAGTTATATTTATTGGGGACATGTTTATTTAGCCGAAATAATTTTTTATAATTATATTTTTTTAAAAAGCCACCATTACAACATGTAACTGTCTTTCCTTTATAAGATAGTAAAGTGATATAATGAGGAACAGAGTTACTGTTAATCGGAAAAACAATCCGTGTATTATTATTTAGTCTTTCAAGGATATCTTTGGCAGTGTTAACTTTATATTTTGAAATACGGACATTTTGAGGAGAAAATTTTAGTGCAATTTTAAATAATAAATCTATATCAAAGACTTCTCCTACTGTAGTCAAATTAAGAAGTCGGCACTCGTTAACCATATCATTAATGAATTCAAATGGATTATCGATACATTGAAGATCGCCGAGACAACAGCCGATGGAATAGAATCCACACGTGCTACCTATCTGTATATAACTATAACGGTTTTTGTGCAATTTTCAGAACTCCTTCCTTAAAATAGATATCACATAGTTAATTATGATAATTGTAGCATAAAAAAGTTGAAACAAAAAGAAGAAACACCACTTCTTTGTATAAAGAATATAATATAAAAACCGGAAGGAACATCAATCCTTCCGGTTTTTTATATTGTTGGCAAATTGCCGACAGAGATTTCTAAGAACTTCTTGTGATTCAGGTTGGAGCTGTTTATATGTACGGATCAAATCAAGTGCCATTCTGTAAAAATCATCATCTGTATTTTCAAGCAGATCAGAAACAAGAGCGGCATCTTCGTCGTCAGGTATCTGAAACATCTCTCCTTCACCTGATCTCAGCCATTCTTCATTTACATTAAATTCTCTGCAAATCAGTGAAACAACGGCATCACTCGGTGCATTCTTTCCAACTTCATAAGCTCCAATGTTCCCTCTGGCAATTCCGATTCGATCTGCAAATTCCTGCTGAGTTAAGTTTAAGGTTTTTCGTAGTTGTTTTAAACGTTCGCTCACCAATGTCAACCTCCTTTCTGAAATGATTATAAACATATAATTTTTATAATGTCAACAAAAATATGTTGGTTAATCACAAAAAGATATTGACAAAAGATATTTACCAACATATAATTGCAATATACCAACAAATACAGAAATGGAGAGGAGATGAGAATATGAGTGCAGTAAAGAAGAAAGAAAATGCACAGGAAATCAGAGAAATCGTCACGATCTTTAAAGCATTAGATCCGATGAGCAAGTTATTGTTGCAAAACAGTGCAAAAACATTGTTGATGAGAGATCAGATGACAGAGCAGGATAAAAAACATCTTGTGCAGCAGTAGAGGGGGGTGAACGGAGAATGGAAACAGCAATTTTAACAGTAACGACAGTGGTATTTGCGTTTTTAACATTGAAGTGGAAAATCGCAACTTTAATTTTAAGTACCTGGTTAAAACAAAACCAGTACAAAGAGCCTACCAAAGAAGATTTGAAGGATTGCGCTGGTTTTGTTGCAGAAAATCTGCGGAAAAGACCAACAGATTTATTTAAACACTAAATTAGGGTGGGGATAGCGTTCACAGCAACTTGTGTAGCAACTTGCATTACAAAATCAAGTGAAAATGAACCTAATTTGGTGCATGCCCCGACAACCTTTTCCCAAGTAGTTTTGGGGCGGACGGATTCAAGAAACTGATAACCGGCGTAGGTTAAACGGATAACATCGAACATCACGATTTTATCATATCCGTAATCTTTTGCAGCACGCAGAAAATCAGCTTCTTCAAGTACTTCAAGCGTATTAGCAACTTCTGGCAATGAGTAAGGAAGTGCTTCAGCTATGGAGTACACACTAACTGGGATGTATTCCAAATCGGAAGAAAGTCCTAAGTTTTCTTCCAGATAAAGAAGAATATCTCGAATACAATCCGGATTTAACTTCATGGTGTAAATCTCCTTTCGTTTGTATTTCAGCCGCTGCAATGGCTGATAAGACAATTGTAGTGAGAACTGAGAGAAAAGACAAGGAAAACAACAGAAGGAAGGTAAACAGAGAATGGAAAGAAAACCTATGGAAGTAGAGATAAACATGATAACACAACCATGTAAGGTCGCAGGGGAAAATAAACTGAAAGAAATCCTGAAGAAGATTGAAAAAGAGACAGAAGAATATCCTTGCGTGAAAGTGAAAATCACAATCACACAAGGATAAAGCCTTAATAAACGACTTTGCTTACTTCGAATGTGCCAACGATTGAAGCGTCAATGGAGTAATTACCATCGTCAGAAAGCAGTTGATAAGCGGTTGATGTAGGGAAAAAATGAGAAGCTATTTCATTACCGGAAACAACACATTGATCAAGAGCAGCATCAATGTATTTTATAGTGTGAATTTTCTCGTAACTGGCAACCAATTTTTTTGACTTATCGTAAATTGAAACCCGATAAACAGAATTCATAACAAGTTCCTCCTTTCCATCTTTATTTCAGCACGGCAATGCTGATAAGACAATTATAGGTCAGGGAAGAGGAAAAGACAAGAAAGCAGATTGCGTAATAGTAAAAAGAAAATCCACGCCGCAGGAGTACAACGTGGATTTTGAAGAGAAGTTTTTCACATAATGCGGGAAAGATGGCAACAGTCAGGGATTTTTAAAAACCCAAGGTCAAAATTCTCCTCAATGAAGAAAGTGCCAGATTGAAAACCCTGTTCCCACTGGATACCGGTGAATGAAATGTTGTCGATGCGGTCACTAAGAGCTGCTTTCTCATCAGGAGAAAGTTGTGAAAAATCAATGCGATACTGATGTAACATAAGAAACCTCCTTGTTCAGTTGATAAGACAATTATAAAAAACAAGGAGCGGGAAATGCAAGGAAATAATTGAAAGGAGAAAAAAGTGGGCAGTAAATTATGCGAGAACAAAGAAAAGAAACGCTATGACTATGTAGCCGGTTTATTGACCGGTGGATTCAGAGCAAAGAATCTGACAACGAAGGACGTGAGTTTAAAAAGCGGGATTCCAGAGCGGACAGTTACAGAGCGAATCAACCATCCGGAAAAGATCAGGTTGAAAGATTTATACAGCTTGACGGATTTGGCGGGAATAAAGATCACGTTTGAATATAAGGAGATGCCGGATTGAGGAGAGTGACAATGAAAAATAAGAAACCATTTTATGTGATGGTAATCGTAATCATCATCATGTACGCAGTGATTTATATTTTACGACCGGCACCGGTATCCGGGCAACCTGTCTCCGGCGTATTTGATCAGATTGTGCCAGTCGCACCGGTGCAACAGCCGGAGACAACACTAGGGCAGGAATACACAGTACATCCCATAGATATTGCAGAAGAAGAATACTGGGACAGCCTGGAACTGCTTGCGATCTGCGTGGAAGCGGAGGCAGGAAACCAGAGCATGGAAGGAAAACGCCTGGTTGCAGATGTGATTTTGAACAGAGCAGAAGATCATTCCGGAGAGTGGCCGGACACGATCGCCGGTGTAATATCCCAAAAGAATCAATTCACATCATATTGGGATGGAGGGATGGCAGGTATCTGGGAACCGTCAGAGGAGACATACCAGGCGGTGAGGATGGAAGTAGAACAGAGAGGATATCCGGGAATTTATTATTTCCGGGAAGGACAGTGGTCTGATTATGGGACACCATGGAGAAAGACCGGAGCACATTATTTTTCGAAGAAATGAGGAGAGAAAGATGATCACATTAGATTTAACAAAAGAAGAGGCTTTTATGCTTCGCGATTTAGCAACCGGAGCAGACTGCGGGTATGAATGGATGCAGGAGATTGCAGACAGTCTGGAAGAGAAGCTGGGGGAAGCAATAAAAAAGCCACAGATGAAGCGTTCGGAGTTCAACCGGCAGATTTCCGACACAAAAACACGCTGGGAAAACAGAGGACTTGCAACTTCTATGATGCTGGCGAAAGAGGCGGAACTAAAATTTTATTATGACATTGTGGAGGACGACGATGAAAACACCGGAAGAACTGGAAGAATGGGCTGTAGAGCGCGTGCGGGCTTTTGAAACAGCATTTGCCGACGGAAAATACGGACAGGCTGCCATGGCGGCGGAGCAGATCTACACATCCCTGAATTTTATCGGGATGAAACAGGAAGCAGAGCTGATCATGGAACAGATCGGCTGGGACAGGGTTAGAAAAGCATTTTCGGAGGCGAGGATAAATGTTGAACGAGGACCAGATCATAAAAAAGCTGTATGACCAGGTGAAGATATTTAAAGACCACATGATGAGAAAAGAGTACCTGCAGGCAGTCTTGTGTGCGGATCAGGCATCCATGGTTGTGATGTGCTTGGATATGGGAGAAGAAGTCAGAGCGGAGCTTTTTGGAGTATGTGATAAGAATAATCCGGTAATTGGCTTAATAGATGAAGCACAGTATATAAAAGCTCTTGACTGGTGCATTTTCCACGGGTTTTCACATACAGTACATACGTTCGAAAATGTGATAAAGAAAGAGCATTGAAATACTGGTTTCAATGCTCAGATAGGTGCAATACACACCATACTTATGACAGGTATAGTGTACCATGCGCCTACTGAAAAAGCAAGAGAAAAAAGGGGATAAGCCCCGGCTTATTTAACAATCTAAGTATATTAAAGATACGACACTGGGTGGTGGCATGGCACATAGACATGATGTTTATAAGTACGGAAGATTTATTGAACATGAATTTAAGTTTGCAGGAAAGTTTGGAGCAAAGGGAGAACAGAGAGCAGAGAAAAAGAAAGCTACTCCGGAACAGGTAGAGAAACAGAATCAATACAACCGGGAGAAGAAGGTCTTAAGAAAGATGAGATATAACTTTGAACCCGGAGACTTGTGGATCACATTAAAACTTCCAAAAGGAGAGAGACTGCCTGCAGATGAGATCCTGAAAATAAGAGATAAATTTTTCCGGAATTTAAGAAATGTATACAAGAAAAGAGAACGAGTTCTCAAATACATGTACAGGATCGAGATTGGAGAAAGAGGAGGAATCCATATCCACGTACTGGTAAACAGATTAAACGGAACACCTGGAGCAGCGGAAGTTATTTCACAGATCTGGAACAGGCTGACTGGTGGACATGTAAATTACACTCCAGTATATGAGGAAGGACACTTTAAAGATCTCGCTTCGTACTTAGTGAAAGAACCGACAGAAGAAATTACAGGACAGATGACTCTGTTTGGAACAGAGGAAGAGAAAAAGATTTTCTTGAAGTATGGATGTTCAAGAAACTTAGAGATGCCGGAAAAAGAGACACATAAGTATAAGCGCAGGACAGTAAGAAAGCTGATCGAGAATGGACCAGAGCCGCAACCGGGATATTACATAGACCGGGACAGCATCCGGTACGGAGTAAATCCATTCACTGGCATGTCTTATTACTATTACACGGAGATCCGGCTGGAACGGGATGCCGGAGAGATCAGAAAGGAGCGTGAGGATCTATGCAGGCGGTCAGCATCTACGTCACCACATCCATAAAGGGCAGATGGGAGCGTGACGGCTACATTGGATATTGCCTGGAATATTATCCATCAGGAAAGAGCCTGCCGGAGATAAGAAAACACATTGAACCTGTTGAACAGATGAATAGAAACAGGGCAGAGATGGAGGCTCTGATACGTGCATTTTCCCGTATGAAGAGAAAATGCGAGCTGTCAATTTATACAGACAGTGAATACCTGTACAACGGATTTGCCGGACGGGAAGATGTGGCACGCTGGATCAGGAGTGGATGGATCACAACCAGAGGACAGCCGGTCAAAAATAAGGACAAGTGGCTGGAACTGATCAAAGGGAAGCAGGGGCATTTGTGCAGCTTTTATTTGAAACAGCCAAATGCTTACACGAAGGAACTGATAGAGGAAATGGAACGAAGGGAGAAAACGAGAAATGTTTGAGAGATTCGGAGAATTTGACAGCGCAGAAGAAATAAACCTCACAGCAGAGGGACTGAAAACAGAAGGAGATATGGAAAATCTCCTTGTACTGGCAGAGGAGAACGGAATTGATAAAGAAGACGCAAAGGATTACTGGGACGGATACACGGACACACTGACGACACCGCTTGGGGCGGCGATCGGAAAGATCGATGTGGAATGTAAAGATTTAAAACCGAAGCAGATCATGATTGACTGGGTGGATTACATCAGATCACAGTGCATGGAGCATGACGATATGGCGGTCGCGGTACGCAGGAAAGGGAAAAGCATCAAGGGCTGTATTGGGAAGCTGTTGGAATGGTCATTTAAGAATCAGATTCCAGTGGACAAAGATATTTTAAAAGAGGCAAAAGTAAATGCCAGCCGTGTGACACTTGGAATCCCAGGAATGGGAGAAGCAAAGAAGATCATAAAAAGTTATTACACGGAGGTGAAATGATATGGCAGCAGTTAGGGAAAATGAGGAAGAGAGAATAAGACAGCTGGAAGAATTGACTCCGGAGCTTCCGGAGGATTTCGAAGACTGGTGTGCGAAAAAATTATGGAATCCGGAAATTTATTATAAGAGAAAGGGCAATAACACAGAGTGCATCTGTGGAAAATGTGCAGAAAAATATGTTTTATATACACCGAAAGATCCGGAATACGGGACGCTGTATGATGAGATTCCAAGAAGAGGAGAAAAGGCAGTCTGTAAAAAATGCGGTAATGTATCAACTTATGAATGGCAGAGAGTTACTTCACCGGTGCGACAGGAAGAGAGAATTTACTTGTATCAGTTGACAAGTGAGAATGATCTGATCGTGCGGATTTTCTCATATTACAGGCGATATCAGCAGTCGTGCGAGATGACAGACATTCTATCAGAAGACAGCCGGTATTTTCTTTTTAAAGGAAAAGTAGAAAAAATGGTGCGCACGTACAGTTACTACCGGGATGAAAATGTATGGATTTTATCGGACAGACGAGGCTATCCATACATAGAAGTACAGAATGGAGAGATCTATCCGGGATGGAAAGAAGCGGTGCAGCAGTCGACATTAAAATACTGTCCGTTAGATCAATTGGAAAAAATGGGAAGAGAAAACTGGGGCAGAATGACAAAGAATGTCGTAAACACTACAGATGCACTGATGACATATGCAAATAATCCTGCAATCGAGATGTACTGCAAAATGGGTATGCACAAACTGGTGAGACAAATCTTATGGAAAGAGGGAAAGTTTGGGACTATCAACCGCAGGAAAGATACTTTGCGAGGGCAGCTTCGGTTAAAGAAAAAGGAACACATCAACAGTGTCATAAAAGCGCATGGAGATACAGATCTGTTAGAAACACTGCAATTTGAAGAGAAAGAGGGATATTCCTGGAAACCAGAACAGGAAGAATGGATTGCAGAAAAATTTGACAGAGAAATGAAAAACAGGCTGAAACATCTACTTGAATACATGACCTTGCAGCAGTTGATAAACCGGGTAGAAAAGTATGCAAAACAAAAATTTGATCCGGTGCCGGAAGGTTGGACCGCATACGGGAGTTATAAAAGGAACGTGATTTGGGAATATGACGACTACCTTAACATGCGGGAGGCACTGGGCTATGACATGACAAACAGTGTATTTATTTATCCGCGCGATCTGGAAGAGGCACACAACCAGATGGTTAAGGAAAGTACGGAAAGACATGACGAGCTGTTTATAAAAAAGAAAAACAAGGAATTTTCCAAAATTGCAGTGAAATATAAGAGCCTGTGCAAGCGGTATCAGGCATCGGCAGAGGGCTATATCATCCGCCCGGCAAAAGACGCGGGAGAGATTATCGTGGAAGGAAGAACCTTACACCATTGTGTAGGCGGCGATAATTATCTTTCAAAACATAACAAGGGAACGACCGCTATTTTGTTCCTGCGAAAAGAGAAAACACCGGACACTCCTTATATCACAATAGAAATCAAAGGAACAGAGATAAGACAGTGGTATGGAGCACATGATAAAAAACCGAAACAGGAGTTTTTTGATAGATTTCTGAAAGATTATACAGCGCAGCTGAAAAACAGGGAAAAGAAGCCGGAGAAAGAAACAGGACAGGCACTGGCAGCAGTGTAGAAAGGAAGAAAAATGGAAGAAATTATAAGACAGGACCACAATGTGATCACATATACAGATTACGCGGTATATAAGCATGATCTTGACACCGAACTGCAGAAATCAGCAGAGCAGTTTGTGAGGATCGGATATCTGTTAAAAGTGGCACAGGATACGGGAATTTTAGCGGGTTCCGGGTATTCAAACGTCAATGAGTTTGCAATGAAGGAATACGGGCTTGATAAAACACAGGTATCACGTTTTATCCGGATCAACGATCGATTCTCAAAAGATGGCTATTCTATGGAACTGAAAGAAGAATATCAGCGGTTCGGTTATGCAAAACTGGCACTCATGCTGACACTGCCGGATGAGATCAATGAAATCCTGACGCCGGAAATGAGCAAAGCGGAGATCAGTGCCGTAAAAGAAGAAGTAGAGGAAGAACAGAAGATCAGCGATATAGAGGTCATGATAGAACAGGAGCCGGAAACGACCAGATCAGCAGAGACAACATTTGAAAAAGCACTGTTAAATATATTTCATGATGAACCACAGCTGTTTACAGATGTGATCAATGGAATGAACGGTGGGCAGGATATATTTGAAATCATGGCACCGGCAGATATAAAGGTCTATATGACGAGAATACCGGGGATTGGAAAACTTGCCATGTCTGTGAACAGTTCAAAAAAGATGATCGAGTTAGTGAACATGAGAAGCATGGAAAAAGAACAGATCACAGAAGAAGAAATAATCGCTGCAATACGGGATATATCAGGCGGTTCAGAGGATACGACGCAGGCATGGGAAGAGATTTACCATGAAAAATTTCCAAAAACTGAAAAAGCCAAAGTTGCACCGGTGCAACGGAAAGAATCACATGTAAATCTCCCGAAAGAAAAGCCGAAGAAGCAGGAAAAAATACAGACACTGCATGATATTGATCCGGACATGCCGGAACCATCACCGATCGAGACGGAGAAACAGTCAGAAGAACGTGTTACCAGCACCGGCGAAACGTTAGAAGCTGGTGAGCAGCAGTTGCCAGGGCAGGATAATATCATGAATCATCCGGAATATCTGCCGGATGCAACAGAAGACGGAACAGAAATCGAAGAAAATGAGCCGAAAGGCACAGAAAACGGAATGATCGACAGCAAAGATATAAAAGATGAATATGAATTGCAGGTGTCAAATTATTTAAATAAATTGCTGAAGATTTGGAATTCTAATGCACTACAAAAGATAGATGAAATGAGATGGGTTGTGGAAAAGCTGGATGGAATATTAATGAATATAAAAGCTAAGGAGATAGAAGATCACATGGATGAATTAGAGGAGGACTGACATGCGGTACCGGACCAGTAAAAACATGAAATTCCAATTCGATGAAGAAACACGCCGGATCATCTATTACCGCGACGATGAAAGCTGTATCTTCTGCCGGCAGCAGTACCACATGGAAAATAAGGATCCATGGCTCTACCAGATGAAAGACATCATGCATTACATAAACAAGTCCCAGGGAGGACTTGGAGTACCACAGAACGGAGCAGTAGGATGCCGGTATCACCACATGCTATTGGACAATGGAAGCAGGGGACTCCGGTCGGAAATGATAGAGATATTTAAAGAGTACCTGATGCAGCAGTATCCGGACTGGAATGAGGACAGGCTACGCTATAAGAAATGGGATTTTCCCCAAATTAGTTGATCTGATTGAATTTGCACATTGAAAACAGAATAAAGAGCAAAAAATCTCTGAAAAGTTTGAACAGATTCTTTGAGTGATGTTTACGAGAAATAGAATACACCTTCATAAAATACTTGACTTTATGTGTGAACAATAATACAATAAATGTGTGAACAAAAAGTGAGGTGAAAAAAATGAGTCCACGAACAGGGAGACCAAAGTCGGATAACCCAAAGTCTGAAGAAATAAAAATCAGAGCCACGAAAGAAGATAAACAATTGTTGCACACATGTTGTGAAAGACTAGGGCAGACGCAATATGATGTTGTCATGAGTGGAATTAGAAAGGTATTCGACGAAACAGAAAAATAGAGATCCGTCCACACGACCAAGCATAAACGAATCTCTAACGCGCACTCCATGAGGAATGGCAAAACAATTATACCATTCCATGTGGGTACAAAGCAAGAAGAAAGGAATGGTAAACATGAAGAATCTGGAACAAACTTTAGATAGCCGAGAAGTGGCAAAGATGATTGAGAAAGAACATGCGAAATTATTGCGAGACATAAAACGCTACATAAAGCAATTAATTGAAGCCAATATTGGATTCAGTGACTTTTTCGAGGAAAGTACCTATAAGGACAGCACAGGGAGGACTCTTCCTTGCTACATGATAACCCGCAAAGGCTGTGAGTTCATAGCAAATAAATTAACAGGCACTAAAGGAACTGAGTTTACAGCCAGATATATCAATAGATTCCATGAAATGGAGGATGAAATTGCATCGGAGCGGATTCAAAACCAAGCGGAATATCTTGCAAAGGCATTGTTGGAAGCAAGACGCATGTTAGATGAAAAAGATAAACAGATAAAGGTATTGGAGCAAAGAAAAACAGCAGAGGCATATGATTATAAAAAATACATAATATCATATGTGGGTCAGATACAGAACCAGAGGCGTTTGTGCCAAATCTATACAATAGTGAAAAATATGCATAAGCATGAACAGGAAAAAGGAGTATAACAGCTTCTTATATAACAAAACCATACCAAGAGCAGAGATTTTTGAATCCCTGCTCTTATTTTATTCTGTAATTCCATAAATAAGGGATTTTCCAACCTTTGGTTAATCTGATATATCACAGGATACCAGTAAACGCGCGATTCTCCGGCAACCGGTGCCGGAGAGAAAGGAGAAAACAGTGTTTGTAAGAAAAACATACAAGAAAAAGTGCATAATTTGCGGAAAAGAATTTGAAACAATAGCAGCGGCCGCGCTGACTTGTGGAAAACAGTGCAGAAATGAGCGCAATAGAAAAATTCATGAGAAAAGAAGAAACCAGACACATAATAACAGCGATATAAGCAGCGTGTTAGAAAAAGCAAGAGAAGCCGGGATAAGTTATGGAAAGTATGTAGCAATGGCAGAAAGGACAACAAAATGAAAAAGAAAGATATCTTGGAATTAAAAAGAAGGCTGACAAAGAATAACTGCACTTTTTCCCGTATTTGCGGGTGCTATGTGGATGTAGATAAAAATATCGTAACAACATTCGGAGAGACATTTTTGAATCTTCCGGATGAAGAATTTTATAAATACTTGGATATTGCAAAAGGAATCTTTAAGGGAAAACTGAAAGACAACATGTTGAATCTGGAACTTTCGGAAGAGGCAAAAGAAGAAAACGACATGCAGCAGTTCCTGCTTGCGATAAGAGACAGCGGCTTAAAAGACGAGAATCTGCTAGAAGCATTTTATGACAGAGTGATTGATAATTATGATCATGTCGGAGGCTATCTGATCCTGCTTTACCGCGATGCTTATGACGTTATTACATATACCTCAGACAATAACAAGATAGACGAGTCAGAGGATGTATACGAATATCTGCTCTGTGCTATCTGCCCGGTAAATCTGACAGCTCCAGGACTGGCATACAGCGAGGAGGAGAACAGGATTATAAACAGGATCAGGGATGCGGTAGTCGGAGCACCAGATACAGGATTTGTATTTCCGGAATTTACAGACCGAAAGGAAGACAGGGACACAATGCTCTTTTATACAAGAGACACGAAAGCGCCGCATCAGGAATTTGCACGAGCGATGGGATGCATTGAACAGACAACGGCAACGGAGCAGAGAGAGGAATTAAAGACGATCATCACGGATATTCTTGGAGACAGCGACGAAGGAATCAGAATGTATGAGAATTTTCATAGAATCCTGGATGAAAAATTGGAAGAGGAAGCAAAGAAAGAGCTGGAACGGGCAGAACAGCAGAAATTAACACTTGGAATCTTGGGCGAGGCACTGGAAAAAGCAGATGCAGCAAAACCACAGATTGAAAAAATTCAGAAAACATACAGGAACACTTTTGAAGAGATCCCGACCATTGCAGCAGTGATCGATGGAAAAGCGGTCAAGAAAAGTTATGAAAGAGACGGTGTCGAGTCTATGAAAAAAATGTTGAAAGATGCTGCAAAAGAGATTGAGATCTTAAACGGAGGAGAGACGGAACTGTCAGAGAGAATACGGGAATTTACGGGAGTTTAGGAGGGATTTACATGCACAGAGATGGAAAAGAACGCCGCTAGATCATTAAGGCGATGGTACAGCGACAAACAAGAATATCAAAACATCCGAATCAGGAAGCCTTGAAAAGATTTAGAGAAGTGCCGTATCAGTTGCGGTATGGGAAGGAGAAGAAAGATGCTGAATAAAGAGAAGTATGCCAAGGAGATCACAGAAATTGCCTGTGATGGATATAAAGTAGCTATCGTTCATGGAAAACCGAAATCATGTGGAAAATGCATTGATTGTGATTTTTATGGTTGTAACGATTGTACAAAAAAATTAAGGGATTGGGCTGATAACGAATATGGCAAGCCGCCTGTTGATTGGAGTAAAGTTCCTGTTGACACACCGATTTATGTTAGATGCCGCAGCAGCGACGAATGGGAGAAAAAACATTTTGCTAAATTCGAGAACAATTATGTGTATGCGTGGAGCGATGGCAAAACATCATGGAGCACCACTAATGGATCTACAGTGGTATGGGAGCATGCCAAGCTGGCAGAAAGTGAGGATTAGAATGTCAATAAGCAGAATTAAAAACCGGATATCTGAGGCAGCAACAGAAGCCTGCGGGTATTCTCCACTAACAAAAGTGGTTTCAGAGGAAGAAATCAACAGGATTTTGGAGCAGGAAAGCGGATGGATTCCAGTAAGCGAGAGACTGCCGGAAGAATCTCTTAATAGTGTAATTGGATGGGATACATATCGAAACCGTTGTTGCTTTGTACAATATTTGGGAGGACGGTTTGTCCTCGGTGATGATATTGATAGTGTAAATGTCACAGCCTGGATGCCACAGCCGGAGCCGTACAGGGAAAGTGAGGGATAGAATGGAATATGGTTATATAAGGGTATCATCGACAGACCAGAATGAGGAACGACAGCGTATTGCGCTAGAATTACATGGAATATCAGATGTCAATACATATATGGATAAGATGTCTGGAAAGAATTTTGATCGACCGGCATATAAGAAAATGGTGCGCAGAATGCACACAGGCGATTGCTTATTTGTTAAGAGTATGGACAGACTCGGCAGAAATTATGATGAAATAAAACAGCAATGGGAATATCTGACAAAGGAAAAAGGCATTGACATAGTTGTTTTGGATATGCCGTTACTTGATACCAGGCAGGATAAAAACCTTATGGGAAAATTCATAGCAGATTTAGTGCTACAGATATTAGCATTTGTTGCAGAGCAGGAGAGAGTGAATATAAAACAGAGACAGGCAGAGGGAATAGCCGCCGCAAAAGCGAGAGGTGTTCGGTTTGGTAGACCGCCGCGTCCATTGCCAGAGAATTTTGTGGCAATGTATGACAAGGTTAAAAAAGGTGAAATCACCTTAACGGAAGCATCAAGAACTTGTGGGATGGCAATAGGAACATTCCAGTATAGGGCAAAGAAAATGGAGAAAAACGATGGAAGATAGATATTTATTCCGCGCAAAGCGGATTGATAACGGTGAATGGGTGGAGGGGATGCCGTTTGAAATCGAAGGGAAAACCATGATGCTTATTCGAGATGGTGAAAATCTTCTCAGAACGCATTATCTTGATGAAAATATGTGGACTGCTGAGATATATTGTGCTGAGGTAGACTCATCCACCATCTGCCAGTGCACCGGACTTAAGGACAAGAACGGCAATCTGATTTGGGAGAATGATGTTTGCAATAGAAGAGAACAGTATCCAGAGATTGTAAAATATTGCAATGGGGACTGGACATTGGATTACAGTTATGTAAGCCATAAGGAAAGCGGGGCTTGTTACTGCAACTTAGGATTTTATGCAGAAGAAAGAAAATGTGTAGAAGTTATTGGAAACATTTTTGACAATCCGGAACTGTTGGAGGTGTAAGAATGACGGAGAATGAAGCACTTGAATATCTGAAAAGCTCAAAAAGAAAAAGTAACATGTTGGGAATTCTTCCGGGGTCAGATATTGGAAACTCAATTATTAAGGCCCTGGAAGAGGTTCAACAGTACCGAGCAATCGGAACGGTGGAAGAATGCCGGGCGGCGATGGAGAAGCAGACGGCAAAGAAAGGAATAAGAGAAGAGATAAAGAAAGGATACAATAGAGGAATGCATCACTATTATTGTCCTGTTTGTTACGAGAAGGGAGATTTAAGAAACAAGTATAATGTTGGGTTATATTGCAGTGACTGTGGTCAGAAATTAGATTGGGAGGATGAAGAATGAGTAAGATTCCAAAAGAAATAGTTGATAAAATCGAACAGCGAAATGCGCTTAATGAAGAGATTGCGAAATGGTGTAAGGAAAACCTTGAAATGGATGGTATGGACCCTGACTTTGCTGATATCACAGAATATCATACGGGTAACGAGCAGGGTGGAGATAACTGTAAAGAATGGTGTGACCAGACATGTAGGGGAGAAGATTGGTACACAGGTGACTATTATTGGGAAACCGAATACGAGGGTAAATATCTTCACATGAAATTTGATGTTTAGAAGTGTGGAACAGGAGGGCGAACGATGAGACTGATTGATGCGGACGATGTAAAGAAGATGATTTCTGATACATTTGAGAAGGAAAAGGATGTTATAAATAGCTTTTGGAAAATGGGTACGTTGATGGAAAAAGTCGACGAAATTCAGACCGCTTACAATGTGGATGCGGTTGTAAGCGAATTGGATAAGGCAAGTTGTGTTGCACAGCCTGTAGGATGGAGTGCAAAAAAAGAAATTGTTGAACTTAAAACGGCAATCGAGATTGTGAAAGGTGGAGGTGTAGATGAAACAAACTGACATAGAAATGTCTTATGCCAAGCTGAAGGAATCTGATGATAGATTAAAAATCTTGAAAACAGAAACTGGAAAAGAAAGATTTATCAACAGTAAATGTGCTTATGAGTACCGGATAAAAAGCGCAGGCAGAGTTTTAAGACATATCCGTGACGAGTACAGGACAGGCAGACTGTGCGATTTGGAAACACTTCTCCGGCATTGCCAGGATAAACTAAATGGCAGCATTGACGGAATTGAACTGGAACTGAAAGAAGGAAAACCGTTCCGATTCGAGAAAGACGAGCAGGAAAAACGAAAGGAACGTTTAATACAGTATTGGTTGATATGCCAGAGCTGACAGGTAAAGGTAAGCAAGATGATTTTAAAATTAATAGGGATAATAATTGTTATTTCATTTTATGATGAGATGGAAAAAGCAAAAGAAAAGAAAGATCTGTGCGACATTGTTTACTGGGGCATATTAATGACAATAACAATGATGGTAATGGGATGGGCTTAAATTAGAAATTTTAAAGAGGTGTATGCATGAAAAATATTAAGAATTTCAGGGCTATGGATTGTACCGGATGTCAATGCGATGGTTGCTATGAATGCCAGTCTGCAAATTGCGATATATGCTATCGCGCTGAGCACGCAAATGAAAACGATGAAGATATGTACTATATAGCTAAGAATAAAAAAGATGTGATTTTGATTAAATAAACTGACATTTAATACATATGCAGCAGTAGACAACATTACACATGTAAATTATAATTATACAGAAATTACAAATATAATTATAAAAGGAGACAATGAAATGCAAACATTATCAGATCAGGAAAAGAAAGTTTTAGAAATCATGAAAGAGTCAGAGCGGCAGTTAACGCCGGAAGAAATCACGGCAGAGATAAACAAAAGATACGGGCAGGTTTGGCCAATGCAGGTTACTCTGACATTTATGGCAAGATTAGAGAAGCTGGGATACACAGACAAACATAAACACTGACAGATCGTATGCAGCAGTGCAAGGATGGAGGTTAAGAGTGAAAAAAGAAATACTGGAGCAGATATGCAGCAGTCGGGCGAGAATAAAGTATTTACAGGAATCTATTGAAAGAATAGACAAAAGACGCAACAGATTAATCCGCGAGGGAAATATTGCAGCGGACGTTGTAGCATGCGGAAAACGCGGTAAGAAATCACTCGACACCGTTCTTGTAAGGGGGACATCTTATGCAGAGGAAGACAGGCTGAGAAGATTGCTAAACAAAAGAGAGCAGACTTTAAAGAAAGAGTATGACAGACTTTTAGAGCAGACGACAGAGGCAGAGGAATACATAGCAGAGATCGAAGATATTGAGATCAGGAACATATTGAGCCTGTATTATATTGATAATCTGAGCTGGGTTCAGACGGCACACAGGATGAATGAATTGTACTGCGGCTGCAAAAGGAAATATACAGACAGTAGCTGCCGCCAGAAGCATGACAGGTTTTTAGAAAAAAAATAAAAGAAATTTTCAAAACGGCGGTTTTGGCGGTTTTTCTATGGTAATATTTAAAATGCAAAAAGCGTCAGTCGAAGTACTGAATAAAACCCCTTTACCTATGGCGGTGTGTATTGCATCAGGCAGTACACACCGCTCCCTTTATGCAGAGGATAAAATGGCAATTTATAAAAGATGCAGTAGCTGTGGAAAGCGTTTACTTGAAGGAACGAAATGTGATTGTAGAAAGAAAAGATATAAGGAATATGATAAATATTACAGAGACAGCAGATCGAAAGAGTTTTATAACAGTAAAGAATGGCAGAAAGCACGTGAAGAAGCTCTGAGCACGTATGATAATATAGATGTGTACATTTACATGACTACTGGAGAAATAAAACTTGCGGAGACTGTACATCACATTATACCGCTACGAGATGACTGGAATAAAAGAATTGATCAGAACAATCTTATGCCATTAAATCACGACACACATAGCATGATCGAACAGATGTATAAAAAGGACAAGATAGGTATGGAAAAACGATTGCAAAACATGCTTGCAGAGTTCAAAAGAAGGGAAGGGGGAGGTCAAAAAGTTTTTTGAAAAGGCTAATTGACCTCATCGCTAGTTTCACGTACACAATTTTCTAAATAAAAAATAAAAAGTGGTAAGGGGAGAAAAAATGGGACGAGCAAGAAAACCGGTACAGACGCAGAAGGGAAACCTTACTGCGATTGACGGTTATAAAAGAAAAGCAGAAGAAGATAGCATTGTAGTCGGAAAGGATCAGTTAAAACGGGCACCGACATGGCTGATCGGACCGGATGCCAGAAAAGAATGGAGACGATTGACGAAAGAACTTGATAAAATTGACGTCATAGGAAATCTTGATCTGAGTAATCTCGCAGGTTACTGCAATGCTTATGAAAAATACAGAAAAGCAACAGAGGAGCTGAAAGATGCTCCTTTTTGTATAGAAAAAAATACAAGGAATGGGCCAGTTACTGTGAGGAATCCGCTGATTGACATTCAAAAATTATACGCAGAGGAGATGCGGAAATTTGCAAGTCTGTGCGGTCTGACAATAGATTCAAGATTGAAAGCAGCAGTAACCAGAACGACAAAAAAAGAAGAAACCATAAAAGAAAAGTTTGGAGAAATCTGACACCGTGTCTATCCTGAATGATTTAATAAAATATTCAAAAAAATGCATATCGGGTGAAATAATAAGCTGTCAGAAGCACATCTGGGCGTGTCAGAGATTTATTGACGATGTGGAAAAATCTGCAAAAGATGATTACCAGTATTACTGGGATGAAGAAGCGGCTCAGAATATCGTCGACTGGTTTGCACTCTTAAGACATTCAAAGGGAACTCTCGCAGGAGAGCCAATCGTACTGACAGATTGGCAAAAATTCCGACTGTGCCAGCTCTATGGATGGAAAAATAAAGAAAACGGATATAAAAGATTTAAAAAAACATTCACGGAAGTGGCAAGGAAAAATGCAAAATCACAGGAAGAAGCCGGTGTGGCGCTGTATGAAATTTCTGTGATTGCGACAAAAAATCAGGAAACATATGAGGTTTATACCGCTGGAGTGAAAAGAGATCAGTCGAAAATCGTATTTAATGAAGCTGATTTAATGCTAAGAGGATCGCCCTTGAGAGATAAGTTTAAAATCACGAGAGATGCGATCACGCATGTAAAGACAGGCAGCTTTATAAAAGCACTCAGCAAAGATGATGGAAAATCCGGGGACGGAACAAACCCGGCAGGACTGATTTTGGATGAATACCACCAGCATCCGACGACAGAATTTTACGACTTGGGATTAGGTTCGAACACAAAAGAGTCTTTGCTGATGATAATCACAACGGCAGGGGTGGATTTAACATATCCGTGTTATGTGACGGAGTACACGTATTGCTCGAGAGTTCTTGATCCGAACAGTGACGTTCAGAATGAAGAATATTTGATCGATATATGCGAACTAGACAAGGAAGATTATGAAAATATAGACAATATCGGCAATGAAGATAACTGGAAGAAAGCAAACCCTATCCGTATGAGTTATACGGAAGGTGTAAATAAAATCCGAGGAGAGTATAAAATTGCAAAAGAAATCCCGGAGCACATGACGTCGTTCCTTACGAAGTGTATGAACATCTGGGTGCAGGCAACGAAAAACGGATTTATGGACATGGCGAAGTGGAAAAATTGCGAAGTCAAAGAATTACCGATAAATACGAGAAAACACCCCGTATACGTGGGATTTGATATGTCTGCAAAAATCGACCTGACATCGGTGGCGTTCGTTATTCCTTTTTTGTCCGGAGAATACGATCAAGTTGGAAAAGAAATTGTGAAATACATCGTATTTTCCCACTCGTTTATTCCAAATAGGGAAAAATTAGCGGAAAGAAAAGCACGGGACAAAGTGGATTATGATGCGTGGGAGAGGATGGGATTTATCACGGTCACCAACACACCGATCGTGGACCAGAATGCGGTAATGAAATATGTGTTGAAAACGTGTGAAGACAACGAATGGGATATACAGATGTTGTGCTTTGATCCAGCAAACGCAAGCAAGCTGATGCAGGACATGTCTGATGAAGGCTACGATGCTGAAGAAGTGTTTCAGAGCTACAAAGCTCTAAACGAAGCTACACAGGGATTTAGAGAACAGGTTTATTCCGGAAATATCATGTATTTATACAATCCGGTATTAAATTTTGCAATGAGTAATGCGGTGATAAGAAGGAATAATGGACTTATAAAAATTGACAAAGATGCTACAAAAAAGAAAATTGACCCAGTAGATGCGACACTGTGCGCGTACAAGCTGGCAATGTACCACGATTTTGACACAAGTTATAGTGATGAATTAAAGAATTTTATTGAAAGTGAGTGGTAAGATTGAACATTTGGAGAAGAATTACAAACGCATGGAATGCTCTCAGGGGATACGGAGTAAGTCTTTATGATGATGAGATGTTGGATATGCTTGGAATAACAACTCGGTCGAGAAAAATGTTGAGCGAAGTGACATACTTTACCTGCTTAAAAATGCTGAGTGAAACAATGGGAAAACTCCCATTGAAATATTATCAGGAGACGGAGCAGGGGCGAATCAGGGCAGCCCCGACGGACACCACATATGTTTTGACGGTAAGACCAAATGATTATATGTCACCATCGACATTATGGGGAACAGCGGAGCTTAACTGCCAACACTATGGAAATGGTTTTATATGGCTGCATAGGGAATTTAAAAGGAATACCTATGGCGGAGAATACAAAACCATAGATGCATGGGTAATGCAAAGCAACTGCGTGACGGCGATTATGGACGACAGAGGAATTTTTGGCACAAAAGGAAAAATGTATTATCGATACAGCGATCCGAGATCGGGTGAACAGCATCTGTTCAGAAATGAAGATGTAATTCACATTAAGACATGGTTTACTCTGGATGGATTCATGGGCGAACCTGTTAGAAAAATACTGGAATACACGATTGACGGAGCAAATCAGAGCCAGACATACATGAACAACTTGTACAAAAGCGGACTGACTGCGAGCATGGCATTGCAGTATTCATCAGTTATAGAAGATGGAGAAGTGAAGAAGCTACAGAAGAAGTATGCAAAGTACCTGGAAGGACCGGAAAACGCAGGAAAAGTAGTACCGGTTCCAGTTGGGCTGACGCTGCAACCGATAAAAATGAGTCTCGTAGATGCACAATTTTTTGAGTTGAAAAAATATTCAGCCTTACAGATAGCCGGAGCATTTGGAATAAAACCGAATCAGATAAACAATTATGAAAAATCATCCTATGCCAATTCAGAGATGCAGCAGCTTGCTTTTTTAGTGGATACAATGTCGTACAGGCTGAAACAGTATGAAGAGGAGATCAATGCAAAAGCACTTTTGCCAAAAGAAATAAAAGAAGGATATATATATAAGTTCAATGAAAAGGCGATTCTACGCACAGACTCAAAATCGCAGATGGAGAGCTTAAAAGGTGCTGTGAATAATGGAATTTACACACCGAATGAAGCACGGGCATTTTTGGACATGCCGTGGAAAGAAGGAGGAGACAGGCTGATGGTAAATGGAAATTATATCCCGATAACGGATGTAGGAAAACAGTATGAAGGAGGAAAAACAACAGATGGCAACACTGGAGATTAAAGGAGACATTATATCGAATGAAGATAAGTGGATATATGACTGGCTGGAATGGGATTCCACCGCCCCATCAGATGTTGATAACGTAATCGCAGCGCTGAATCCAGGCGAAACTTTAGAAGTATTTATTAACTCAGGCGGCGGGTCTGTAATGGCAGGACAGGAGATTTATTCAAAATTAAAAAGAAGAAATGATGTCACGATTGAAATTCAGAGCCTGGCAGGAAGTGCAGCAAGCGTAATTGCGATGGCAGGAAAGTCGAAAATAAGCACAGTAGGAATGCTCATGATCCACAATGTGTCAATGCATGGAGCGAGTGGAGATTGCAAGGCAATGGAAAAAAATGCGGAAATCCTGCACAGAATGAATGAAGCACTTGCGTCAGCATATACAGAAAAGACAGGAATGACGTTACAGGAAACACTTGAATTAATGGATAAGGAGACATGGCTGACGGCCAGACAGTGTATTGAGTATGGATTTGTTGACGAAATAGCAGAAAACGAAGTGCAGATGCTCAATGCATCGCAGGGATTAAGACTGACGGACGACATTAGAAAACGCGTTATCGAAGAACGGAATAAAAAAGAAAAGGAAAAAGCGGAGATTTTAAAAGATTTAGACATGTACGGTGTTTAAATCTTTTAACTAGGAGGGAAAAAATGAATAAAAAATTATTGGAGCTGTTAGATCAGATCGGAGAGAAAAAAGCACTTGTGCAGAAATTGGCAAACGAGGGAAGACTGGAAGATGCTGCAAAAGAAAAAGAGGATTTAAAAAAACTCCAGCAGAAGTTCGATATTCTCAAAGATATCGAGGATGCGGAAGACGAAAAGATGAAAGCGTCTCTTGTGGATAAAACGGAGATTCCTGGAACAAAAAGCATGGAACCAGCAAAAGAAAATGCGACAGATCATGTAAAAGAATTTGCTGATGCAGCAAGAGGCGGTTTTAAAAACGTAACAACAGGCATGACAGAAGGAACAGGGGCAAATGGCGGTTATACAGTGCCAGAAGATATCCAGACGCAGATCAATACATACCGCGATGCAGAGTTTTCGTTGCTCGATCTGATCGATGTAGAGACTGTAACAACAAATAAGGGAGCGAGAACATTCCAGAAAAAAGCGCAGCAGACAGGATTTGCAAAAGTCTCTGAGGGTGGAAAGATCGGCGGAAAGAATGGACCACAGTTTGAACGCCTTGAATACGAGATTGAGAAATTTGCAGGCTACTTCCCGGTTACAAATGAATTATTAGAAGACTCGGATGCAAATATTACAGGGACGATTGTTGCTTGGATTGGAGGAGAAAGCAGAGCAACTGCAAATGCACAGATTCTTGCAGAGATTGCAAAGAAGCCGGTGACAGAACTGAAAGATCTGGATGGAATTCAGAAAACAATCATCGTTACTTTAGGAGCAGCATACGCAGGGACTTCAAAAATTGTAACGAATGATGATGGACTTTTACACCTGTCAGCTTTAAAAGACAGCAACGGAAATTATCTGCTCAGAAATGCAAATAACGATCCGATGAAAAAGGTACTGGCTATCGGAGCGATGAGCGTGCCGATTGAAGTTATTGGAAACTCGGTGCTGAAATCAAACACTGCGACGGCGAAGAAAAGAGGAATTCCGTTTATCATTGGTGACCTGAAAGAGGGAATCAAGAAATTCGACAGGAAACAGATTACCATTGTTGCGTCTGATACAGCAGCGGTAACAGATTTTAATGCGTTTGAGCAGGATATGACATTATTCAGGGCAATCGAGAGAGGGGACTACGTGACAAAAGATCCGGATGCGTTTGTAAATGGAATGATCACTGTGGATGATGCAGCAGTAACGGGGGAATAAAAGGTTATAGCAAAAGCGGAGGCTACACCGTTAATGATTTAAACAAAATGACGATCATGCAGATTAAATCATTAGCGGGAGAGCTGGGCTATAACATTACAAAATCCGTTAAAGCAGAAATCATAGAAGAATTTTTGACGCAACAAGGGGGAGAAAAATGCTTGATCTGATAAAAATGCGTTGCGGAATTGCAGCGGCTGTAACAGTGTATGATGAAGATATAAAATCCTATATCGAAGACTGCAAGCAGGATATGATTCTTGCCGGAGTAGCAAAAGAACTGATCGAGGAGCCAGCCCCGGGAGTGGTCACAGCGATAACATTTTATGTAAAAGCGCATATAGGAAATGATCGCGCAGACACGGAAAAATATATGGACTTGTTTGAAAAGAAAATCTTTCGACTGTCAATGATGGAGAGAGAAGTTGCACCGGTGCAACCGGAAGAGGAAGATGACGATGTGGAATAAATCAGTAAAAATTCTGACGGGGAAAGAAACAGAAACGGACGAGGACGGGTTTGACACATTTAAGGAAAGTTATTTAGAAAATGTTCCTGCGAATTTCACGACCACAACAAGAAATGATCAGATTATTGCAAATCAAAGCGGATATTCCGCGGATCAGAATATCGAGATCGCAGCATGCAATTATAACGGCGAAAACATCCTAATCGATGAAGAGACTGGGTATCGTTACGAAGTGAAAAGAACGTTTCAAAGCGATAAGTCGATGAATATAGTCTTGACGTGCGAGAGGAGGGAACGAGACGAGCAGATTTGAAATGAATGGAGTTGACGATCTCATGAAACAGTTGGAAAGACTGGAAAAATCTACAGAAGAGATTGCAGAAAAGATGGTTGATTCCGGAAAGCAGATTCTCGAAAAAAATGTAACAAAAAACGTCCAAACAGCAGCAAATAGGGGCTATGCAACAGGCGAACTTGTGAAATCAATAAAAGCCGGAAAAACGAGCCATAACGAGTATGGATGCTATTCAGTGGTACGTCCAACCGGGAAAGACAGCAAAGGCGTAAGGAATGGAGAAAAACTTGCGTATCTCGAATATGGAGTACCGGGAAGGGAGGTGCCACACCCGGTTATAACAAAATCCGTAAACGAGAGTGAAACAGCATGCCTGAAAGAAATGCAGAGAGTATTTGACCAGGAGACGGGAGTTGGATCATGAGTGTAAACGGAACCATTATCGCTGCGCTGAAAAAGTTCAATTATCCATGCAAACCGGATATTTATATCGGCACAGAGAAAAGATATTTCACATTTAACTGTGCAGATGACCGGGGGGCAGACTTTGGAGACAATAAGCCATGCGGCAATGTTTTATCCATGCAGATACATTATGTATTACCATGGAAGGACGGCACAAAAGAAATTAATTATTTGAAAGAAAAGAAGGAAATCCGGAAGGCTTTATTTGAAGCCGGATTTACATACCCGAGAGTCACAGTGCTCTTGGACAAAACTAATAATATAAGGCATCTCGTGTTTGAATGCGAGATAGAAGAAAAGATGGAGGATTAAGAAATGGCAAAAAAAGGTTTTGAATACGCAGTAGTAGGAAAGTACAGCGAAGAGACAGGAAAACACACAGATGGAAAATATCTCGGACCGACATCGACTTTCAATATCACAACGACCTCGAACGACGTGAAAGACTATGGAGATAATCGTGCGGTGGTAACAGATACATCAGTTACAGGGGGAACAACATCTGTCGAGATCAATGAGATGGTTAATGAACTCTATGCATATATGCTGGGGCATACATACAATAGTGAAGAAAATACCGTTGTATGTAATAAGGACGACATCGCTCCATTTATCGGAATGGGAGCGGTCGGTATTTCGAGAGCGGAAGACAATAAAGACAAATACACGGCAAAATTCTATAAAAAATGCCAGATGAAGGAGCCAAATGATGAAAACGCGACACAGGCAGAAACGCTGACGTTCACACACACAACCTTAGAGGGGAACATGTTTGTGCCGGAGGACGGAAACTGGAAAGAACAGAAAACATTTGCGACTCTGAAAGAGGCGAAAACATGGTTAAACGAGAAAGTCGGTATTACAGCAAGCGATGCGGAAGCCACGAATCCTAAAGGACAGGAGTAAAGTATGAGCGATCTGAGACCAAAGGGAGTTACAATTACGATCGATGGAACGGAGCGGAATCTGCTATTTACCTTGAACGTTATCGACGAGATACAGGATCATTACGACATGGCGATGACGGAAGTCTGGGACAAACTCACAGATAAAAGGGAAGCGGAAAAGACGATACGATATCTGCTCTGCACGCTTTTAAATGATGAAGCGGAGAGAGAAAAAAGAAACGGCAGGGAGTTAAAAAACTACACGGAAAAAGAAGTTGGGTGGATTATTTCCGTAGATGACGTGGATGAGATTTTAAGTGCATTATTAAAAGCATACGGAGTTTCACTCCCGGAACCGGATGAGGATGGACACCCAAACCAGAAGAGCGGGCAGATGAAAAAATAAACATCGCCCGCTTAATCTATATCGGGAAGAAAGAATTGAATTATACAGAAGATGAAATTATGGCAATGACATTTCGAAAATTCTATCTGATGTATGATCAGTACGAAGAAATGACCGGTAAAAAGAAGAGACCTACCGGCATAGATGATTTACCATGATTTCGCAAAACAAAAGGGAGCTGCTAATAGAGGCAGCTCCTTATTTTGTATACAGGAGGATACCAGGTGAGTAATAAAATTGGCGCGATTATCGCATTAGACGGAGAAAAAGAGTTCAAAGCAGCGGTAACGGGAGTAAATAAAGAACTTTCAAAATTAAAATCAGAGTCCGCCCTGGTACAGGAAGAATTTAAAGGACAGGAAAATACAGTAGAAGCACTGCGGAAAAAGCACGAAGTGTTACAGAAAACCGTAGACGCCCACAAAAAGAAGGAAGAAGAGATAAAAAAAGCATTGGAAAATGCCCGCATAGCCTATAAGAAAGTAGGCGACGGTTTAAATACATTACGGACGGATTACGACAAAGCCAGGGAGAAAATGGAGAGAATGAGGTCTTCGTCAGAAACCACGGACGAAGAACTGGAAGAACAGCAGAAAACCATTGATAAACTGGCAGAAGCAATAAAAAAAGGAGAAAGAAATTATACAACGGCCACAAACAGAGTGGATAACTGGGAAGTGAGCCTGAACAATGCGACAGCACAGACGATAAGAGCAAACCGGGAGTTGGAGCAGATTGCGGGATATCTGGAAGAGGCAGAGAACTCAGCGGATGGATGCGCATCAAGCATTGATGAATACGGAAGAGCCATTCAGGAGCAGACAGAAGCGACGATCAGTTTCGGATCGGCGATTAAAGTCGCAGTAGCGGAGAAAGCGGTAGATGCTTTTGCAGATTTGGCAAAGACGGCAATAGAATCATCAGTCGGAACTGCTAATGAAATGACGTCGGCAGCAAATCAGATACAGGCAAGCACAGGTATTGCTACCGATGCGATGGAAGATTATAAAAATGTGATGAAAGAGGTCTATGCGGACAATTACGGAGAGAATTTTGAAGATGTCGGCGAAGCGATTCAGGTCATTGCGCAGAACTTGAAAGATGTCGAACCGTCAAAATTAAAAGAGACGGCAGAGAATGTCATAACGTTAAGAGACACGTTTGGATTTGAATACCAGGAGCAGATCAGAGCTGTAAAAATGCTTATGGATACATTCGGTATTTCAAGTCAGAAAGCATTTAATCTGATCGCACAGGGAGCGCAAAAGGGATTAAATAAAAACGATGATCTACTGGATACGATCAATGAATACTCTGTACATTATAAGCAGATGGGGGTAGACGCAGACGGATTTTTTAATTCTTTAACAAACGGTGCGGCGGCAGGAACATTTTCTATTGATAAACTGGGTGACGCCTATAAGGAGTTTGGAATCCGGGTGAAAGATACAGCTTCATCTACAACAGAAGGATTTGAACTGATCGGCATGGATGCAGATGCTATGCGTGAGAGATTTGCAGCAGGAGGAGAGTCGGCGAAGGCGGCAACGGCGGAAGTACTGGATGCCCTGTTCAGCATGGAAGACCAGGTTAAACAGAATCAGGCTGGTGTAGATCTGTTCGGTACGATGTGGGAGGATCTTGGAATTGAGGGTGTAAAGGCTCTGACGAATGTTAATGGAGAGATTTCAACGACACATGATGTTATGGAATCGATTCAGAATATTAAATACAGCGACACGACAAATCAACTCACACAGCTTGCACGGACTTTTCAGATGAAAATTGCAGAACCGATCGAAAAAGACGTTTTGCCAAAAGTTAATAAGGGAATTGAGCTTGTAGGGGATAACCTGGAAGAGGTGAAAACAACAGTAATTGGACTTGGGACAGCGATTGCACTGTATAAATTTTCAAAAACAGATGTATATGTGAGCCTGGCAAGCACGATTGGAAAAGTTGCTACAGCAACAAGAACTGCGACGGGAGCGACAAAGGCGGCAGCAGCGGCACAGGCTCTTTGGGATGCGGCTATGAATATGTCTCCGATTGGAATTATGATCACGGCAATCACCGCGGTAACGGCAGGACTAGTTTTATATAAAGCAGCGACAAAAAATGCGACAAATGAAACAAAACAGGTGGTTGACGCAACAAAAGAATTTTGCGATGCGGCGAATGACCAGATAGACAGTATTAACAACACGGCGCAGGCACATAAAGAGAATGTCCAGGAGACACAGGCACACTGGGAAGCGGACAGGATGCTGATTGAACAGCTGTATGAGTTAAATAACCTGGAAGAAAAGAGTTCAGGACAAAAAGCAGTGATGAAGGGAATCGTCAACGAACTTGCGGATGATATACCAGAACTTGCTGCAGCGTTTGACGAAGAGAGCGGATCAATCAGCGTGACCAGAGATGAGTTGGAGAAACTGATTGATAAAAACGAAGATTATTATTTAATGATCGCATCACAGGATGCACTTACTGATTATGCAAAAAATGCGGCAGATGCTCAGATCATCATTAAACAGACAGAAGATGAACTGGATAAATTAAGAGATAAGTTCGAGGAGACCGGGACAACATTCGGAGACAATTATGAACTGATCCATGAAGGCGGGACAAGCTGGGGAGGGATGTCGGAAGAACTGGCAGGATTGACAGCACAGTATACGGAACTCATGGAAACCAGACGAAATGCCATGGATGCGGAAGAAGAAGCGAAAGATGGTATGAAGGCAGCACAGGAGACCGTTGAGAGTTACAAGGGAACACTGGAGGAGACAGCAGACAGCGTGGAAGATATGTCCGCTGCAGAGGAACAGGCATCATCGACAACACAGAAAGCGACAGAAGAACAGCAACAGGCATATCAGGAATTAAAAAACACCATATCAGACAGTTTGAAAAATTCTATTTCTTTAATGGAAGAATTTTCCGGGGGCGAAGAAATATCCGCGAAAAAGATTCTGGAAAATTTAGAAAGCCAGATCAATGGAATGTCAAACTGGGCTGATAATATGGAAGAACTTGCCGGTGCGGCCGGCTACGGAATGACGGAAGAATTTTATAATTACCTTGCCGAGATGGGACCGCAAAGTGCGAACCTTGTTCAAACGCTTGTGGACAGCTTAAAAAATAATAAGGGACAGTTCGCGGAGATTTGTAAGGACTGGACGAGTGCGATGAATTTAGAAGGACCACTGTCGGATAAGGTGTCAGGAGCGTACCAGAAGGTTATTGATGAGACAGAGAACTTTAAAAAGAAATACACAGACGAAGCAGGAAACCTTTGCGTTGGCGCCGGGAAAAGATCAAGTGAAGAACTTTCGAACGCAGCAAAGACGATCAATGAGCAACAGAAGATCAGCGGTCAGGAGAGCATAAAAAAATATTCAGAAGGAGTCGCCTCACAGCGCGGAGAATTAGAAAGACAGGTCACGGATACCTTAAACGGTGCATTAAATCCAGCCAGGCAGGCAATGCCGGAACAGTTTTACACAAGTGGCACATATGTGGCACAGGGACTCGCAAAAGGAATGAGAGATTCATCGGCTGTAGTAGCGAGCGCTGCAAGAGATTTGGCAAACACGGCCAACACAACGTTTCGGAAAACGGTAGACATTAACTCACCTTCGAAAAAATTTGCAGAAAACGGTAAATATATCTCAGAGGGAGTAGCGGTCGGCATCCGTGGCGCGAAAAAAGAAGCGGAAGATTCCATTGTAGATCTGTGCAACGGACTGGAAGAGACTGCAAAAGGCGAGCTTGAGATCCATTCCCCGTCGAAAAGGTTTAAAGAAAAAGTTGGAAAACAGATTGCACGTGGCGTTGCGTTTGGGGTCACAGATGAAAAAGGAAATGTTGCAAAAGAAATGGAAAAGTTTGCGACGGACATGTACAACAACGCGCAGCAGGCACTTAAAAATATGAATAAAAATCAACCAATGTACAGCGACATTCAGCAGGCATATATACAAAGCCAGCTGTTATATGAAAAAGCAAAACGAATGCAGCAGGAGGCACTGAATGAATATTCAAAAAACGTGTACAAAGCAGCTAATGCATGGTTCACATCTTGGAAAAAAACAAACGTCACAAAACTTGAGGATGAGAAGTTTTTCTGGAAAAAAGTATTAAAAACAACAACAGAAGGAACGGAAGGATACGCCAGTGCATATAAAAAGCTGGCGAGCATTAAGGAATATGAAAAAGCTGCAAAAAATCAGCTTGATAATAATTTCTGGATATCGGAGTACACAGAAAGTTCAACCGGAGAGAGGACAAAGAAAAAACTGGAAGATTATTACAGCGAGATCTATTCTGCAGCAAGTAAATACATCGACAATTACAGTGTACTGCATAATGTTTCACTGCAGGAAGAGGAAGATTACTGGAAAAAAGTGCAGAAAAAAATGCAAAAAGGTACACAGGGATATATCGATGCGACCAAAAAACTGAAAGAAGTACAAAGTGAAATAAAGGAAAATGTGGCCAAGCAAAAACAGACCAACAGAGAATACGGTCTGTCGGGTAGCGCGCTTGATGTCTATAAGACATATTACAATGTTTCTGCGAAAGCAGAAATGCAGTATTGGAATCTTGTGAGAAAAAAAGCGAAAAAAGGGACAGCAGAGCAGATCGAAGCTGATCAGAAATATTATGAGGCAAAGCAGAATTATAATGATCAGTTAAAAGAACTGAATGATGATTATTATCAGAACTGCAAAGACGTAAAAGATAAACTGAAAGATGATATTGAAGATCTGCAGAAAGAATATAAAGATACGGTTGCGGATAGAAAAAATGCAATCGCATCCAGTTTTAACCTGTTTGATGAGTTTGAATCAAAATCATCATCAGGGAAAACACTGCTTTACAATTTAAAAAGCCAGGTTGCCGGAATAGCTGACTGGGAACAACAGCTTGATGTACTTGGAAAGAAAGGAATCCTGTCGGATGGTCTTATGAAAGAACTCCAGGAAATGGGACCGGAGGCATCTGCGTCAATTCATGCACTGAATCAGTTGTCAGAAAGTGAATTGCGAGAGTATCAGAATTTATATGACCAGAAGAATGCACTGGCAGAGTCACAGGCGGTAAAAGAGAATGAAGATTTGAGAAAAGAGACACAAGCAAAGATAAAAACATTGAAGGAGGAAGCACAAAAAGAACTGGATGGATATAAAAAAGAATACGATGCCGCCGTAAAGAAAATAAAAAAAGGAATAGAAAAACCGTTGAAAAACCTTGCAAAGAATGCGTTGACAATAGGAGAGGATGCGGCTATCAGCCTGGTTACCGGAATAGGAGACGGAGTAGAAAAGAAATCAACAGATGTGAAATTAAAAAAAGTCAACAATAAGATCTCTAAAAAACTTGGAAAACTTCCGGCGGCTGGCAAAAAGATTGGAAAGGATACACTGCAGGGAATCCTTGATGGACTTTACAATGAGAAGTCGATAAATTCTTCTGCAAAGAACTTGATCGATGCATTGAAAAAAGCAATGCAAAAAGCTGCGGATATTCATTCGCCGTCAAGATTATTTAAACGTGAAGTCGGAAAGAGAATCGGCGAAGGGACGACAGAAGGCATCATCGAGGAGACAAAAAACGCGGAGAAAGCCGGATCAAATATGATCAGATCGCTATTGGAAAAACAACAGGAAGAATTGCGGAACAGGCAGAATACCGTAAAAGGCAAGCTGGAAGAGATCGACGATAGTGCACGGATTGCAGCGGCAAATCAGGTTTTATCCACATCGCAATCAACACAGATTATTGCACAGGTGGATAACTCCGATCTTGTTTCTATGTTTGGGGAAATGATAGCGGTAATGCAGCAAGGCTTTGGGGCGATGGCAAACACGCAGATCGTTACAGACACAGGAACGCTGATCGGTGAGACGAGCAGAGGAATGTCGGAAGAATTTGCAATGATGAGCCGGAGAACAAGGAGGTAAGAGAATTGTGACAGTAGACGGACAGGATGTGAAAGAATATGGAGTGCAGCAGTGGAACCTGGAACATGATTATTCCCAGTTAAGTAACGAGAGTGAATGGCCGGACGGCGCAGTCAGTCCACTTATACTCCCAAGCACGATAGGATTCAAAAAGATTAAGGCGACGATCATGATACGAGGGAGCGACAGAAAGGAAATCTGGGAGAAAGCAGGGAGATTTATAGCCAATTTATTGACACCGAGAGAATATAGTTTTGATGGATTTAATGGACATTATTTTTATGGATACTTGAAAAATGCATCGCAGGCTGAGACCTGCCTGCAAAGATGGCACAAGGCGACATTGGAACTTTGCGGATATGAATATGGAGAGCTGACGCAGGCAGATAGCGAAAAAAACGTGATCACGCTAACCAATGCAGGAACATTATTGACACCAGCGATCGTGAAGATAACACCGGTTATAAATTTGACGGATATTACACTGACAGGGCTGGTAAGAAATGCGACAACCGGAGAAGAAAAGAATATAACAGTAAAGAACTTGACAAATGGAAAGACGGTCATAATTGATGGAGAAACTGGGCTGATTACAGAAAACGGGATAAATAAATATTCAGACGTGGATCTGTGGGATCTGCCATCATTGGTTCCTGGCATAAATAAAATCACAGCAAATAAAGATATCAACATCACTGTGCAGTATAAGCCACGGTATTTTTAGGAGGAGAAAACGATGAAAGAAAGAAAAATTACGGTAACAGCAGGAGAACTTAGAAAAATTTATGCGAAAGCGACAGAGTTGATCAAAGAGAAAAAACTGTTTACGGCAGAGGTCAACCTTGCACTGGCGAGAAACCACACGGAGCTGGAAAAACAGCTAAAACCGGTCGATGCTACTGCATATGATTTACTGGAAAAATATGCTGCAAAAAAAGAAAATGGAGAGCTGGAAGTCAAGAATGGACGATATCTGTTTGAAACAGATGAGAAACAGAAGAAGTATATGGAGCAGGCGGAGGAACTGGAAAAAACAGAAATCGAAATTACTGTTTTCAAGGTAGAATCTGAAAAGGTCGTGGATGGAAAACACGATGAACCGACAGCGTTTGATCTTGTCGCAATGGATTTCATGCTGGAATTTTAGGAGGATGGAAAGATGCTCTTAAAATTATATAATTTGGAGCATGTTCAGATTGCCGGTTTGAAAAATCACAAGAATGCCACAGTAGAGAGTGAGTTGTCAACAGGAGATAAAACACTCTCTTTTTTATGGCATCAAAACAACTGGCAGAGGATACCACATGAGTATTATATACGGACAGATACGGATGAATTTGTGGTAAAAGAAAACTCCAAAACGTCAAATGGATATCGGAAAATTGTTGCAAAATTAAATATTGAGACGATAGAAGGAAGAGGCTGGCGGGAATTTACTTTGAAAGGATGCACGGCACAGGAAGCAGCAGATTACGCACTGACAGACACGGGATGGATCTGCAGGTCGACAGTTTCGAAAGACAGAATAAGAAATATAAGCATGAAAAAAGTAAGCAGCTACCAGGTGCTTGAAAAAATTCAGGATGCATTTACTTGTGAAATAGAATACGACACTATTAATAAAATCGTGTACTTAAAAGAGAAAGTCGGAGCTGATAAAGGCGTGTGTTTTATTGACGGGCTGAACCTGCTGGAAGTAACGGATAGCGGAGATAGTTATGATTACGCGACAATTATTGTGCCAATCGGAGCGGATGACCTGAGCATTGAATCTGTAAACAATGGCAATAATTTTCTTGAAAATTATCAGTACAGCAAGAAAAAGATAACAATGATCTGGGAAGATTCGAGTTACACTGATCCGCAGGCATTAAAAGATGATGCCGAATATAAACTGAATGAAATTTCGAAGCCAAAGAAAACTTATCGCGTAAAGACTGTTGATCTGGCAAAAAGAAATAAAAAATATAGCGACATGGAGTATTCTGTTGGAGATACAGTGACGATCATATCACTCAAAGACGGAATAAAAGAAAAACAGAGGATTACCAAAACGACAGAATATCTGGAAAAACCAGTAAACAATACATGCGACATATCAAACGCAGTACTGTCGTTTGAAGATATGCAGAAAAAATTATTTGCGGCAGCCGAGTGCATTGATAATATCACAACGGATAATGGGACGGTAAAAGGATCAAGCATTGACAGTATCGATGTGACACAGATCATCGGTCTGGAACGGTACATAGCAGAGGATATCAATGACCTGAAAGCAGAATATCTATATGTAAAAAAAGAACTTGGAGCAGTGGCAGCAGTAATCGGAGAAGCAACAATTACGAGCGGTAAGATCACCAACCTCACGGTTACGGATGAAGAAGTTGAAACGAGCCACATTAAAGATCTGAAAGTTGACAGCATGACGGGAGAAAATGCGGTATTCAAAACAGTCGAAGCAGAGAATATAAATGCGCTAGAGGAACGTGTGAATAAAATCACAGCGACAGATATCACGGTTGAGTACCTGGAAGCACATTATGCACAGATCGACTATGCAAATGTAGATGTGGCATCAATTAAGCAGGGGTTTTTAAAGAATCTGATGGTATCACAGGGAATCGTAGCAGACCGCATTGTTGGTTCGGAAGTGACAGCAACAAATGTTTTGACAGGGGTTAATATTTATGCTGACGATATTACAGCAGGGACTTTATCGGTAGACAGACTGGTTTTCAGAGGAAGCGAGCAGAGCATCGTTTATCAGCTTAATCAGATAAACGGAGCGCTCCAGGCGGAAAATGTTGATACGATCAACGGGGAAGTGATTACACCGAGGACAATTACAGCAGACCGGATCATAGCAAAGACAATCACATCAAATGAAATTAATGTGGAAAATCTGGTTGCGACGGGATTGGTGGAAACAAATAGACTGACCTCGAAAAATATCGAAGTCGAAGATCTGTTCGCCATGGATATAATTGCAGCAGGAAGTATACAGAGCGCAAATTATAAATACACGAGCGGGACATACAGCTCAGCTGGAATAAAAATAAATATGGCAAACGGGGGAATCGCGAGCAGGCAATTTGCCATTGACACATCGGGCAATGCCTATTTTGCAGGAAATCTTGTGGCGGCAAAGGGAACATTCAGTGGAAAACTATCAGCTCCAGAAGGAAGTATTGGAGGTTTTACAATAGGGACAAAAGCGCTATATAGTGGAACTGATTCGATGACAAGTGTTGTCGCTGGAGTATATTTAGGGACAGATGGAATCAGACAGTACAAATCTGCAAAAACGTACACACAGATTGAAAATGGAAAACTTACATGCGTGGGTGCAGATATTAAAGGAAACATCTATCTTGATAGTTCACTTATGATGTGGCACGAAAACGATGAGGATGGCTACGGCGCCAGATATGAAGAGGCACTTTCCTGGGTATATAATACAGGTGTGTATAAACTTAAACTTGGCGGTCAAGGATGTACGACAAATTATCTTGACGTTTATGAAGATATCACATGTAATGGCAATATATACGGAAATTCTTCTACGGCTGAAAAGTTGAAAACACAACGTTCTATTAAGGTAGGAAATACAAGCAAAACGTTCGATGGATCAGCAAATGTATCATGGACACTTGCTGAAATTGGAGCAGCAGCCTCAAACCACACACATGCTTATTTACCATTGGCGGGCGGAAAGTTAACGGGAAGTTTAGATATTGCATCTGGAAAATATATCCATGGAACACATACAAACGGAACAATTCTTGACATTCTGGGATTAAATAAGAACAATAACTGCCATGTCGGGAATAATACAACTCCGACGTTTCTTCATGGAGCGGGGTATCAATTAGATATATCTGGAGCATTCATTTGTCCGAATGTATCGAACCAGATGTCATGCGGAACAAAAAATAAATTATGGACAACTGTTTTTTCGAAAACAGGCGCTATTAATACCTCTGATCGCACAAAAAAACATAATATTATCGATTTAACGGAAGCGTATGAGCAGCTGTTTTTAAAATTAAAACCGAAGTCATTTATTTTTAACGATGGCGATCGCGTACATATCGGAGCAATCTCACAGGATGTCGAGGATGCTATGCAGAAACTTGGAATCGAGCCGGAGAAGTTTGCCGGATTCTGTAAAGATATTCGATACGAATACACAGAATACAACGAAGAGGATGGTATGCCGATTGAATCCTCAAAAGTCCCATGCAAGGACGAGGATGGAAATATCATTTATGATTACGCATTGAGGTATCAGGAATTTATCTTTCTAACAGTTCACATGGTGCAGAAACTTTGGAACCATGTGGAAATATTAGAAAAAGAAAATGCAGAGATGAGAGATCAGATTAAATCAATGCAGCAGGATATTGCAGAATTGAAAAAAATAAGAGCCTAAGAGCCGATTACATGACCATGTGTTGTGTAGCCGGCTCTTTTGAATAACAAGCCTACGGGCAGAAAGAGAGGAAAAAAAGAAAATGGAATCAATCATAACTGCATTAATCACAGGCGGACTTGCACTGATTGGCACAGCACTGACAGTCAGTAGCAGTCAAAAAAAGACCGAACACAAGCTGGAAACAGCACAGGCGGTCACAGATTGCAAGATTGAAGAACTGACACGCGAAGTAAGATTACATAACAACTTCGCACAGCGTGTTCCGGTAATGGAAGAGCAGATCAGGGTAATTAACCACAGAATCGCAGATCTTGAGGAGGGAGAAAAATAATATGTTAAAAAATTCAGTATTCAAACCATCAGTAGACACACAGAAATGGTTAAAAGCCGCAGGAATCAGAGCAGTAAAGACCATGGCACAGGCTGCAATCGCAGGAATCGGAGCGGCGGCAGCAATGGGACAGGTTGACTGGAAATATGTTTTATCAGCGTCTGCACTGGCAGGCGTGCTGTCGATGTTAATGTCGATCACCGGAATCCCGGAAGTAGAAAGTGAGGAATAATCATGGCAAATAGAAAAATCGGACAGGCAGGTCTTAAACTCATCATGGAGTTTGAGGGCTGCAGGCTCACAGCCTATCAGTGTTCTGCAGGTGTGTGGACGATCGGGTACGGTCACACTGCCGGAGTATATAAAGGGATGAAAATCACACAGGCACAGGCAGATGCATTTTTAAAGCAGGACATAGCAAAGTTTGAAAAGTACATTAATAATCCGTCTTATGTTCCGTTTACAGAGCAGCTCAACCAGAATCAGTTTGATGCACTGGTCAGCTTTGCTTTTAATCTGGGGCAGGGAAATGTGAAAAAGCTGTGCGTTGGAAGAAACATCAATCAGATTCCATCAGCAATGCAGCAGTATTGTAAAGCCGCGGGAAAAACATTGCCGGGATTACAGAGAAGAAGAAAAGCCGAAGCAGCTCTCTATAATAAGAAAGTAGAGGATTGCACTGGTGCAACTGCAGTAAAGGAAAGTGAGGACTATAACATGAAGACAATTAAAAAAGGCAGTAAAGGCAAAGCAGTCAAGGTATGGCAGATCATCATCGGTACGACACCGGATGGCATTTTTGGCGGCGGCACAGAGAATGAGACAAAGACCTGGCAGAAGAACCACGGACTGACGGCGGATGGAATTGTTGGAAAGAACTCGTGGAAAACAGGGTTAGAGTCGTTATAAAAGATTGATCACTGCGGGAGTGGATGGTAAGGTCTATATTGAGTGATAAAGTGGTAAAACAAATTTTGTCATGAAATTTGTCATGAAAAGTTCAAAGTGGCGCAAATGCTGACATTATGAGTCTTAATTTAATGGGTTCGACTCCCGTCAGGTCCACTCGTAAAGTGCCGTATTTACGGCACTTTTTTAATTCGTGTTGCATTTCTTGCAGCGATATTTGCCAGCATGTCACTGAACACAACCAGATCAGCGGCGAGGATAGCAAGATCATCATCCGGCAGTCAGCAAGCTGGCAGGCAATGGTTGAAAGAATCTTTGAATTTTAAAATGAGATAACAAAGTAGTCC